>WNGH01003300.1_pt1 | contig 29495 bp, 19 predicted proteins | sample 5400631 | NCBI WGS metagenome assembly WNGH01 (sample SAMN13153373, study PRJNA577476) | soil metagenome | isolation source: 115 cm soil or saprolite under Garry oak tree replicate 1 | place: USA:California | collected 2016-06-15
AACGCAGTCCTCGTCCGCGTCGGGTACAACAACTGGAAACGTCCTCGCTGTCAGGCCGGTATGGCTTGAGATGATCGTCGCGTACGTGGCCATCTTTTCGTGATAATCCCTGTAGGCGCCGGTCGTAGGCTTGCTGGAGAATGTGTGGTCAATTACCAGATTCGGCGCCAACTCCCGGCGTGCGCTCTGATTTGCTATCTGGATTATGGCTGAACCGTCTTTATGGCACGGGTATTCCCCGATGAACATCGCGACGTGCGTACTTGGCGCGGTCGTGACGTCGCCGGCCAGCGTCAGCTCTGAAACGAGTGTGCCCCGCTTCAGTTCTTTGCTCGCGGTCCAATAGGGCACATCCTTCACAAGGACGTGCCCTGACCGGACCTCAACGTCGTAGCCTTCGTCGCGCAGCCGCCTCAAATCGGGGCTACGATTTATCAGTCGCGGTGACATCGAAGACCATACCGTCCTTTACCTCCACTGTTTGCCCCGCCCTTCCGGTACGACACCGTGAACACGATATTCGGGCCGCTCGGCACGGGGTTGAAGGCTAACGCCACAATCTGGTTAAAGGATTGCTCGTCCTCCGTCACCTCTTTTGGCCGAGCGTTGACGATGATTTTGAAACGGTCGCTGTGATCTTGTTCTTGCGACCTGTTCATCTGTTCTTGTGAGCCGTTCATCTTTTCCGCCAGGACCTCCCGGTGACCGGGAGACACCCAAATCATGCAACGCCGCGTTCGAAATGTCAACACGCCAAACTATGATGTCAGCGTAGCAAACGGTTGGTGAGCCAGTATCGGCAGTCAGCGTGCCAAACGTGTTTGCCCTATTGACATCTCAATGAATCTGCGTGACACTGCATGTGTGGCGCCGACGCGTTCCGACGGGCTCTTTTACCGCCAGTTTGGCCGAATTCTCGCGGCGGCGAGGAACAAGAAAAAAATGTCACAAGAGGTGCTCGCGAGGGAGTTGGGATTGTCGCGGACCTCTATCACCAACATCGAGAAAGGCCGCCAGCCCGTTCAACTGCACACTCTCTACCACATTTCTAAGTTGCTCGCTGTGGAATTGAAAGACCTGCTGCCCGCACCCCAGCTTGTTCAAAGGCCCGAAAGCTCCCAGGATGTAAACGTCAGCCGGACTGATTGGCTTGAAACCATGAACGTCAAATTGCCCTTTGGAGGGAACGATGCGAAAACGAAGAGACATCGAACTAGAAGCCAGAAAACTTCTTGAAAATAATTCCATTTCCCGCCCTCCGGTTCCTGTCGATGAACTTGCAGCAGCACTCGACATTGACGTCCGTTCTTCCGCCGGTAATGACGACGTGTCCGGTGCTCTAATCCGAAACGACGATTCCGTGGTGATCGCGGTGAATTCGTCACAGCATGAAAACAGACAGCGCTTTACGATTGCGCACGAAATTGGACACTTCCTCCTTCACAAGGGGACACAGGTTCATTTTGACGACGATTTCCGAGTCAACTACCGAAAGGCGGACTCGACCGGATTAGCTACGGACGAGGAGAGAGAAGCCAACTTGTTTGCCGCGGCTCTGCTCATGCCGGTGCACTTCCTTAAGAAAGATTGGCTTAGACTTCGGTTGGAGAATCATGCGCCAGCCATAGCAACGCAATCTCTAGCGATGAGGTACAAAGTGAGTCCTAAGGCCATGGAGATTCGGCTCGTAAACTTGGGCTTCGTGTCACCTGTCGAATAGCCCGGGCCAGTGACCCACATCTACCACATCACGCATGTAACAAACTTAGCCAGCATCCTCGAACGAGGAGGCCTTCTTTGCGATAGGTCGTGCGATGAAGCGAACGTCCAAGCGCAGCAGATCGGATACGTACACATCAAGCAAAGGCGCATGGCCCGTGCTGTCCCGCTTGCTCCGCAAGGTACTCTGGGTGACTATGTGCCCTTCTACTTCGCCCCGCGTTCGCCGATGCTATATACCATCGAGCACCGCAACACGCCTGACTACCAGGATGGTCAGCGTCGTATCATCCACTTGGTCTCATCCGTGGAGACTGTCCACGCCGCTCAGCCGCCGGTTAGATGGCTTTTTACGGACGGTCACGCCGATATGCAATACACAGATTTTTTCGACAACCTTGGCGATCTTGACAAAATCGATTGGCTGCTCATGACTTCACGATACTGGCATGACACGCCCGCAGACGGCGACCGGAAACGGCGTCGTCAGGCGGAATTTCTGGTCTACAAACTGTTCCCGTGGACTCTAATTGAATCGATCGGAGTCATTGACCAGGCCCTCGCCGAGGAAACAGCAACCGCAATACATGGAGCGACTCATCGCCCCGAAGTACGGATACAGAGGGCGTGGTACTACTGATGAGGTTCTTATGATTGAGTATAAAAGCGGAAATCTGCTGGATTCCGACGCCGAAGCATTGGTCAACACCGTCAACACTGTAGGCGTTATGGGTAAAGGCATTGCTCTTCAGTTCAAGCAAGCATTTCCTGACAACTTTCGTGCCTACGAGGCGGCGTGCCGACGCCACGAGATCCGCATCGGCAAAATGTTCGTCTACCACACGCGGAAGCTTCATTCTCCTCGCCTTATCATCAACTTTCCAACAAAGCGCCATTGGAAAGGAAAATCAAAGATTCAAGATATTGCTGATGGACTCTCAGATTTGGTTCAGGTCATCCGAACGGAGAATATCCGTAGCATCGCGATCCCTCCGTTGGGTTGTGGGAACGGTGGCTTAAATTGGCGTCAGGTCAAACCGCTCATTGACGGCACACTGGAGGGACTTGATGTTGAGGCTGTTGTGTACGAACCGCAAGGCGCACCGAAAGCGGAACGGATGAAGGTGTCAACAACTCGGCCCAGGATGACGCCCGGCCGCGCTGCGGTTTTGGGTTTAATGCACCGGTACACTGTGCCCGGATATAAGTTGACTCTCCTTGAGATTCAAAAGCTGGCATATTTTCTACAGGAAGCTGGCGAACCGCTAAAGCTCACCTTCTTGAAACAGAAATATGGTCCGTACGCAGAAGAGCTTCATCATGTTCTCCAGCGAATGGAAGGCCATTTCATTCGCGGCTATGGGGACAGGACCCGGCAAGTAAGCGTTAATATCGTCCCTGAAGCCACGGCGGAAAGCGAAGCTTTTCTCGCAGAGAATCATGACACCTTGAGCAGATTCGACAGAGTGTCAAACCTAATACAAGGATTTGAAACGCCCTACGGGATGGAATTGTTGTCAACTGTTCATTGGGTGGCGACTCGAGAAAACGACCGTGCGAAGTCCGATCCCGAAGCCGCAGTTGCTGCAGTTCACGATTGGAGCGAACATAAGAGACTGACTTTCAGACCCCCTCACATTCGCGAAGCTTGGAAACGATTAAAAGAACAGAATTGGATTTGAACCTCGTTCCGACGACCTGTGACCCGAAGCTTCGCTTGTAAATTCCCGTTACAACGTTCGCCCCCTTTCTCCTTCTTGCTCACTGGCGTTTGGCACCTTCCCGGAATACAATCTCGTTGCTTCACGCGTGCTCATAACTCTGGGGTAAAAATGAAATGGCGCGAGGAAAAGGGAAGAACAATGGGGCCCGGCACTCGAAAAAACGAGCGATTGAGAGGTACGAGCACAAGGGTAAGAAGCGAATCAACAACCCGCCTGTGGGCTTGGTCACCCCAGAGACCGATCCCCCACTGCCGACCCACAGAGTCTACGACTATGTTCAGCCCGTCCCGGCTGTAAAGCCGGGCAAAGATTTCGATTACGACCCGCATCTCGATCCCCAGCTCATATGGGCCGGGAAGAGAGAGCACGCCTCGTTTGAAGTGCCCACCGTCTCTCTTCACGTTCACGAGACGATTGACCCGCGCACGATCATGGAGGCCGTGCGCAAGCGCAACGGTAACGGCCTGCCGGTGCAGCCGTCGCTTTTCGAGCGGCCTGAGGAGAAGCTGCCGCTGCGCGATGCGATTGACTTCTACAAGCACGCGCACGGCTGGTCGAATCGGCTGATTGCGGGCGATTCCCTGCTGGTAATGAACTCCCTCCTCGAAAAGGAGGGCATGGCCGGGCAGGTGCAAATGGTCTACATCGACCCGCCCTATGGCATTAAGTACGGCTCAAATTTTCAGCCGTTTGTAAACAAGCGCGACGTGAAGGACCGGAAAGACGAAGACCTGACACAAGAGCCGGAAATGATCCGGGCGTTCCGTGACACATGGGAACTCGGCATCCACTCGTATCTAACCTACTTGCGCGACAGGCTGCTGCTGGCCCGCGAACTCCTCCACAAATCCGGTTCCTGCTTCGTTCAGATCAGCGATGAAAACCTGCATCGCGCACGCGGATTGATGGACGAAGTATTCCAAGCAGAGAATTTCGTGTCGGTGATCTCCTTCCGCAAGAAAACAATGCCTCTGGGCGCAAAATACCTAGAATCTATCAACGACTTTATCCTGTGGTACGCAATAGCAAAGACAGACATGAAGTATCGGCAACTCTTTGTGGACAAGAACGTTGAAGGTGACAGCCATTGGAATAGCGTGGAGCTGCCCGATGGCACCCGGAGAAAGATGACCGAGGCAGAGATTAATGCTCATAGACTGCTGCCCGAGGCGGCTGAAATCTACCAGCTGATTTCTTTGTATCCGGTAGGGATGAACACCTCCGGCCTTTTCCCTGTCGCGTTTAGCGGTAAGACGTACAACCCACCAAGGGGAAAAAGTTGGTTCACAAACTCGGAGGGGATGAAGAGGCTAATCGCCGCCAATCGCATCGAGCCCTATGAAGATGGCGAAACCTTGCGGTACGTACTCAAACTCAGTGATTACCACGTCTCGCCACTGACTTCGCTGTGGGCGGACACGTCCGCGCCCCGCGATATGAAATTCGTCGTTGAACAGTGGGGCCGCCGCTGGATTACTTGCGACACTTCGCGGGTTGCAATCACCCTTGCTAAGCAGCGTCTGATGGCAGCGATCTTCGACTATTACGAGCTTGCTCATCCTGAGGAGGGTGTAGGTAGCGGATTCCGATACAAAATCGTCTCACATATTACTCGCGAGTCCTTTACTACTGACGAGCCCTCTGCCCAGGAAACCCTCTACGACGAGCCCTATGTGGACAAGAGCAAGCTGCGCGTGTCAGGCCCGTTTACAGCGGAGGCCGTGCCCGCACCTACTGTGCGGTCGCTGGAGGACATTGAACAAGGGGCCGTGGTCATTGGAACTGCGCCTGGCAAAGCTCAGGAGTCGCTGGCTGATTTTCGCCATGCGGCCACGCCGCTGCTGGATGCCTCCGTGGCGCGCAAAGGCGCGACGCTGCGTCACACCGAATGGCGCGATGAGTTGCTCAAAACCGGGCTTAGGGGCAAGGGCGGCCACCACATTGACTTCTCACGCGTTGAGCCGCTGGCAGGCACGCGCTGGCTGCACGCCGATGCCGAAACCAAAGGCGCAAAGCCCGAGCGCGTGGTTATCTCCTTTGGCCCCGAATACAGCCTCCTCGAACAACGGCAGGTAGAGCTCGCCTGGGAAGAGGCACATACTTTGGTCCCCAAGCCGTCCATCATCGTCTTTGCTGCGTTCGAGTTCGACCCGGAAGCCGCGAAGGACATTGACGCAATGACAAAAGAAAAGACGGGCATGGCTTTCCTTACCGCCCAGATGAACGCGGACTTGCTCACCGAGGACCTGAAGAAGAAGCGGGCTTCAAATCAAGGCTTTTGGCTCGTTGGGCGGCCCGATATTGATTTGCGGCAGATCACCAAGGGCGACCACAAGGGCGAGTGCGAGGTCGAAGTCCGAGGCTTCGACTATTACAACACCCGCACAGGCACCATCGAATCCGGTGATACGGCGAAGATTGCGATGTGGCTGCTCGACACGGACTATGACGGTCGCAGCCTCTACCCCCGTCAAGTGTTTTTCCCGATGACCGATGATGACGAAGGCTGGGCGCGGCTCGCGCGCAATTTGAAAGCGGAGATTGATTCCGAACTGATCGAGAAATATCGCGGGACTGTGTCGCTACCGTTCGAAGCTGGCGCGAACAAGCGCATAGCAGTCAAGGTCATTGACGACCGTGGAATCGAGAGTTTGAAGGTCGTGGACGTGAAGTGAGGTTCTCGTCAAGCGAATGAGCACGCCCTCCAAAACCGGCTCCGCAACCATAGACCAGCTCATCATTAATTCCCCTTATAAAGAGCCTCGGGAGCACTGGCGCTACCATCGCGAAACCCGGTTGTTCACACGCGAGCCGGAGCGGAGAAAGGCAGGGTACGTACGCGCTTCTGAATCGTCCCGCTCGTTCGATGATCCCGGCATATTCATTGAGCTACCGCTAGTCAACCAGATCAGGCCCAGGATCAGGGCTTGGCGCGAAGGAGACTATCCAGGCGCTACCGGCATCACCAAGCGCCTGTTGCAGCATTGGCGCGACCCGGAACAGCGTGATTCAAACCGCCGATTCTTTTTCTGCCAGTTGGAAGCAATCGAAACGCTGGTGTGGCTAACCGAAGCTGCTCCTTCGGAGCGAGTCGGCATTGAGATTCCTGGTGATCGTGGACCGTTCATACGGCTTTGCTGCAAGATGGCCACAGGCTCGGGCAAAACGATTCTAATGGCCATGCTGATCGCGTGGCAGGTACTGAACAAAGTCACTTATCCGCAGGACAAGCGCTTCTCGAAAAACATTCTGCTGATCGCACCCGGCCTCACGGTTAAGAACAGGTTGCAAGTCCTCGTGCCCGGAACGCCTGGCAACTACTACACAGAGTTTCAGATCATCCCACCCGGCCTCGAAGACAAGCTCCGACAGGGACAGACCTGCCGAGTTCTCATCCGCAACTGGCACAAGCTTGACTGGGAAACCGAAGAGCAAATTCGGAGAAAGCGCAGCGTGGACAAGCGCGGGCCAAAAAGCGACGAGGCCTACGTGCGCGAGGTGCTAGGCGAAATGGCTTCGGCGCAGAACATCCTCGTCATCAACGACGAAGCGCATCACGCCTGGCGAGTGCCACCCAAGTCACGCATCGCGGGAGTGTCCAAAGACGAGGTGAACGAAGCGACGAAATGGATTGGCGGACTCGACCGCATTCACAACGCTCGCGGCATTCTCACCTGCTTTGACCTAACCGCCACACCGTTCGCGCCTACGGGAAGAAAGAGCGGCGAGGAGACTTTATTCGGCTGGATCGTGAGCGACTTCGGATTGAACGACGCCATTGAGTCCGGCCTCGTCAAGACCCCGCGCGTTGTGGTGCGTGATGACGGAAGGCTGGACGCTAAGTACAGGTCGCGTTTTTATCACATCTATAGCGACCCAGACGTAAAGACGGACGTGAACCGGAAAGCTGAGCCGGAAGTCCCCCTTCCGGGGCTGGTGGCCAATGGCTATTACTTCCTGGGGAAAGATTGGCTGGAAACGGCAAAGGCTTGGAAGAAGGCAAAGCAACTCACACCGCCGGTGTTGATAACTGTTGCCAACACGACGCATACGGCGGCGCGAGTGGAGTACGCATTCACGCACAAACGAATCAACATCGATGAACTTTGCGACCCCGAGCGGATTCTCCACATCGACTCTAAGGTTCTGGAGCAAGCCGAAGAGGAGGACGAGCCAGTACAGCTTGCACTAGGAACGAAGCAGCCTGACGACGAGAACTCGGTAGAAATCAACGGCACCGACGAGTCGGACGGCAATCAGCGGCCGAGAAAGCTCTCCAAGAAAGACCAAGCTGAATTCCTCCGGCGACAGGTAGACACGGTAGGTCGCAAAGGCGAGCCGGGAGAAAAAGTTCAGAACGTAGTCTCAGTCGGCATGCTTTCCGAAGGATGGGACGCGAAGACCGTCACGCACATCATGGGTCTGCGGGCATTCACCTCGCAACTGCTATGTGAGCAGGTCGTCGGACGAGGTCTGCGACGCACATCCTATGAAGTTGACGAAACCACCGGCCTGTTCCAGCCGGAATACGTGAACATCTTTGGTGTTCCCTTCACGTTTCTGCCACAAGAAGGAGGCGGAGATGAGCCTCCCCCACCTCCGCCTGCCCCCAAGACAAGAATCGAGGCACTACCAGAACGCAAGGCTTACGAGATCGTATGGCCCAATGTCGTACGAATCGATCACGAGTACCGACCGACGTTGACGCTTGATTTGACGAAAGCGAAGCCTATGCTCCTGGACGCCTACGAAACTCCGACTCTGGCTGAGTTGGCGCCGATCATCGAGGGCAAGCCCGACGTGACGCGCCTATCCGAGATCAGCTTGCGCGAGCTTGGGGAAAGGTTCCGAACGCAAAAAATCGTCTTTTCAACTGCTAGCGACATTTACGAACAGATGAAAAACACTTGGAAGGGGAGCCGCGAGTACCTGCTTGCTCAAGTGATCCGCCTTGTCGAAGCGTATATCGAGAGCGACAAGATTCGAGTTGATCCAGCGCTGTTCAACCAGGACAACTTGCGCCGAAGGATTATCATCACCCTCCACATGAGCAGCGTCGCTGAACATCTCAAGCAGGCGATTCATTTCGAGAACACTGAAGCGCTCGTTCCTGTGTTCGACACCGAAAGGCCGATTCGCGCGACGGGCGACATGCTCCCCTGGTACACCGGCAAAGCTTGCGAACACACCAAGCGTTCCCACATCAACATGAGCGTTTTCGACAGCCGCTGGGAAGCCAGCGAGGCCTTCGAGCTCGATCGCAGCCCGAATGTGGGAGCTTGGGTCAAGAATGACCACCTCGGATTCGAGATAACGTATTCATTCAGAGGAATCATCCGCAAATTTCGGCCGGACTATATGGTGCGACTGGCTAACGGAAGAATGTTGGTACTCGAAGTGAAAGGGCAGGACAACCAGGAGCAGCAGACCAAACGGGAGTTCTTGGCCGAATGGGTGAGGGCTGTCAATGCACATGGCGGTTTCGCGACGTGGGCGGCCGACGTGTCTCGCCACCCTACGGACATCCACGCCATTCTCAGCAAACACGCCTAGCGGCGCGGAGAACACCAGCCAACGAGAATTTCGCGGAGCGACCTATGCTTGCTGACTAACCGCACCGCACCGCTCGCAGACAAAAGACCGATCCCACTCGGCGTACCGGCGCGGAACAGTGGAGCGATTGTGTCTCCAAGTAGAGAATGCGAGCAGAGCGAAAACGCAAGAAGCGATCAAACCATAGAGCTTCACAGGCAATGCCGACGCAGTAGAAGAGCTCCCCATCACCGATTGAATATAGACGACGAGAGCGATGAACGAGACGACAGCGAACCAAACGACCAGTTTCAGGTAGGACCACTTTTTGGGCGGACTCAAGCGCTTGGAGAGCGCCGTCTGGTGCGTCCCCTTTGTTCCCGCGGCACCGACAAGAATCTCCGGCCCGCCACTGCCGACCAAAACGCCGCGGATTCGCGTGCGCGCGTCAGTTCGGAAGAATCCTTCCTCGTAGGCGAGGGAAACCTTCTTGAGATCAGTGCTGTTGCACTTCGGGCAGCGCAAGTCCATCTTGTCACCCCTTGCAGCCCCACTCCGGTGTGGCTATAAATCCTTTCTCATTGAATTCAAGGCTATCGCGATTAAACCCCGCTCCGGCCAATTAGTTGCTCGCCGCCGCTCGGCGAGACCTCGTTCCGGCCATTTTCTGGGCCATATAAAGAAGCAGCTTGCGATCATCTTCTTCCGTCTTGGCCAACAGACGCCGAAGCTTGCTGAGATAGCGTGCATCCTTCCCCGAACTGCCCCAAGCGATGTCATCAGACGACTTCCGCTTCGGGAGATTCGGCAGCTTGGGCGGCTCCTCGCCGTCGTAGAAAAGCTGGTACATCGGGACTTCAAGCGCACGAGCCATTTTCTCTAGCGTTTCGATGGCCGGAACGGTATGCCCGTTCTCAACGCGGGAGATGTAACACCGAAGCAGTCCCGTCCGCTTCTCAATATCCCCCTGCGAGAGCTGTTTTTCTTCCCGTAGCGCGCGCAAGCGATCTGCGATCAACATGCTCGTATTACCTCTCTGCGGTCATATCCGACACATTTAACGAAACTTTAGACTCAAACCCAATCGCTCGCAAGCCTGAACGATTTGCCGCAACCCGACCCGTTTATGGCGTCACATGGTCTAGGTTGCACCCGAGAGCCGTAAGACAAGCTCCATCACGTGGACGGGACCTTATTCTGGCGATTTGCAATGGCTCCTCCCAATCAGGGTTGAAGACAAGGACCCGTACTACAAGGGTGCCCTCTTCATCCTCCTGTGCATATACCCCAACCGATTCCCACATCTCCTCCCCGGCGTCGCGCCGGACACGCTGACTCACTGTTACAGAAAGGGAGTCGGTACCAACGCAAAGTCTGTTTTCATCCGCTGCCTTGCAACAGACCTGGAACCGTTTGTCATGCTGAACCGTGAGGACCGAAGGTTGAACGCTCACCTCTGACTCCTTCTCGCGAGGCGTATCGTACGAGTGAAACACGCCTTACGATTCGATTAGGTGTGTATAATACAACGAGCGCTCGTTGTTTTTCAATGAGCTTTTTAGCGGGATTTCTTGGACTTGGGAGGCCGACCGCCCTTGCGATTCTTGCGTCTAGCTTGGAGCTGCCTGAAGTATTCCGGGCCTCGCTTGGCGATCTTCTTCCCACCCTTCTGTCCAAGCTTGACGGCGGCGGGATCTTTCTTCTTCGGCAAAATTCAGAGGGTCTAGCTCAGTCTCCTGGCCGTATTATGCACGACCTCGAATCAGGCTCCAATGCGAGCGATAGGCAATTTTCTAAGAATGCGATTCTTCGTGGGATCGGCACTCTATATCGCATCTTTTTCACAAATCAGAGAGGCAATCTGCGGCCACTTTGCCGCAAACCTAGGCTGAACCCTCGCCACTATCTTCCATATCGCGGCGTCCTGTTGCGTGCGAATGCCGCAGAGGACGTTGTTTATGAAGTAGTTTGTCTTATCGGCAGGCAGGAAAGTCGCTATTTCTGTGGAATTGGGATATCTCCTCGGCCTCGGCTGAATTTCTATTCGAGCCTTCGTTGGTGTCGCAAGAAGAAAATCGAATCGGTCGGCATCTTTGCCGCTGAGTGGCCACCTCAGGTTCAGGAAACCGTCTCGGCTAATTGTTGGTTGCTCGCTGCGAGTATGGCCTGCAAAAGCCTCGTAGTGAGCGGACCTTGCTCTAAAATACTGTGTCCATTGTTGAAGAAGGTTCGCCGGACACTTGCAGGACGCTCTCGTCAGCAGTCCGACGGCTCCCCATTGCCAATTACTATCCAGCCTCTCAGCCCTTCCAAGAGAGTCAACTTCTTGCTGGAGGTCATTGAACGATTCGATCGGCCTCGAGAACGGGACGATCACGCCCTGTCCCAACTGCTTATGCCTGTAGCAAAGCCTCGAAAACACCATGGTGTAGGCTCGCCGGTGATCCGAAAATCGGCCATAACGAATCGGTACAGCAACCGGCCTGGCAGCCGTTTCATTCAGGCGTTGGGTTCGCCACCGTGGGCGCTCGTTATTTTCATCCCACAACAACGAACCGATGATGATCACTCCTCCTTGAAGCGCCATTGTCGACCCTCTCAACAAGAACGAACCATATCAGCGACCTGACTGTCATCTGAAACACGCTGAGGCGAGGAACGCCCGACCTTCTGGCTCACTTACCGGACTCATGTTTGGTGTTCATCTGACCTTCTACACCGCTCTTCGACTTCCGAAAGGCCCCGCTTACCTCTAGGCGACCTTTCCACTCTTCTCTCAGCATATGTCCTCCCATCATTTGCTTTTCGCCCAAAAGCATCCAGAAGAAATCACAGTCTGCTTTTTCCAGAAAATTCAAGAAATCTTCTTCTCTGATAAGCAAGACGCTCGGCCCCTCGCCCTTAACCGAGGGATCGAACGCAATGACACGTCCCGAATCATCGAAAAAATGCCCCTCCTCACCGTTCCAGCGCAACCGCATTCCATCTAGGATGAACTTTGAAGGTAGGCCAATGTTTAGCGTGTCTTCCACAGAGCAATCCCGGGTTGTGGATTCCCCCAAATACCCCTCGGCGCAGCAATGCACAGATGCTGGAAGCTCTTTTCTTGAGCCGGTCGTCCAGGCCTCATGGCCGTAATAAGGTATATCGTAGAATCCGAAAGCAGGTGCCCACGGGAACTCGCCAAGAAAGATTTTCCAGAGATCACTGTTTTCCGGCATCCAACGACCCATGAAATCCTGAGTCCTCGCCCATGCGAAAACCATTTCAGAGTCCTGCTTCCGAACTAAGTAGCAGCGAACCAAATCCCAGATTTCTCGGCGTTCCTTTTCAAACCGTTCCTCTTCAGGTGGATAGGGTTCTTCCCAAACGTACCAGCCCTCGAGCGTGATCCAACGAGAACCGTCCTTCGGATCAGTGACAATCAACAAGCTCTTGGGATCGGGCAGGTCTGACGCGTCGGCAATCCAGGACTTGTCGTCGGGGTTGGTCCTCCAATCCTCATATTGTGGTGTCGCCCACCACGATGTACGGCGTTGCGCTTTTGTTTTAGTGATTACAACCGAGGGGTCTATATCCCTGACGGAAAGCTGCCAAGTGCCCTCGTACTTTTCAGGCTTCTCCCCCCACGAGTCAGCGCGAAATTCAAAGTTGTCTAGCATGAGTGCGAGAAATTCGTGGTACGCGATCCACTGGTATTTCTTTCCAATCCGCTCAGCTTTGTGTTCACTCCTTCCAGTGTTTGCCCAACGATCGGTATTGCGATCAAAGTAGCCAAACCTCTCGACCGTCCAACCCAATTCAAGGACGCGCTTCAGCACCCATCGTTGCGCGATTCCCAAATCGAAGTACTCTCGTTCCGCATCGATGCGGGGATTTTTGACATAAGGCAAAGCCTCGGTTCTGAAGCCTCTGTACTTCCGTACGCCCAGAGCCGACCGAAGTGATCGTGTACTCGGTTCTGCAGTTTTTGGCGTACGCTGCACGGCGGAAGAACTCGAATCGGGAATCCCTGACGTAAGGTTTCGAATCGAACGCAAGGCATGGGTACGCAGGTCTTCCTTATAGGCAGCGACAGCTGCTCGCTGTCTCTTCGTTAGCGACCGAATAAAGCGAGCATAACGCTCCTTGTAGTTCAGCTGTTTTGGCTTCCCGAGTCGATTCGAAGAGAACTCTCTGCGTCCGAAGTTTGTCCCGATGATGTATCGCCCGAAGTCACCCCCCAAAACTGAATGCAAAATAGTCAGACGAGCGATTTGATCATCCGGCATGCCTTTGTGCCACGTTCCATATTCTTTTTCTACCCGCTTAAGACTCGGTATCCGACCGGGCCATGTACTCTTGTAGGGCGGTCGGAACTTTCGATTTTTAATTCTGAGCTTAGGGTTTGTGTGCAGTGCGACCTCAATGACACCGCGTGCGTAATCCCGCAGCAGGACATGCGGTATGGGTTTTCCGCTTGCGAAAACCATTTCGTACACATCGCGTGCGAGATCAGCTACCCCGAGTGTGTCAGTGGCTCTAAGAGCGCAACCATATGCGACCGCGTAAATGCGCTCGGCAACATATAAATCATTGACGTCGCGAAACCCGCGCAAAAGTTTCCGCAGGATTTGAATTCGAGTACTTAGCAGTGAAACAAGGGCCTTGGTCGATCGGTCTCTCAGGTAGCGATTCGAGCTTGTAAGAAACCATGCAAGCGCAATCGCGGCAAGCAAGACCGAATCATCGGAAACGTGGGATTTATCCTGTGAAAACCAAGCCCAATCAATCAGCCTACTAATGGCCCCACCCTCATCGTAGTGCTTGTGCAGGAAAATCGACCACCACGAGTCCCTTTCAGCCATTCCAAACTTCAAGAGATGACTGTGAAGGAGCTGCCGGGAGTTGTACGGATGCTCCGGATAGGTCGCCACTGTGAGAAGCGCGTCGAGAAACTGATCGCCGCTCTCCGTGTACCGCAACACCTCACTGTTCACATAGGCAAGTGTTGCCTCGCTGAATGCAGCCGTGTTGCGCCAAATGAGACTCTCAACAAAGGCAAGACGCATAGGCCTGAAACTTCTACAATGAGCTAATAAATCAGGCACTTCCTTGCCTATACGCTCTGGAATCTGCACGCACAGGGCCTCCAGCAAGCCCCTATTAATCGAGCAATTGATTTCGTCCTTGAATAGCTCTTCGAGACGCGAATCGGGCGTGAAGGCGGCTGACGGGTTTTTCGGGTCTAGGCTGCCATCAAGGATAGACCCCACAACGAGATGATCGGTAAAACGTTCGTAGGAAAATCGGATTACTTCGTTGTATTTGTCAAGCGCACCAACGAACACCCTCTCCCGCGCAAGAACACCTTCTGAAATCAGGTTTTTGAAAAGTGAGCGCTCAAATCCATCGCGGGGCAGGACAGCGTTTACCGCCATCTGCGCCTCGCCGTAGTCAACTTCCTTTTTTCCAGACTTTGCCATCATTTCCGTTAGCTTCTTGACTGCTGTGCTGACCGGACGATCGTTGGGGTCAAAATCAAGACGGTCTGGTTGCGACAACTTGGTATTAACACTGTCCAGGAAAAAACTAAGCAACTTTGTAATGCCGGTGAGGCCGACTGGAATTCGAGTTAAGCCGAGATTCTTCAGCGATTGGCAGAAAATCTTCAAAAAAAGCGGGTTCTGAAATTCAGGAGCCAGCAATGGAACGCTCGGATGCTGAATCCCAAAATAATCAAAGAACGTTCGCATTGCCACGTATTCACTGTCAGAGAATCCCTCGTGCACCACCCTGATAAGCTTCTTAGGCACCAACCCCGCTGGAACGATGGTGGACTCATAGGAAGAGCGCACGCTAATCGCCAGGCCGATGTGCTTGTATCGGGACAAGGTCGTCAGTATTCCCGCCAAATATTTCGACCAGAACTGATTGCCCTCGCCCTCGTTTAGAGCGTCGATGAAGATAAGCGCACGAGCGCGAGACGCACCTCCGGCCGCATCAAGTGCGCCCAGGAACTCGTCCCGGCTGCACTTCATACCGACCAGCTTTATTGTCTGAGCCCAAGGTTCTTCCACAATGAACTGCTCACCGAGGACAAGGATGGTGGGGGCATCTTCACTTAATCTCCTCTGCGCTACATCGCACAGCAGATGGGTTTTGCCGATGCCAACGCTCCCAACTAGCAGAAGAGCAGGAAGGTTCGCAAGGTTCGCTTCCGTACCTCCCACAATATCCCCCATCTTACGGAGTAGGCTTGTCAACTGACCGAGATCATGACGGTATTCTGTTAGTTCCTTGCGGTATTCGCCGGTTTTGCTGGCCGATTCCGCCTCTTTCGCCTCGCGCTGAACGTCCTTCTCCAAGCTTTTCAAGCACTCATACGCCCGGTCACCGCAAACTGTGAGTTGACTAATCACCGAGTCGAAAGGAATGGCTTCGCTTGTGGGTTCTTTTATGCCATGGAGTCTTCTAAGGAGTTCCGTCATGCTTGATTGAAGCCCGAGGAACAGCTTCTCTACACCTGGCTCTGGAAAAGTTCGTGGATAGCAATGAGCGTTACAGCGCCTCAGTTCACCGTACGCCTTAGCGATCCGACTGTAAAACCCTGCCGTCCGTCCTAAGCCGTCGAAATTCCTCGCTATTGGAAGATCAACATTTAGCTCTGGCGTGTATCGAGGTCCAGCATTCGCAGTAGCCTCACTAATCTGGTTCGCGAACCATGCGGAGGGAAAAACTTCCTCGTTGAACCAAAAGAACCGCCGACCCCTATGTTCATCTTTCGACAGCCGCGAAATAAGCGCAGAGTCGCCCCAGTGGACAAACTCCACCTTCATGCTCCGGCCCGCGGCCCAGCCTTCCCATTTCGTAACGTGCTCTTTCCATTTCTCAAGCGCACTCTTCTTGTTTTCGAGTCGAGCGTCAGGGAAATTGACTGGAACACACACGAAATATTTTGTAAGGCGCGGATGTTTTTCTAGCGCAGTTTGAACCGATTCGTCCAACTGCGCCCACTCGCCGTCAGATAGGGACGACACAAAGAATTTCGCCTGCCACCCCCACTCGTCACCGTTTGGCAGTGTCCAAAGGCATTCCACACCGGCATCTGGTGCACCCTTTCTTACAAAACGAGAGCCACCCGGTACAGTCTCGTACTCTGCCAGTTGACAACAGAGCTCCTCAAAGGCGTGATTCTGCGATCCATTCAAACTTCTAATCTTGACCCATTCACTAGCCACGGCACCCCTCTACAGACCAACTATGCCTTCCCCAGGATAAATACATTGTAACCCTCGACTCTTACTCGATTTTTATGTTCACCCAATTGGAACCACTCGTACTTTGCCCTTCCTGCTGAAAATCTGCGCTTGGACCGCCCGCTTCTCCTGTCAAGGCTCTCCCGCTTCGCTCCGATGAACGCGAAAAACACGCGGCCTTGACAGCGCGGACGGTCAAGCGCCTCGCCCCGCCAGGAAGGGCATTTGCTTTTAATGCACCGCTCTCTGCGGTGCCTCTAAGAAGCAAAAAACCAAACCAACGAAGGGAGTTTTTCCAATGCAGCAAACCAGCAAACAACCTGCTTTCGAGCTTGGCCAGATCGTCGCAACACCGGGCGCTTTGGCCGCGCTTAAGAAGGCAGGACAACAGCCGGGCGAGTTCCTCACGCGCCATGTCAACCGCGAGTGGGGCGATTTGTCCGACGATGACCGCAAGGAAAACGACTACAGCCTAGAGCACGGGTTCCGGCTCTTGAGCGCCTACCGCACAGATGCAGGCGACAAGTTGTGGATTATCACCGAATCAGACCGCTCGGTGACCACGCTCTTGTTGCCCGAAGAATATTAGGCCCAACAAATTTCTTAGAAAAAGGAGACTAGGAGAAATGAAGGCAACGACGGAAGCAACTGGAACGAACTCAGTGCCCCCTGTGGTTTCATCTATTCAGGACATTCCTTTAGCGAAAATCCGCGAATCCAAGACCAACCCGCGACGCTTCTTTGATGAAGCGAAGCTGGCGGAACTCGCGGACAACATCAGACAACACGGCGTCCTCCAACCGATTCTCTTGCGTCCGCTTCCCGAAGGGGAAGCGGGCACGTATGAGCTTGTGGCCGGAGCGCGCCGCTACCGGGCTTCCAGACTCGCAAAGTGCGAGAGCGTTCCCGCAACCGTACGCGAACTGACAGACGCGCAAGCACTAGAGCTACAGGTCATCGAGTTATCTGTAGTGGCAAGCGATTTTATGGCTTGATACGCGGCCCGGCACGTCGCCTACATGTGAACGACGTAAGGAAGTCGCCAGTTTTCCGGGGCACCGTGTCCCGGAGTGTGCAATTGTGCAGCTCATCTCCGCCTGTAAGCATGAACGGCTTAATGCTGCAACAGCCAGGGGGAAGACGGAACGCCTGGCAAGGGAAGGACGCGCAGTTTCTATCACATTATCACATCAGCTGAATTGTCTAAGCTAGAACTCCAAGTAGTCGAAACGAAGACCGCTTCTGCCTTCTCCGCGGCCGGTTGACCTGCGCCGTCCGATCCAAACGAAGCTCGACCCATCAGAACCGCGCGCATGGCGATACCGGCGTTCTAGATGGACTCCTTCTCTTGGCAACTCCTCCAGAAACATAGTTAGCTGGGGATAGGCGAGCATGCGCCCCAACGGGCCGCTCGACGAAGTCGGCAATATGCCGCGCTGCATCTGCAAATGGGCGTTGTTCAGGACGATGGGAAGAAACGGAACCCAATAATCCGGAACGGTCGATCCCAGCCGGTATTTCGGTGCTGCCTCTGACGCCGGAGGTTTGACCGGCGGTGCGCTAGTCCGCCACACCAGCGTCCGGTCAAGAGGTAACCCAGAAGATCCAACGACTATGCGTTCCACACCCCACGCCATATCCGCAAGTTCGTCGCGGAGGAGCAAGACGTCTTCGATCGCCACGCTGTCAAGCGCTCCGACTGCGCTCTGGAGCACTAACAGATGCTGAGTGGACGTGGCGTTGATGCCTTGTCCATCATTCGAAATTGCGAACATGTGCCATTGCCCTGTTGCGCCGTCGGCCTGCGCATAAGGTGGAACGGTGGTCGCCAGGCCGAACGTATCCGTCACGACGAGTGAATCGATAGTTACATCCGAACCAACTGGGACTACTAACGGGACTTGAAACCAATCATTGCCATAGATGAGCGCGAACTCGCGAAGTAGCAGCCGGCCCAGATCTTCGGCTCCCGCCGTGAGGGCACCAATGTCGACACTTGCGTCCTCGAGTTCCCAGAACCGGCGTGCGGGCATTCCGCGAAAAGTAACGGGCGCGGCCAACGCGCGCCGCGTGGTCTTCACGGGTTGAGCGGAACCGCCCGTCAGTGCCGTCGAAGATCGATCAAACGTGTACCACTCCACTGCACCGCCGGCGTACTCGCGCGCCGCGAAGGAGCCGGAGTCTCCCGCAGAACCAGCGGCAAACTGGTATTCCATTCGGTCTGGAGACCAAGCATCCACGCCAGCCGGCTCGGAGAAGAGCGAAGTGTACCAAGACAGCCAGTTCCGTGTTATGCCGAGCACAGCATCGCGATCGGTAGCGGCAATCGCAGGCAAAGCAGGAAGTTGACTTCCCGCCTGTACCAGGTCTGCGTACAACGTGATGCCATCAATGACGCGCCCCGAGACGATCGAAAAAAGGTTCCGCGCGTCGGCATCCGGACTATTTTGCCTAGCAAGAGGATACTGAGTCAGGTAAATAGAACGGAGCTGCGGGGACAACTGCGCCGCATCCAGCAACCGCAAGAAATGCAAACCAGCTTCCGCCGCCTGACGCAGGTCGTCCCTTCCCTTTGTCGGACGCACCGTTTCCCGCTCGATGAACATCTCGATCGGCAGCCGATTGTCATAGGCTTGCCCGGTCCCCGTGACACTCGCACAACGATCGAACTGTGCACTTGTTGATTGCACTTCCACTGACACCGGCGATCCGATATCGCGTCCGGCAAATTCGCCAACCTGCCACTGCCGGGCAAGCATCCAAAGCGGGTCATGCACGCGAGCCTCAAGGCCAGACTCCAGCCCCACGGCCCGGCATCGCGGCTCTATACGATTCCAAATCGTGACCGATGGCATCAGTCGTTCCTCATCACCGCAGTCTTCAAGGCAGCGTTGAAGTCGGTGGACACGGTTTCTACCTGGCCGCCGCCCGTGTTGTACGCGAAATAAAGAGCCGGCAGGTAATGGCCAAGCGCGCCGAGCGCATCGGGATCTACCGCGCGAAGCTTGGCCAGGTCAAGCGCTTCCAGCACCGAACCTTCCACTGCTTCCATCGTCCACTCGGGGAAGTCGTCGGGGCGCACGGCGATCAGGATGGCTTGGGGAGCTCGCGCCGTGGGATCGTCGTGGTGAAACGAAATTCCCGTGATCTGCTTCGCAGAAGGCAGAACTTCGACCCACTCATCGACCATGAACCCAGCCAGAGCCGCTCCTGACGTGTAAGGCGTTGGAGAGAACGCCACCAGCGACAAACGGCCGGAAGGAGCATCGCCCTCAAAGTCCAGCGCGAGCCAACGGTCGCCATTCGCCGGTGGAAGTTGCGCGACATCAAAATGAACTAACGGGCTGCCAGACAGCGCTTCTGCGCATAGCAGCGCGGTATCCAGACGGGCCGCCCCCGATCGAACTCGGGAGATGCGCTGAAACCATCGCACACTTTCCAGCGTGTCGCCGCGCTGCAGGGACACACTATTTGTCCAAAGCTGAGGCCAGGTCGCGGTCAAGCTAGGGGCAAATGCCGGAAGCACCACGAATGCGTCTCCAAAGATCGCTTTCAGCCGCGCCACATCCTGCGCGAGCAGCGCGTCCTGAGTTGCGGTCGCACGTACGAATCCTGACGCAAGACGATCCAGCTTCGCGATACGGCTGTCCAATTCATTTGCTGCTGCTGTGGCCTGTGCACCCCACTGTGCGGCGTCCGGCGCGGGGACTGCGCCTGTAACCCCGAAACCTCCAGCAGAAAACAATGCGGCTTCGATTCCGCTCGACCCCCGCAGTGCGGCGCGCACCGACCGAAGCTCAGATTCGGCAGCATCGGCGCGTGCCTGGAGTTCGGCGGTGTCAATCGCTCCCGGCCTCTGTCCGGGAACCGTCAGATCGCCCGGTTCGATAGGACGCGCACTGCCCACCAGGCGCGACACAGCTTTTACTAGCCCAAGCCACTCGCCGATGGAAATCACTTCAGGCGTCCATGCGTTATCGCGTTCCCCGACCAACAGCACGCTCGCACTAGTTGGAACGGAAGACGGCCGACATTCCATCATTTTCCGGAAGCGCCAGGAAGTCCACGGGAGCAAGGCCGAGTTTCTCCAGACTAGTGTCGACTGTTTGCAGGATTGCTCCTGAGGCGTCCACAAAACTGCCCCGTGCGCGAACGCGTGTTGGGTCTCCGAGCAACGTTGCCGCCCACGAATTGAGTCTCGGTTCCCCCTTCGCGCGGGATGTTGCCGTCCAACCGGGCGCGCTGTCGCCGACTGCTATCGCCAGCAAGCGATGGGTGAGGCCGGTGCCGGTCCGCGGCGTCTGTACCACGTCCAACTCAGGCGGAAGCGTATCTCCACGGGCGATTGCGTCCAGCGTCGCTCCCGCGCGGATAGTATTTCCACGCAACAACTGGTGCACACTTTCCGCCAGGCTAAGATCAGCGACGGCATCAAGAGCATCGTCCATGCGAGTGATTGCTGTGCCCAGCGAGTCGCGGGCCGATCCTGCCGGAGGTAATCCTGGAGGAGGCAATCCTGGCGTCGACCAGAACTGCGGATCGCTGTGGAACTTGCGCAACAGCGCCAGACCGTCGACCACATCGGTCGCAGCCACCGATTCGCTGGTTCCATCTCCAGAAGTGTCTGCTGTTGCCAGCGGCGCCATGCCGCGCAGAACGTCAATGTATTGGTCGAGTCCGCCTTCGTGCAGCGTGCGCTCCAATCTGTAGCCGAGCAGCGCGCCGAGCGGCTGTCCTTCCCGAACCCCATCCAGCAGGTGCAAGCCCAGCCGAACCCGATCCGAAGAAAGGTCGATTTGAAATGGCGATTGTGTTCCATTGCGATGACTGAGATATCCCGAGCGCAGCACGGCTGCGGTCGTGGCATGCATCAAGGACGGCGCGTGAACATACCCCGCCGACGCCACCGGCGCGCTCGCGGGCCGCACGTCCTCCAGCCATCCGTAAGCCCCAAGAACGATCCCGCCGTTGGGAGTCACGCGGCGGGTTTCATCGAGACGGAAATGTGCCAGAGAAGTGACCCAGGCGTCGAAGCGATAAGAGCCCAGGTCGAGCACTTCGCGTGTAGCAAAATCCAGGGCCTCCGCCGAAAGCTTCGAGAGGCTGGTGAACGAGTTCCAGAAGTTGGCGAAGGCAGGAACGCTTGAGTTTTTCTTGGCTCCGTCCAGATATACGCCTACCGGCACGCCTACCGGCCCTTGTCCCGGCAGGGTCCTCTGCAACAAATCCCACGAGCTGGGTCGAGGTTGGGCGGTGGAGATACCCACCAACTCCGGTTCCAAGTGCTCGCTCGGCTGCGCCGCGCCCGCGCGGGTGAGCAAGTCAAGCGCGGTATCCAGATACTGGCGCAGCGCCGCATGCCTTAGCAGCAATAACAGAAGAGGCACGGGCGAAGGTGGCATCGCGTAATCACGTAGTGCCTGCCAGCCAAGCGAAATGAGTTGCGCGACGTAAGCGGGCGCAGGAACGCAATCCAGAGGCGCGGGCGCAACCATAAGGTCTGACAGGGGCCGATGGGTCTTCAAGTAGGAAACGTTGGCCAGGCGCGTGTTGGCCATCACAGTGGACAGGTCGCTGGCATCGACCAGCGTTTTCGCGGTCAGAGCGGTCCACCAAGTCTTGGGAAGGTCCTGCCGCACAAAACTCCAATATGTAAGGTTGTACTCGGGGCCAATCATACTTCGCGTGGCGTAGCTCTGCGACGAAGGAGTCATCCCCAGCAGGCTCACCAGCGCGGCTTCGGGATCCTGCGCGCCGGGAATGCGCGGCACATTGGGAACTGAATTTTCCCAAGTGGCACGCATGCGGGACAAAAGCGACATCAGCGGTCCGTCCAGAGCGCGGCCTTCGAGCGACTTCCATTGCGCACTCCAGCAGACCGGAAGAATCCCATAGGGTTGCCGGCCAATCCGCAGGGTAGGAAAGTGTCCGCGCGCCCGCACGTGCGCGGTGAAGTGGTCGCGGGCTGAAGGCAGAATCACGTCGGGGTTCGGGATGGCTCCGGTCACAATTTGCTCGAGGTAGTAACCCCATGTAGCCGGCCAAAGAACCGCATTCATTGCGGTCGCCTGCTCGTCCAGATCGCCGTCGGCGCCTTGTACGTGCGCCAGCAAAGCCGGCGGAACGCTCAGCGCACGCGCCAGGCGATCGCCATCCGCCGTGGGCCGAGCGGGACAGAGCGGCGGGCCCTGCTCCAGCGCGTAGAGCCCGGCATAGTTCGGGTCTCGCGTGGTTAGTTGCGACTTCACATCTTCGGTGTTGTTGGTGGGCGCGTTGTGCGCCAACAATTCCAATCCGTCGGTGTAGTGATGCGACTGCAATAAATCGCTGAGACGTTGAGCACACTGTTGCACGTCCAGGTCGCTGCGCAAGCCGAGCACTACAATGCGATTGAATCCGCGCTGTTGGGCCGGACTCAGCGTGATGCGGAAAGCCATCCCAACCTGTATTGCGCGGTCGAAATCTGTAACCCAGCGCATACCTTCATCGCTTGTGGGGCCAGTTCCGTTGGGATCGGGGCCCATGACCAGCGAGTCGGAGATAGATGGGCCGATGGCCAGGACTTGTCCTGGCGCGTTGCCCTGATAGCCGATCACAATCCATCGCTCCGGAAGGATATTGGTAAAAGGAGCCTGACTCCATTGCGCAGCCTTCGCGCCGGGTTGCGCGTTCGCGCTTGCGATCCACGCCGCTCGCTGCGGTCCGAATTGTGCTGCCAGGGCAGTGAATGCTGACTGAGCCGCATCATCGCCGCCCTGAGCTTGCGTCAGGAAGTTCGCGCGCGCAGTACTTTCTTCCGTAGTGAGTTCGGGCTCGAAGCTGTTCACGTGCACATCGTCCGGATAAATCCGCAACCACAATTCACTGCCTTGAAAGCGCGTTTCCAGACGGACAGGCAGCAAGACCAGCGGAACGCTGGCGGACGGCGGTTTCAGAAAGCGGCTGGTGGAGGACAGCGCTGCTCCGTCGGGAAACAAAGCCAAGTCGCTGGCCGACGCGGAAAGCAAACTTGTCACGTCGTGCCCGGAATCGCGCAATGTTGTTGCGTCGGGAACAGCTCGCTTGTGTCCGCTCTGAATGAGAAAAGCGTAGACGGCGCCAGCACCTCGGTAGAGCGCGCCGTCGCGACGAGTGGGCAGCAGCGCTCCTTCGGGAATCGCCGCAAGGTCCGCGGGCAAGACCTCAAGCACTTGCGTTCCCCCGGTGATCATCTCAGTTAGCGTTTCGATATCGGCGACACGTCTTCGCACGCCGCCGGACATGAAGTACAACGGCCTCGAAGGCAGAGGGAAAGCCACCTTCGCCGCCATTAGCGTCCCGTCCTGTCGAGTAGGTAGCGGTGAACCTTCCGGGATCGCCGTCAACTCGGCATCGCTCAGCGTGCGCACCGTCTGGCCAGCCAACATGAATCCCAACGTCGCTTTGTCCGGCACCAGCCGGCGTACGCCAGTTTGCAGAAAGAAGACCCGGGCGTCCGTGGTTCCACGAACGAATGGGCTGAGAGTCGAAGTGGGTCCCGAACTCATGCGCCTCCAGACCCGAGCAGTGCCCGCCCGTGAAGTGCCACGCGCACAGGCCTGCGCATCAGGATGTAGGCCATGGCCGCTCCATCTTGTCCCCATGCGATACCCTCGCGGGACGGCGCCGACGGCGCGGAAGCCGTGCTCAGAAACCCATGATTGAGCACTACATCATTCCAACTTAAATCGTTCCATGATCCATTCGGCGAAGTGCTGGTCTCCGGCTCCAATCCGAAGCGTGGTTCAGTCGCGTGTTCTTCAATCAGGAAATACCAGCCGGGCTTTCCGGCGGCCGGGTCCTCGGACCCTCTTGGGTCGTCGATATCGAATCCGAAGAAAACAATATCGGACGCGATCTCACCCCGAAAGATGGGCCACTCCCGGGTTGCGCCCAGACTCCGAGTGCGGCCGTCACTATTCCATTGTGCCGGCGCGGCTGAAACCAGCGCATTCGGATAGCGGCGGAAAAGCTCAGCCCGAATCAGCAACACGAGGCGGCCTCCAGTCGCGTGGTCCGCCGTATGATCACCAAGGTCCCCGCTGGCATCGAAGGCGGCGATCGGCGGGATGTCCGGCGCAGGCGCCCCATTCACAGTCGCGCCCCAAAAAATCTGGAAGTAGGTTCCATTCCGGTCCGCAGGAAACTCGCGCCACAAAAGTTCGCGCGCAAGTTCTTCATTGAGACCCACTAGAAAAGCCTCTACAAATCGCGGATTGGTCTCGAGCAGCGTCGCGGTGTCCATCGCCACATTCGCAACTCCAGGAAGCATCCACTCCGCCGAGAGTTCCGCCAACGCGGAATACATGGGCTGGGGAAATTGTGGCCCGGCGGTAATCGGCTGGAGTGGATCGGGACCCAATCCAACCGGAATACGAGCATTAACCCGCGCGCGGATGGTGTCCTCAGGATTGATGCGCGCGGCTAATTGCGCGCGGATGGGTGCTAGCGCAGGTGAGCCACCGAGCGGTGGCGGATCAGGTGTGACTGGCGGCAACGTGGGATTAAGGTACCCGCTGATTGCACTCGCGGCGGTCCGAAAATTCTCCTCCATCTTTAGAAGGCCAGGCTGGTCGGGAGGAAACACTACTGGTGGCGGCAGGTTCGGACGTACCTCTTTCAGAAGGTCAGGAACGTTAGGATCATCGCCCCAGTTGACGAGCGGTGGACCTGTCGTGATCCCAACGGGCGAGATCGGATGGGTTATAACGGGCTCAACGGGATGTGCAGGAGCGACCACCGGGGCAACTGCACCAGCGACCGGAGGCGTGACCGGAGAGACGACCACCGATGTTTTCCAGCCGACCGCGGTCCGCAGCGCAGCCGTTGTCATCTTATTGACTTGAACCGCAGGCAGAATGTCATCGAACGCCACCATGCCACGTGGCGTTTGCACCGGGCCTGCGACCGCAAGAGCTTTTGCCGCTTCTGCCGGCAGATTGAGCCGATCAACGATCTGCGAAGGGCCCGCTGCATTCAAGCTGCGCCCGATTGCGCCACGCGGTCGCGCCAGCTTTCGCATCGCCGCCGATACTGCGCCATCCGGTACGCGACTCGCGTCAAGATGACTGCGTAAGGTAGCATTCACGCCGCCCAGGGACAGGCTCACCCTGCCGTGAAGCGGCGCCGTGATTTGCAGGTAGATTCCATCTCCAGAAACGGTCTGTAGATGACGCTGGTTCAAAGATACCGACACCTGACGCGCCAGCTGCGCCTGCCGCAATAACTGATTGGCTTTGCGGATTTCGCCGAGTTGCTCCCATGCGGAAGCGACGAGCGCATCCTGGTCGCGTTGCACCACCTGCGAGCCCGCCCCGGAGGCAGCGCGCGTTCTCGGATCCAAATTAAGCTCGCCCAACCACACCGGAGGCGCATTGTCAGCGGGAAGATCCGAACCGCTCTGCGTGCGGCCGTAGGTGGGGGGAGACACCACGGGATCTGGAGCAGGCAGCGGAATCAACGCCTGCCGCAGTTCGCCCGCATACGTAGCTTGCGCTCCGGCCTGCCACGCTGTGGGTTGACTGCCGACGGTACGAAGGGCGCCTTCCAGACCGAGCATCACGCCTGCAATAGGAGCCAATCCAAACCCGGGCTCGCTCGCGTCCATGGGTCTGGTGCCTGCGTCAAGCGGCGACTTCGGTGGCTGAATCCTGCGCGCGAGCGAAGCAAAGTCGCCATCCGGTCCGGTCTGAAAGCGGAACTGATAGTAGACCGGCAGCGCGAACGGAGCCTGCGTATTGGCATCCCAGGCAGGAGCAAGATCATTGTCGTCTACCGGAAGTCCGAGGCCCGCGTTTACGCCCGCTCGATAGGTCGGGACGACACAAGCAATATACGACTTTCCTGCCTCCAGCTTACGTGGCGCAATCAACCGCGCCAATCGAGCGGCGGAATTTCCATCCAGCGCCGAGTTTAAGGCCGCGCCGGAAAGACTGTCGCCAGTCACTTGCGCGTGTGCCCAAGCATCGATCTGATCTAAATCCGGGAGTTCGTTCAGTGGAACGACTGGCGACTCCAGCCGCAATATGGCTGGCCCCCCCGGTTGCACTTGAAGTGTGACACCCTGGGTGTCTGGTAGGACTACCAAGCAAATCCACGGGCGCAGTCTTCCGTTGACGGTAGCTGCCGGCGTGAACATCCACGGCAGGTCCGGCAAGACCAGGTCGATGCTTGCCAAGTAGTTGGGCTCGAACGCGTCAGCCCCGTCTTGGGGGTCGGTTCGAATGATTGCGCGTGCATCCAGTGAAGTGATGTCGCCCGGTCCCAGCAATCGCACCGACGGAACCGTCACCGCCGCATCGTTCACCACCAGCGAAACCGGGAGCGAAGCGTAGTTGGTCGTAGGTGTACCGGCAATCAGCGACGCAAGTCCGCGCCGGACCCACGGGACGATCGAATAAGAGGCCAGTGGCGGATCAGGCATTGGGAGCCACCATTTCGTGAGTTGCAATGATTTGCAGGTGTCCCTGTTGCGCCGGGACACGATTCAGTTCCTGATTTAACAGGGCTCGCACGTCACTGTACGCAGCTCCTTTTGTAGGACCGATACCGACCGGCGCGAGAGTGTCCGCATCCACCAATACGAAGGCGGGCTCGGCGACGCGTATGGGATTGCCGGGCGCGGTGTAGCGGCGGTTGCCGGCGCGCATCATCGTCGCCAGTGCGGCGGACCCGCTGCTGAGCACAGCTTGCAGATCGGTCAGAAACCACTTTTGTACTGGCGTGCCAGGATCGGTGCGCGGCTCGCCGCCAGTCTCATCTATAAAGAAGGTCTCATACGTGATTTCCTTGTTGACCGGCGATCCGCTGCTGACCAATCCGCCACTCAAGCGCACGCCCGCGTCATGCCGCTCAAACGACGGTCGCGCCAGCTTCTCGTCGTCGCTCAGATCGAAGAACTCTGCCGCCGCAAAGTCATCCTGCACGCTCTCGCCCGGAACGGCTGATCCACCAATACGGAAATCCGTAATCGCAAAATGGTTCGCTCCCGATAGCGGCGCACCACCAAGACGCGAGATATCCAATCCTAGAGGAGCCGTGCGTTCGTGCACTTCCAGCCGTGCTAACGGATGCGCCACTACTACCCCCGCATTCTGCACGTTCCGCGCTGAAACCAGCGCGGGTGTCCCGTCGGCAAGCTGCGCACCCCAGCTCCGGGGGTCGGCAAGCTCGATAGCCAATAGGGCCCCGACATCCACTGCGGCAATCAGTTCCGCCAGTACATCGTCTCCCCAGGTAGAAGAAAACGATTTGTGAACGTCAACAAAAATAATATGTGCTTTGAAGTTCCCTGAAATGTGCCAGGGCGCAGGTCCCGTCAAGGTCGCGTCCAAACTCACCGACAGCAGATCGTCTCCATCAATGCTTATCGCGACGGACCCAGATATGTCGCCATCGAAGTGGAATGGATTGCGCTGAAACAGCGCGTCGAACCCAAGATGACCATCCACCGAAAAAGCCGAGACCTTGATCACCGCGTGCAGGTTCGCGCCAATCTGCAAAGTGTTTGAAGTAATCGCGAGATACGTTTCCAGATGAAGCGTGGCCACGCTCCCTGACTTCATATCGATGCTCAGCCGCTTGAGCGTCGGAAATCCCGTGGGTGGCGTGAACCGGGGATGGAAACCGCCAACGGACAGCAGGAACTCGCGAGGCTCCCCGGCCCAGTTGGCGCGCAGAGCCATATCGCCTGAGAGAGCAAAGCTGAGCAGGCGCGAATCAAACAGAGTTGAGTCGAGCGCCAAACTGCTCTGGCCTAAATCGAGTACGCCCAACGCATCCATATTGATACGCACCAATGTGTTTGATTCCGACGGAAGGCGTGCCGCCAGCCGGGCCAGCAAGATGATGCGGATCGGCTCTGGCAATTCAATGATCACCGCTATCGCCGCGGTCAACAACGTCCGACGCACTACGATGCACCGCCATCAGCCCACCCACACCATTGAGCGTGAATCCCCAACCCAGCTGCTCCGGAGGGAAATCCGCATCGATCATCGCCAGCAGTGAATAGCCCGCGCCACCTGCAACCTGAGTGGTGATCAGCCCGAAGGCCTGCAACGCCAGGTCCGTGAACTCGAGCTGCAGCACGCCGCTGTACTCGTGCTTGGCATCGTCGTGCTTCAAGAATCCGCCGCCACTTACGCCGGCCGCGTCAATCGCCAACCCGATGCCTGAGGGTGGCTTGAAAGCAAACGCCAGATCCACAACACCAAGATTCCCACCATCTTGTGGGAAGGTGATATTGCTCGTAATCCCCACCCGATCCGCAACTGCCTGCACCGGCCCAATCAAGACGCCGATACCAATAGACACCTCGGCGACAAGCCCGGTATCGTCGGCTTGCAGAGCGAGATGAACCGTAGGAATGGTGATCACGCCGCCGATGGAAATTCCTACCGGGAGCGTCGCATCCAGACCAGCCGCACCCTTAAAGGTCAAGCCACCATCATTCGACCACGCTACGCCGAGATCGAACTTGGCTTGAAACCCGTTCGCAGGCAAAACGCTGCTGAGGAAACCATCGCCATCACCAGGGGCGATGACAATCGCAGACTTTAAGACATCTCCGGACAGTGCAAGGGTTTGCTTGGCGTCGGAGAGCGTCGTTTGCACGCTTAGATCCGCCCCCCCAATCTCAAGTCGTGTGCCCGTCGGTGCGCCAAGCAAGAAGGCGGGACCAGTGGTTGGAGTCGGGAGCGTCGCCGTGAACTTTCCGGTCACTTCGGCAGTGCCCGGCGACGCGAGCTGTGTGAGGCCGTTGCGACCGATCGCGACGACGTCCACGTCGGCGGTCACGTCGAGCTCGATCTTCCAGTCCCCGAGCTGCCAGGTCTCCGTCAGCGCGCCGAACGGGCTGACGACCAGGCCGAGGTCCCCTTGATCCGCAGCAGAGAACGTCAGAACCACGCCGGCCTCGGTGCTAGCACCAGCTAGCACATCAGCGGCGTAGACGATTAGGGCATGGTCCACGTACGGCGCCGCGTCTCCCAGCAGCGGCGCGTCTCGTTCAGGAAATCCGTACCTGCATGGCACTCCCAGCTCGCGCAGCACTCCTCGGATGCGCGGGAATAACTTGTCCGCCATCGCGTTCGCATCGGCGGTTGTGGTCATCGCGCTGCCGTACTCGGCGCGCAACGCGGCCTTCGGATCGCGTAGCAGGGCGCCCAGTCGATCGAAGCGGAACCTTTCCAACCGGAACGGCATGCGCACGACCTCGCCGTTATTTACCACGGCGGGCCGGGGATCGATCTGTCCCACCGGG
>WNGH01001053.1_pt1 | contig 29490 bp, 23 predicted proteins | sample 5400631 | NCBI WGS metagenome assembly WNGH01 (sample SAMN13153373, study PRJNA577476) | soil metagenome | isolation source: 115 cm soil or saprolite under Garry oak tree replicate 1 | place: USA:California | collected 2016-06-15
TTGTGACAGAGTTCCTCCAGGTCACGCACCAGTGCCCGGTTGTTGAAGGCACACACTTCGATCTGCACCACGTTCGCTGTTGTGGTGACCCACCCACCGAGCTTGAAGAAAGGCAGCAAGCGCTGCCAGCCACAGTGCTGGTAGCGCTCGCCAAAATATTCATCCCGCACCCACATCCCCAGGTTAGCCAGCCCCACCTTCAGCAGCGTCATGATGTGGTCTTTCGCATGATCGAGTTCATACATCTGCCGCGCTTGCGCCTCGAGGTCCTCTTGCCGCCTCAGCACGTGCTGCAATTCTCGACAATAGCCCGCACATTTGTTCAAGAGGCCTTGGCGGCGTACGGCGTGCTTTTCCAGTTTTGCTTTGCGCTGGCGTATTTCCCACGCCGTTGCCACGTGCCGCGCTTTGACGGGAAAGTACTCCCGCTCCTCTGTTTGGCCTGCTGCTTCCAAGTACATGACCTGGACGACCAGTTCGTCTCGGCGTTGCTTGTACGCCTGAGCTTGCTCTGCGAGGCGGTGATCTTGTTCCTCAAGTTGGACTAACCGCCCTCGGCACGCCTGTGCCAGGTGTTCCAGGCGGTGCTGTCTGCCTTGCGCCACGAGTTGGCGTTTGACCAGTTCTGAGTTCACGACCTGCTCTTTCGCGTAGCCGTGATTCGTGTCCAAATTCAGCGGAATCAGCCAGTCGCGAATGCTGTTTTCTTGGCACTTCCATCGTTGGAAGTAGGTCTGAGCTAGTTCCACTGCATCCATACTGTGGCCGGACGTCTCCACCGGGATCAGTTTTGGCGTGGTGGGAGCCGGCGGCGCAGGCAGAGCTTGCCACCCTTCTTCCCAGAAGCGTTGGTGCTGCAGGGCGAGGTTCGCCTGCCAGTCCTGGTCAACAGCTGCTTCATCGGCTGGCTCAACCACGAGCAACTTGCGCCAGTCACGGATGAGGGCGACCTCGACCTCAACTGGAGGGAGAGCATCATCTGGTCGCTTCAATGCAAAGCGAGCTGCTGCGACTTCGCAGATCACCTGGCCACTCCGGTTGTAGCGCCACGGCTGCCATGGCCCGACCTGCTCAAACGACTGTTCGGCTTCGTATTGGTCGCTACGCAGGAGCGTGATGACCTGTCGTCCTTCGAGCTTGAGTTGTGCCAGGAACTCTGCCGCCATTCCTTCGCGGTCCACCACGACCCGCCGCATCAGCGTCTGACCTGTCGCTTGCTCATAGCAGCGGAGCATCTGTGGTAAGCCAATCGTCAAATGTTGATCGCCTCGATGGGTGGTTGCCAGCAGTGGATGCCCAGAGGCATCGTGTAACACGACCAATTCGCGGCAGCCCAGAATTTTTCCGCCGAGCTTGCCCACCGGTCCTCGCGGAACGAGCACATCACTGTAGACGGCCTTGCGATGGCCATCCACGTAGAACACAGCAGGAGCATCTAGCCGATCAGCAGCGGGTTGCTCGGGCTGCCACAGCGACCAGGTCCACTGGGCCATTACCTCTGTCAGGCATTCGGCTGCTCCAGCATGGGCCAGGCGGGCGAGAAAGCGTTCGGTGTAGCGCTGACTGTAGGCACGCTCGCGGCCTGAAAGCCTCGCCAACATCGTTCCGGTATAGCTGCGCAAGTCCCAGGTACGCGCCAGGCCAGCCACCGGCAGAAAGAGCAACGTGAGGAGCAGGCGCGCTACCACCACTGGATTAGGTGGGCTCAGTCCAGGAATGGTTGGATCAGCCACCTGCATGAGAGCCGTGACCAGCCTGCTCAGGAGCCCGGTCTGCTGAGCTGCCGCCAGCAGCAACAAGCTGCCAATCCCTTCTTGCCAGACAGGCTGCGGCTCATTTAGTTTTTTTTACCTGGCATCTGGTTCCGACCTCGCCAGAGATGGCTCACCCCTAACTTGGCCCGCACCCGGTTGATCTGACTCACACTGACTGCGACGCCAAAGCGGCTTTGCAGTTCCCTTTGAAGCCGGCTCGAAGCCACTTGCGGATTGGCGGTGCAAAACTCGCTGATCCAGGCTTGCACTGGCTCGGTCACCTTGTACGGATGACCATGACGATCATCCAGAAAAGCCAACTCTGCTTTCTCCTCGTCGCGAGCCAGCTGTCTCAAGCGGTAGGCGGTGGCACGAGACACGTTCAACTCGCTCTGGGCAACTGCTGACTGCCACGAGTGACCCGCGAACATCGCCTCAAGGAGTTGCAATCTCCCCTTGCGCTCAGGATGATCTTTCATCCTCTTCGTCCCTCCATTTCGGGTAGCTCCCGCATAGTTCTGGGCCGCATTGTATCATCTCGCTTCATCTTAGTCTAGATGCGTCAATGGCCAAAAGGCTCACACCCTGAAAACCGTGCCCGCATTGTACCATTTTCTCACTTTAGTTGTGCCAATTGCTCAAAAAGCTTCACTCCCTGGCAAGGAGTCAAACAAAAAGCGGTATGGAATAAACCTAGTCAAGAGTCGCTGCCGCTGGACGTATACCTGTAGTATTTCTTGTACCGTACTATACTGAATCCATGGAAGACTTTTTCACTGGAGCGCTGAGGTGGAGAAGAGAAATGTGCTCCGAGTGGTGATACAGCAATGGGTACATCTCAGGTCAGCGGAAGAAAACACCTGAGCCCATTTTTACCGGAGGTGAGCCATGTTACGCACCCAACTCTGCGACCTGCTCCAGATTGAGTTCCCGGTCATTCAGGCTGGGATGGGGCCATTCACAGGGGCTCAACTCGTCGCAGCAGTCTCCAGTGCAGGTGGTCTGGGCAGTTTAGGAGCCTCACAACGACCTGGCGCTGACCTGGAGAGGCAATTGGCGCTCATACGCAGGCTGACCGATCGCCCCTTCGCCGTCAATCACCTGGTGCCCACGCTGAACCAAGAAGCCTTTGCGCTCACGCTCACAGCCAAGCCATCCATCATTTCTCTTGCTCTAGGTGAGCCTGGCGACCTCGTCAAGCGGGCTCATGATGTCGGTATCCTCGTCATGCAGCAGGTGCATACGGTCAAGCAGGCACGCCAAGCTGCCGAGAGGGAAGTGGATGTGATCATTGCCCAAGGCAGCGAAGCCGGTGGCTTCGGTGGCACAGTGGCTGCCTTAGCCCTTGTCCCTCAAGTCGTCGACGCAGTCAGCCCAATCCCTGTGGTGGCAGCCGGTGGCATCGCCGACGGTCGCGGACTGGCCGCTGCCTTAGTCCTAGGCGCGCAGGGCATCAATGTGGGCACCAGGTTCCTGGCCACAAGAGAAGCACCTATCAGTGAAGGCTGGAAGCAGGCAATCCTCGCAGCCGAATCCGAGGATGCGGTCAAAGTTGAGGTCTGGAATGACATGTTTCCGCTGCCGGGCGGCGGTGGCTATGGCACTGTGCCGCGTGCGCTCCGCACGCCCTTTATCGAAGAATGGCAGCAACGCCGGGATGACGCGAGGCGCGAAGCAGAGCGCTTACAGGGCGAGGTGAACGCCGCTCTGCAGCAAGGGAGGTTACATGAAACGGTGCCTTTTAGCGGGCAGACCACGGGATTGATCCGCGATATCTTACCCGCAGGTGACATCGTGCGCAGCATCGTTGCTCAGGCGGAGGAAGCCCTGAAGCGAGCCAGCCAACTTCTGAGATAGAAGATGGCCAGCGTGTGAAACACAGGCATACCTTGTCCTGTTGGGTGAGAGGCTGCTGGGCTCCTTCAGCTTCACTCTCCAGTCCTCTGGGTTCTCGCGATCTGGTATGGAGAGGCGGATCGTCTACTCTTGATTGCTCAGAACTTCAGTGATGAGTGGAAATTACTCCCAGAGGAAATCCGTTGTGTTACCTTGCTTTTCCTCATAACTGCCATATTCATCTAGTCCGCCTTTAGAGCCTCAGCTAGCGCACTTTGTTGTAACATCTCGCGGAAATACCGATCGAGATCTTCCCGTGCTGTGGTACAGCTCAAGTGATGATAATATCGTAGGGGCAATTGGTTCAGTCTATGTCCTATTTTAGTATACAAATGCGACCAAATGCCCGTTTCCCTTCCTCTATATTGATTATTGGTTATTGGCTACTTTTAGGGATAACCAAATCGGGAGCATAGGCTCTTAGAGGATCGAGATAACTTCAGTGTTGATTGCGGCTATCTACGTGAGCGAATTGAGTGGACTAACTTTGGAACTAAACTAGAAAAACGGAGGGCAGCGTTCGATGATATAAGCTAAGAAGGATGGAGAGCCGGCTGCGTATATAGTTACGAGCCGGCTACTTTCACACAAACTGCTCGCCACTAAGCAGTGGCCAGCTTTCTTGTCAGTTGGCAGAATGTGGATCTAAGTTATAGAGCGTCTTATACTCCCGCTTTTCTGCTTCTCCTCTCTGCTCTCGCTGCAAGCTCCTCCACAAGGCGTTGAGGATCAGGAGTCTCAGGGCGCAGAGAGCGGTTGCCACGCACTACGAAATGTGCCTCGACATCATCGGTCAGAAAGATTTCTTTGGCGAAGGCAATAGCCTCTTCCTGGCTGAACTGCTTGCAAGAGCAGATGTCGATGTCCACTTCACCATAAGATGGCCAACAATGCAGGCTGACGTGACTGGTCGCGATGATGACAAATCCCGAGAGCCCTGCATCAAGCGGATTCGAGGTCTCGATCTGGTACAGGTGAACGGGGCTGACCTTTTCCATATCGATGCGTTGCGGAAACTCATCGAGAGCTCGCCGAACGAGTGGCTCATCGCTCAAAATTTTAGGATCAACACCATACAATTCTAACATCAAATGAACAAGCATCTGCTTCATCTCCTTTACTAGTCGCTTGCTTGAAGGCAAGCAGGATACATTAGTAATTCCCATGCCGCCTACTAGTTCAGCAATCACGTACGAGAGTCCGAAAGGTTCCTCTTGACTTTTCCGGGTGGCCGTCCAAAGGATGGTAGGCGTGGGAGCAAGAAGAAAAACAACTCTTCACTGTCTTTGCAATAGGCCATAGGCTTTCTCTAGCTGTTGATTTTCCGTCTCCTATTGTTTGGCTCATCGTCCGGCGGCGCGATCAATGCTTCCTTTAAAGCGAGGGTCAGTTCTTTTATGCCTTCTTAATTGCGCTCCAGCTGTTAGGTTCGCAGTTGTAAAATGCTGCAACTCCTCTGGAGTTATGCCGTTATTCCTTTACTCGCTACCTTAAACACATTAGTTTCAGGATATCCATCACCACAACCTATATGACCTAACTCTTCTCTTCGCATCGCTAAGTTCTTCCTTAGGTCCTGGGGCACACGTTGTATACGTGTTATACATGGAGGAAGAGCTAGTGGTTAATGGTCTACCACGAATGGGACAGGGGCCCCAATCATACGTCGCATACGTAATAGTGAGAGTAAAGTGTAGCTATAGATAAGCAAACTAATGTGGCTCTGGGCGATGACGACGAAGCCCGAAAGGCCAGCGTCTAATGGATTAGACGTTTCAATATCATACAGGTGTACGGGATTGACCCTTTCCATGCCAACGCGGCCAGGGTATTCGTCCAGTACACGGCGAATCAATGGTTCATTGCTAAGCAACTGCCGGTCGCAGCCGTAGAGCTCCAGCATCAAATGGACAAGCATCTAACATACCTCCAGTTCATTCTAGTTATGGCAGCCACTGCCCGGCGGCCCTGCTAGCCCTCTGCTCGACCAGGTGATCCGGTATGTTTTTGGCACACCGAAGAATATTATACATTAGATTGTCAAGCTAATGCAAAAAAGGGATTCGACGCTTGTATCTAATGGCAAAGCTGCTTCCACCTAAATAGAAGCGATGACTCGATCTAATTAGAATGATTGTTGGGATTAGATCGAGATGATCCTCTATGGCCTGGCTTCTTTGCCTGTCAAATACGCTTCTTTCAATTCTTTGAGCAACTCCTCGCGCCTAGCGAACAGTTCCTTGCGCGGGCGCGGCTGCGCTTTGCTCACGACATAAGAGGTGAGTAGTGGTAGAGCAATGGTAGAATCACCGTAGATCACGACGGTGCTGCGGAGCTGGTCTGGTTTGATTTTGCCCCATGAGACGGCCTCGGAAGGTGTTGCGCCGGAGAGACCGCCCCAGTGGGGGGCATCCGCTGTGATCTGGATGAAGTAATCGTGCCCGCCTTTCTGGATACCGAGTACCTCCCACAGTTGTGGCTGTGTCTGGAGATAAAAGTTCTTAGGGCTGCCACCTCCGAGGATAATAACGCCGTTGCGCGTGGCATGTTGAACGATGGCGGTTGTTTCGTTGACGTCGGTCAGCGGGTCGAGCGTAAGGAGATTGCCGTCTAATGCGTGGCGTGCAACGTTCATGCCTATCGAGGAATCGCCGGGGGACGAGGTGTAGATGGGGACATTCCAGGCTGCTGCCTGCGCAAGCACTGAGTATTCCGGCTGCACCCCGGCTTTGAGCAGTTCCGTTCCCAGGTGATGGTGTAGTTCGGAGGTTGCGATTGGCCTGTTGGGTAAACTGTTGAGGCATTCGCGCACAAACGCATCGGTGTCGAGCAGGACCTTATCCGCAAAGAGAATGTCATAAATACGGATTACTCCTTCTTCCTGGAGCTTCGTATCGTCCAGGCGGAAGTCGCCGCGATGCATCGCCATAGCGAGTGCGTGGTGCATGTCATGATAGAGGTTCGCGCCGGTGCTGATGATGAAGTCGACGAAACCGTACTCCATGAGGGTGAGGATACAGCCGCCCAGCCCGGCGGGAGTAAGGGCACCGGCCATGGTCAGGCCGACAGTGACATCTTTCTCGGGCGCGAGCATCTCTTCAGCGTACAGGCGTGCGGCTTCGTACAGGCGGGCCGCGTTATAGGCCTGGAACTGCTGGTCAATCAATTCTGCCACTGTCATATTGGGATATATACGATGCGGTAAAATTTGTGGACCGCTCAAGTAATCGTTCTGGGTGGGCTGGTGGTCATCTGGAGTATGTGTATCGTGGGTCATGGAGACTATCCTTTCTGGGTAGGTGATGTTGATTATATTCTGATATGCAACATTCTATCAGAAAGGAGACTTGTATTGATAATAGGGTTTCTAATCATGCTCCGATTCGACGTAGCTGTTCCAGATGAATACGTCTATTTGAGAATAAATTGTCTTGTTTGCTCATATCTCTCAAGATCTGCCAGCGTTTCACGGTAGACCGCGTGCAGGTCCGTGGGAAGTTCGTCGTGTGCAAAGAAACGCGCATGGGTGGTCTCATCTGTGGAGGTGAGGATTGTTCCCTGCCAGCGATCTACTCGAAAAACCATGGTGAACATCTGGATATGATCGCCAAATGCGGTGGTAAAGGCGAAGCGAGGCTCTGTGTACAGGGCAATCGGGGTTGCTTCCAGCACTTGCAGTCCGGTTTCTTCCCCTACCTCACGCTTGAGGCATTCCAGGATCGATTCATTGAGTTCCATTGCACCAGCGGGCATGCCCCAAGAGCCGTTATCACTGCGTTAGACGAGCAAGAAATGCCCATGTTCATTCCGAATGATGGCACGAACTCCAGGGCTGATCAGGGTCCGGGGACCTACCACTTTCCGTAATTGTCCCAGGTAGATTCTTCAAATGCAAGTTTGGCTTGTGTCATTGGTTTTCCTTTCCTCAAAAAAGAGCATTCACCCCTACTTCCCAATAGTGAATGAATGCTCACATGTCCTATAGCGGGCCGCAATTTATCTCCCAAGGCGAGGTCGTTCCCCTGGTTTGGGCTCCAGGGCGGGCCGTTCTTCAATCAGGCGCAGGGCTTCGGCAACCGCGCGTTCCAGTTGAGGATCACGATTCTCGACGTAATCTTGTGGAGCAATGTCGACCTCGATATCGGGGTCGGTGCCGTAGTTCTCGACGTTCCAGCCCACGTCTTTGAACCAGAAAGCAAATTCCGGCTGGGTGGTTGTCGTACCATCGACCAGTTTATGACGAGGTTCGATGCCAACGACACCGCCCCAGGTGCGCTTGCCGATGAGCGGGCCTAGACCGAGTAGTTTGAAGCAGTGGGAGAAGATATCGCCGTCCGAGCCTGCCTGCTCGTTGGTGAGGGCGACAATTGGCCCGCGCGGTGACTCTTCAGGGTAGGGGGAAGGCTGGCCCCAGCGTGAAAAGACGTAACCAACGCGGCGCCTCGCCAATTTCTGGAGTAGGAGACCGGAAACATGCCCGCCGCCGTTCCAGCGGACATCGACAAGCAGCGCTGGATAATCATACTCGGTCAGGTAGCTGCGGTGGAACTCCGCATAGCCTTCGCCCATCATATTGGGGATGTGGATATAGCCCACCTGACCTTGAGAGATGCTGTGAACAGTATGCCGGTTGCTCTCCACCCACTCTCGATAGCGCGCTGTCCCTTCATCTGACAATGCTTTGACCATGATCAGGCGCGTCTCTTTGTCTTCTGCCTGTTCGATCAGCAGTTGTACGTCGTTTCCCGCCTGGTTGACGAGCAATTCCTGAGGGCCGCGATCTGGTCCCAGGCGCTGGCCGTTGATCGCCAGCACAGAATCGCCGGCCTTAACATTAAGGCCGGGACCTGTGAGCGGTGAGCTGGCCCTGCTGTCCCAGGTGTCGCCTTCCACTATATGGGCGATGCGGTAGAGGTTACTATCAGGGTCATATGTCCAGTCTACACCCAGGAAGCCCTGGCGGTAGTTTGGCCCCTGACGATATTCCCCGCCTCCTTCGTAGGCGTGAGATGTGCCGAGTTCGCCTTGCAGTTCCCACAGCAGGTCTGATAACTCCGAACGCGAGCTCACTTGCTCGACCAGGGGAGCATACTGGGAATAGATGGCATCCCAATTGATGCCCGACATGTCTTCACTCCAGAATTGTTCGCGCTGCAGGCGCCAGGCTTCTGCGAACATTTGCTTCCACTCGGCGGCAGGCTGCACCGAGACTTTCACACGATGGAGATCAAGCCAGCCGTTTTCACGGCTCGGGTCGTCTCCCTCTTCCGACTTGGGGAATTTTTCTCCTGCTTTCAGAACGCGGAGCTGATGGTGTGCGCGGTAGATCAATGTCTTGCCATCGCGTGAGAGATCGAAGCCTTTGATGCCATCGCCGAGCCACTCGTATCTCTGCGTCTCGAAATCATACATGTAGAGGGCTCCACTTGGCTCGTGGTGATTGGGTGTGTGAATAGTCCCCTCAATGGGGAAGGTCAGCAGCAGAGCTTTTCCCTTTATACCTTTTATAGCTCCAAAGCGCGCTTCACCTACTGGGAAAGGCACAAGGCGCGTGGTGATCCCTTCCAGGTCGATAAGTACAGTAGCTGTTTTTTTGGCTGCCTTCTCTTCGCCTTCACCATCTTGTTGGGTTGTGCCTTCTGCGCCATTTTCTGCTTTCTGGGCGACTGTCTCTTCTTTTTCCTTTTTCTGCTCCTTGTCTTTCTCTCCAGGCGCTTTCGGTTGGGGAATGAATGGAGAAATCTGGTCACGACGCAGCATGATAGCGTAGGGCCGTATGCCGCGTGGGAAGCCCAGGTCAAATTGCAGGTTGTCGTACACCGGATTGAAGCTGCGATAACCTAAGAAGTAGAGATACTTACCTTCGGGATCAAACGCTGGCGACACATCACGGAATACGGGATCGGTGGCGAAATGGGTTCCGCCATTATCCATATCGCAGAGCTTAATGGCTGTCTTTTGTGGTGTATGTGAGAAAGCGTACGCCAACCAGCGGCCATCGGGTGACCAGGCCAGGTCACGGATGCGATCGTGATCACTGCGGTCTGCGACGACGGATTCTCCATTTTCCAGGTCAACTACGATCAGTTCATTGCGATGATTAGCAATGACGACTACACCATTGGTGGGCGAGACAGCCAGGCTGACGGCTCGTCCGAATTCGATGTTGGTGAGTGTCTTTGGCTCGCTGGCGTCCTCCGGGTTGAAGATGATCAATTTTTCGCTCCCGGTAGCATCGCTGATGGCGACCAAGCGCTTGCCGTCGCTCAACCACTCCAGCATGCGATAACGTGCACCATCTGGTAAACCGTGCTGGATGACGGGTCCTTCCCAGTTGGCCATAGAGAAGGCTTTGCCTCTTGTAGTCAATGCTACTGCAAAGCCCTGGGGGTGTACTGCATAGGTGTCGAGGTAGTGGCTTGCCGAGACAAACTTACGATTGCGTTGTGGATGCATACTGGGCAGCTCTATATCGAGGCGCCGTGTTTGGCCTGTGGCAGGATCAAAAAGGTACAGTTCAGCGCCGCAGTGATAGACAAGGCGCTGTCCATCGCTTGAAAGATTACGCGCGTAAAAATCGTTATGATCGGTATGCCGACGTATATCCTCTCCCAGTGGTGTGCAAGAATAGACGTTCCCCACTCCTTCATGATCAGAGATAAAGTAAATGCGTTCACCGACCCAGCATGGGTTGGCGAGGTTCCCATTGAGTTTCAGGAGGCGCTGGAAGGTGCCGGTACCACCGGGATCGCACCATAACTGACCGGCAGTGCCGCCTCGATAACGTTTCCAGCGTGCCGGTTCGCCAATATTGCGGCCAAGCACAACGCCGCCGTGGGAACCATATGAAATAGCGTTGGCCATACCGACCGGTACCTGGTGCGGCATACCTCCATCGGAACCGATGGCGAAGATGACCTCGTAGCGGCGGTTTATTTGACCAGCATTACTGGCATACAAGATTGTCTTCTCGTCGGGCGACCATCCCAGCACCCGGCATGATGATGCAGATTGGAAGGTCAGGCGCTGAGCAGCGCCGCCGGGTGCTGGCATGACATATACCTCACTCGGGCCCTCTTCGCGGCCCACAAATGCCAGTAGTTCGCCACCTGACGAAAAATAAGGGTAGCTTGCCTCACCCACGGTGGCAGTGAGGCGCTCAGCTCGTCCTCCTCCACTTGATATTAGCCATAGGTCATCCTCAGAAACGAATACAATTTGATCACGGTGGATGTTTGGGAAGCGCACATATCCCTGAGATGTCATATTCTCTCCTTTTATAGTCAGAGGATTGATCCAATGCCCTTGGCTACAGGCAAACATAGCCAGGATACTTTGCGGACATTATGTACCAGAGGGAGGCTACACTGTTTCTGTCGTGTCAGACTCTCTGATGCAGTCAAAATGGTAGATGTATTGTAGCACAGCAGTAATGGAGGTGTCGAGAAATGAAAATTCGGCTCTCGACAGAGCCTCCTGTACTAAGGTATAATTGGTGCATATCAGTCCCATGTCCCATTATTTTGCTGGCAGGAGCCAGACCAAGTATTAAGAGCAAGGAGCGAAACGTGCATGTCTAATCCCACCGACCCTCGTCGCGAACATCCCAGCACGTATTTTGTGCAGGATCGCTCCAATGAGGAAGAACTCACCCGCCTGCAGATCCAGGACCAGATGCTCACAGCAGGCATGGGTGGGGTGCTGCCGGAGCAACCCGACCCGGCGATCTTTCAGCGGGTGCTCGATGTCGGGTGCGGGACAGGGGGCTGGCTTATAGAGGCGGCCAAGACCTGTCCGAGCATGTCTCTGCTCATAGGGGTGGACGCGAGCGAGCGGATGGTCGAGTATGCGCGTGCCCAGGCGGAAGCCCAGCAGGTCAGTGACCGGGTGCAGTTTCGTGCGATGGACGCGCTGCGCATGCTAGAATTTTCCACTAATTACTTTGACCTGGTGAACCAGCGCATAGGTGCCAGTTACCTGCGCACCTGGGATTGGCCCAAACTCCTGCAGGAGTTCCAGCGCGTCACCCGGCCAGGCGGAGTGGTACGGGTCACAGAAGGGAATATTATAGTTCAGAGTACCAGTTCTGCCCTGACACGTCTCTACGAACTCGCGCTTGATGCGTTCTACCGAGCGGGGCACTTCTTTATCCCAGAGAGTAATGGGGTGACAAGCGAGTTGGCCCGCCTGCTGCACCAGTATGAATTCCAGAACGTGCAGACGCGCATCTATACGCTGGAGTATCGCGCAGGCACCGCTGTAGGGCAACGCTTCTATGAGGATATGAGACACTCATTTCGGACGGCATTGCCTTTCTTCCGAAAGTGGAGTCATGTTCCTGAAGACTACGAGACGCTTTACCAACAGGCGCTCAACGAGATGCAGCAGCCAGATTTTGTGGCGGCATGGAGCCTGCTGACTGCCTGGGGCCACAAGTCGAGGAAGAAAGAACAAAGAGCGCCAGTGCCGGAATAGCGCTGAGTATGTCTGTGCAGAGTACAATGCCACAGCAGGATACAGCAGCGCCTTGCCCAATCAGATACGCATGAAAAATCAGACGCCCAGCAAATGCGAAGGAGAATGACCCTATGTCGACGCTCCCGGACCCACAGCAACAACACTATTCTGGTACCTACTTTGTTCAGGACAGGCGGAATGAAGAAGAACTCCTTCGCTTGGCCGAGCAGGACCGGCTCGTTACAGCATCAATGGGTGGGGTCCTGCCAGAGCAAGCCGAACCGAGCGCTTTCCGGCGCGTGCTTGATGTTGCCTGCGGATCAGGTGGCTGGGTCATTGAAGCTGCCCAGACCTATCCTGAGATGTCACTGGTCGGGATCGATGTCAACCCGCGTATGATCGACTATGCTCGGGCGCAAGCCGCTGCTCAGCACGTCGACGACCGCATTGAGCTTCACGTCATGGACGCGTTGGGCGTTCTCGACTTTCCTGATGCCTCCTTTGACCTGGTCAACCTGCGCTTTGCTCTCAGTTTTGTGCGCACCTGGGATTGGCCCCGATTGCTCAGGGAATTCCTGCGCGTCGTGCGTCCGGGAGGCGTCGTCCGCCTCACTGATGAGGAAGTCATCCAACAGAGTACCAGCCCTGCATCCATGCAGTTCTGCGAGATGCTTTTATGCGCCCTGTACCGGGCAGGGCACCTCTATGCCCAAGAAAGTACCGGGTTAACCGCCCACCTGGCCCCTCTACTCAGCCAGCATGGATACCAGCAAGTGCAGACAAGAGTCTATGCCTTGCAGTATCGAGCGGGAACCCCGGAAGGGAAGGCGTACGCTGAAGATGGGGTGCGTGTGTTCCAAACGCTTCGCCCATTTCTCCAGAAATGGGGCTGCATGAGCAAGGATTACGAAGCCATCCGTGAGCAAGGGCTCGAAGAGATCCACCGCTCCGATTTCAGTGCCACCTGGAACCTGCTCACGGCCTGGGGTATCAAGTCTAAGCCAGAATCGCAACAACCACAGCCGGAATAAGAGTTTTCTTCTCTAGAGCTTGGCGACCTTGAAACTGCTCAGTTCAATTTGAGCGTTAGCACACCACAATCCCACTTCTCCAGCAGAGATGAATCTATTATCAACTACACTGAGGACGGCTGTGCCATCTATCAAGAAGGTAATTGTATTCCCCTTGACTTCAGCACGATAGACATGAAAATCCGTGCTGGGGTTAAAAGGAGCACTTTTAAGGACATCTCCTCCTACCACAGAAATATTCGCCCCGCTTGCGTTACCAGAATCTATATAGGTCGAGTATCCTGGTTCATTAGGTGAAGATGGAACCCCTCGCACATTGATGCCAAAACCCGAGTATTGATCACTGAATTGTACCACCTGAATCTTTGCTTCCACAGCGTAGTCCATGGTTTTTGGCTGGCAAGAGCGTGGAGCGACGAGTGTTGGCCTTCCATTATAACCGCCATTTGAGCCGTCATTCAGCAGCATGCCGCCCAGCCGTTTCCAGCCACCTCCGAGAGACCAACCGCTCCAGTTGTCGGTACTGCTTGATTGACACACCACGGCCGCTGTTTTGGGGGGCAGATGCTGCGTTAACAGAGAGAAAAGCAAGAGCGCTGCGAGCACAGCAATGATAATTTGCCAGAGATAGCGCTTCCAGAAAGGCTTTGGGTGGAAATAGTCCACTCTTTCTCTGTCGCCAAGCTTGTTATTTTGGTCATCCATATTCTCCCTCCTCAAAGAGCAAACTGCCTCCCTACATTTCCAGGCACTATTTGCGGAAAAGTGATAGCAATATCATGATGAACGAGCATGTTGGAGTAGCAAGGAGAGCATTTCTTCACTCCAGGGTCTGCCCGGCAGGGTTTGCGGCCACCGACTGGCTGACGCGCCTCGCCCTCTCTGCTCTTAGTATAAGAAGGAAGTATCATGAAAGCGTTATGAGCATCGTCATGGGGAGTAGCATGTGCAGAGATGAAGAAGCTGATTAAAGGCTTAGAGCATCCACGGTTGCCAGAACTTCGTCCGCGTGCTCTTCTGGATTCACCTTTTGCCAGATTTTGCGCACAATGCCACCTTTATCGATCAAGAAGGTCTCCCGGCTTACACCCGTGTATTTCTTAAAGAAAATCCACGCGCGAAAGCCCCGGTCTTTGCAAGCCGGGGATGAAGCGCCTTCCTAAGTTGGGGGAAGGCGCGGGGACAGCTGTGGACGTCCGAAAAAAGCTTGACCCAGGGACCAAAGCCTGCTATACTTGGAATGCACGTTCTAACAAAAGCAGGAGTAGGTGCGGCAGATGGCAGCAAAAGGGACAAAGAGCACCGAGGGAACCAGGGAGCCCAAAAAGCAGACACCCACGTTTTTGCTCGAATTGCCCTTGGTCGTCGATGCAGCACAGGCCAAACGCCTGCGTGCGCACCTGGAAGCAGGCAGGCAGTTCTACAACGCACCGCTCTCCCTGAGGCAGCACCGTCTGCAGCAGATGCGAGCTGATCTCGCCTGGCAGGCAGCCCGCGCTGTCCCCCGCTCGCAGAAGCAGGAACGGCAGGTCGCCTTCTCCGCACTGCGCGAGCAGTATGGCTTCAGCGAGTATGGCCTGCACCAAGCCGCCACCCGGCTGCGTACGGCCTGGATTGCCGAGCATCTCGATGCCGTGCTCGCCCAGACGCTCGCCATCCGCGCCTATCGTGCCCTCAACCGGGTCTGTCTCGGAAAGGCCAAACGGGTGCGCTTCAAGAGTCGGGGCCGAGGACTATCCAGCATCGAGAATAAACGCAACGATACTGGGCTGCGCTTTGTCCTGCACCAGTCCGGGGAGGGATATCAAGGCCTGCTCACCTGGAAAAAGGACCAGATTCCAGCCCTCATCGAGAGGAAGGATCCCGTCGTCACCTGCAGCCTCGCCCATCGGATTAAGTACGCACGGCTCATCCGTCGCCCGGTCTCCAGCCCCAATGCGCAAGGGGCCGACTGCCAGGGCAATCGCTACTTCGTGCAACTGGTGCTGGCGGGCCTTCCCTACCACAAACCCGGGCATACAGTGGGCACTGACACCATCGGTCTGGATCTGGGTCCATCCAGCATCGCTAGCGTGCCCCAACACGGGGAAGCCCGACTGGAAATCTTAGGCGGGGAACTCGTTCCCGATGAGCAAGCTATCCGGCGCCTGCAGCGCAAGATGGATCGGCAGAGGCGGGCGGCTAACCCTGAGCACTACGATGAGCGAGGGCGTCCGAAGAAGCGAGGCAAGCAGGGGCTCCACTGGAAACAGAGTAGGGGCTACCAGACGGCGCATAGCCACTAAAGGGGTTCCCGTAGCAAGTGGACAAAAACCGGTTCTGACGCAAAGTTGGTGGTAAGCTCTTCAATACTAGGGAGGGTTGCTCGAATGGAGCCAGGGAAAAGAAGACAGAGAAACTGGACGTGAGGCCAGTCTTCGTGATGATTACACGGCACGGAGTACCCGTGTACGAAGCAGATCAAAATTCGCTCGTCCATACATGCTTCGTTTGACAGCTTAATCCGATTGATGGCACCTTCTACTGGTCCTTGGCTCCATTTCAAGCTCAACCCTGCTCGGACAGCAGCCTCATCTCGCTGTACCCCTTTGGCAAAACTGATCAACTCTGGAACCTTACTCCTTTGAACATCTTTGAACCACTGGGTCAGTCCTGCATCGGTATGCTCATGGAGCAAGCTCACGAAAGCTTGAGCAAGTTGATGGAGCAAGACAAACTTTGCTTCACGCTGACAGAGTTGGGTCAGTTGCCCCTGTTGTTTGGCATTGAGGCGCTCTGTAGGCAGCAGGAAGCCCCAATGGAGCGGACCAGGTGCAGGGATAGTTTTGAGAGGTTTGGGTTGTCTGGTTTGCTTGCGGCCTGTCATGGATTTGACTCCTGCTTGTTGACGCAATTGCGTGACATAGTTGGTGACGACTGAGCGACAGCCATCATAGCCCAGTTTGCCAATTTCTCGATACAACTGTAAAGAATTATCGCATCCCTCCTCAGCGAAACGATGCTTGAGGTAAGAGGTGTACGGCGTGAGCTTGGTTGGGCGAGACTTGTATATGGGTGGGCGCGGCGGTCCTTGCAGGAGTTGTCGCACCTTCTTACGACTCATCCGTAACTGAGCGGCAATTTCGCCCTGGTTGTACCCTTGCTCAGAAAGCGAGGTGACTCGCTCATACACCGTCATCCTGCGTTGCTGACTCACCCGCTTGTCCGCTTCGTGCCGTTGAAGCGGAAGCGAGGGATCCGGTGACTGCAGGTCTTGAGCCTGCACACCGAAGATCTGCTCTATTGTGGGGTACTCTCGACGCAGGATGCGCTCGAGTGTCTCTCCCAAGCTCTGAGAAAGATGAAACCGATCAGCAATCTGGGTGGCAAGAGGAGCCGCCTCTCGTGCCGCCTCAGCATAGGTTCCTCCACGATCACGGCTGATGGTTTTGACTCCTGGATGAGCGCTTCCGCCAAGCTGCAACGGTGGTCTTTTCTCTGTCAGGTAATAGGTCAACCAGATGCCGCTGTTCGAGGTCGACTAAAATGGTGCCATATTTCTGCCCTTTGCGCAGGGCAAAATCGTCTATTCCAAGCACCTCAGGGGTCGCTCGTTCAGGCATCTCAAGGGCTCGAACGAGTCGCAGAAGCGTATCTGAACTCACGAGCACCCCCATGATTTTTGCCAAGCGTGCGCCGGCATTGCCTCCCAGCATGAGACCAATGCTTTGCAACTGCGTGTCGCAGCGCTTGGTCCGTCGGGCATAGGCTTTGATCTGTTCGCCCAGTCGTTCGGCAAACGTGCGCCGCGAACACATGACATTGGAACAAACAAAACGACGCACACGTAGTGCTAACCGCACCCGCCTATCGGCCCAACACAGATCGGTGATGCGGCGCGTGTAATAACAATGAACCTGTCGTGAGGCGGCCTGGCACACGGGACAGCAAGCCAAGGTGGTGGTGCTGCTTACCTGAAGAACGAGGTGCTGGTCGTGGACTTCAACGTGGGTCAGCTTCAAGCCAGGACAGGAAGGTAATAAAAAATCCATAGCAATCTCACTAACAAAATCCTACTTGCTTTCTCTTCCCGATCCAAGCGAAGCTCCTGAGTTGGATGTCTGGATTTTGAAGAGCTTACCACTAACTTTGCGTCAGAATCGGTTTTTGTCCATTTGCTACGGGAACCCCCTAAAGAACGCAAACTGGCGGCCCACCGCAAGAGCCTGCATGGCCACAAAGTGCATGAGCTGGTGGCCGTAGGCAACGGGAAACGGATGCATCAGTGTCGGAGAGTAAGGGAAAGGACAGATCGTACTTATCTGCAAATTCCTGGTGGGACTCGACGCTATCCGTACTCACACCGAGCACCACGGTCCCGCGTTTCTGCATTTCGTGATTGGCGTCGCGGAAGCTGCAGGCCTCTTTGGTACAACCAGGCGTATCGTCTTTAGACAACTGGACACCTGCGCGAATAACATTCTCCCTTTCACAAAAAGAAAACCACCGCACTGACTCGGTGACTGTCAATATTTGTTCTTTCAAACTATTCTGATTCGGCATGAGGAGGAATGATCACCTCACCCACGATTAAAGGAGTTTAGGTTGGCAAGGTGTTCCGTTGTTACCCTGGTCTTGCCCAATAGGTCTTTACGTATGGCGAGGAAGATAAGACTCACTAGCTTACCTTCCTCGTCAAAATCGTGTTTTTCGGTATCCGCATATCTAACCCATGCATCATATGCCTTAATGACATCGTCGCTACCATAAAGCAGCAACTTATCTCTGGCTAACATCCGTTCCATGTCTGCATCTTTTCCAGATACATCCTCATCATGCATGACAGCGACTGCTATCTCGGTGAAGTTCTTCAGAAAACTGGCGTATGCCACGCGTTTCTGCTCTGCAATTTTGAGGTTCAATTCCTTGTTCTTCTGAAGCAGGTAGGGTAACACAGCACCGAATACGGCAATGAGAGCCACAATGATTTCGACCACGAGCGAACCTCTTTTTGTGGTAGTGACGGCTGTACTCGTCCCATATATAGAACGCAACGAAACAGCGATAATACCACCCTTAGGATTAGAGACCTAATGACTCGATCGTTTCAAGGACCTCTTGAGCGTGCTCGGCTGCCTTGACTTTGGGCCAGACTTTACGAACAATCCCATCTTTATCAATGAGAAATGTCTCGCGGTTGACACCCATATATTTTTTACCAACGTAGTTCTTCTCTTTCCACACGCCATAAAGCTGTGAAACAGTTGTATCTGTATCAGCCAGCAGGGTAAAAGGTAGACCGTATTTTTCGGCAAATTTTTGATGCGAAGGAATATCGTCGGCGCTTATGCCAAGCACGACAACTCCCCGTTTTTGCATCTCATGATTGGCGTCGCGGAATGAACACGCTTCAGCAGTGCATCCAGGGGTGTCGTCTTTTGGATAAAAGTATAAAACAATAGTATGGCCACGTAATGCGCTTAACTGAACCTGGCCATTTTTCACCACATTATCGCTTCCTACAGCTGGAAGTATGAAATCAGGAGCAGGTTGTAACTCCTCAACCTCTGTGTTACTCATATAACTACCTCACTTCAAAGCAGTTTCCTTAAAAACGTTCAACCAATCCGAACTCTGATTAGTGTACCACAAGAAAAAGCCTGACAGCGTGTCGTGATTTCTATTAGCCGTTTCAGGGAGTGTGTGTTTAAGAAAAAGCGGCTGGTGTCGTCTTTCTTAGTGGAAGGCGACAATAAGTATGTGGGGATGGGGAAAGAAGCTTAGGACTGATTACAGCAGCGGCGCTTATTCCTTCAGACCACCGATCTCGTGATCCCGAAAGAAGGAACGCCAGGGACCACAGCCGAGCATGAAGGGTTGCATGATCGCTCGTTCGGCTTGGACGGTGTGGTTCAAATCGTGAGCGGCCCAGGTATGCAGCATCTCTGCCAGAGTGACTGTGCCCAGTTTCGGATGCTGTTTGGTCCGTCCCAGATCGTCATCCTTCAGGTGCTCGAGCAGGACCAGGCTTTCTTGACGAGAGTGGGCGAACGCCGCCGCAAGCTGCTCAGGAGTCGGTAAATCGGGGTCTGCGTGTTGCTGGTTTGGATCGAAATCGACAAAATCCTGTTCTGTCAAAAAAGCGTGGAGTCGAACAGGAAAGACCTGGCGTTCCGCGTCCAATAAATGCTGTAAGCAATGGAGCGCTGACCACTCTCTTTCGGCAGGCGGACGTGTCAGCAGGTCAATGGGAAGAGTGCTGACCAGTCGCTGCCAGCGTTCTGGGGTGGTGGAGAGGACCGCGTGTACGTGCTCTACCAAGCTCTTCAATGGACACCTCCTTGTGTCTGTTCCCAAGTCCAAAGAGGACAGGAACAGGTATCTGTTCTAACAATGCTTTCTGACAGGTACCCCTCTCACCTCAATCATACAACGTAAAAAGGATGCCCGGCCATTTTCTGCCCTGATTTTTGCACAGGGAAGAAAAAACTTGCTCGATGTTGACAAGGCGGGCGAAGTGAAAGCGTCTTCTGCGTCTCGTAGTAGAGCATTTACATCTGTTACAGTGCTATAATACCCCTCATCAAATATCCTCCCCATTATGGGGCTAAAGCAAACCCACAAACTCTCTTGCTACGTTGACGAAACCGGCCAGGACATGCTGGGCAACTTTTTCATTGTCGCCATAGTGGTCGCCAATCGAGCAGAATGAGGGGCTTGTCCACATTGCAGAGAATCAGGCAACAGCAGTATTGCTTCAGGCGCTTGAACTTGTCGTGGGTAGTGTTGATCTTCTCGCGCAGCGGCGGGTACGTTCCGCATCTTCACGCAAGGCAACGCTCGCGCGAAACGTGGGATGGAGAATCGATTACTTCCTCGTCTCGTCCGCACTCAAGAACTCGGCAAAAAAGCGCTGCTCTCCACGCTGGCGTTATGAGCAGCGATCATTGTCCTGGAAGTCGGGAGATCGCAGCTTAGTCAGGCTACGGGTCACGGGCTACCGGCCACAGACAGAAAAGTGGTCTGCCTCTTCTCCGGCAGTTGCCTATTCCATTGCTCCATACCCCAGTGTCCAGAAGTCGGTGAAGACCTTCGGCGGTTCCGGCGAATCCATCATGCGCTGCGTGAAGAGGATGCCGATCATTCCCTCCGTAGGATCGGTGTAGGCCGATGTGCCGAAGCCGCCGGTCCAACCGAATCGGCCTGGAGTGTGGAAGATGTCCTTGCGCCGAATGTCCACCGCCATTCCAAAGCCCCAACTGGAATGCGTACCGAAAAAGATTTCGGAGCCTGCGCGTTGCTCAGGCGTGAGTTGATCTGAGGTCATCAGCTCCACGGTAGCGCGTGAAAGAATGTGTTCGCGACCGTGCCGGCCTTTGTTGAGCATCATGCGGCTGAAGGCAAAGTAGTCATCGATCGTCGAGACGAGCCCGCCTCCGCCCGATTCGAACGGCGGCTCAGACCGCCAGGCACTGTTCGCCACGTCGTCAAAGAAATCCAGCTTATTCGTCTGACGGTTGAAGAAGTAGAACGCGGGCAAGCGGTCGATTTTCTCGGGAGGCACGTGGAAAGCGGTGTCTTTCATGCCCAGCGGATCGAAGATGCGCTGGCGCATGAACGTGCCGAGGGATTGTCCTGACACGCGCGCGATCAAGGCCCCCAGCACATCGCCGCTCACCTGATACATCCACCGCTCGCCCGGCTGCGCCAGCAACGGCAGCGAGCCGAGCTTCTGCAACCATTCGTCCATACCAGGCGCGAGTGTCGGCAGCATTGGGCCATCGCCGCCAATGCGATAGTCACGAATGAACTTCTGGATGGGATACGTGTCCGGCATGGCCATCACACTGCCGAAGCCCATGCAGTATGTCAGCAGATCGCGAAGGGTGATCGCGCGCTGCGCAGGCACCGTCTCATCGAGATCCGAGGAGATGGATGTGAGCACACGACGATTTGCCAGTTCCGGCAGCCACGGCTCGACCGAGTCGTCGAGCCGTAACCTACATTCCTCGACCAGAATCATTGCCGCGACTGCCGTGATGGGCTTCGTGATCGAAGCGATGCGAAAGATCGTGTCGCGATTCATTGGAGCCGGATCGCCGAACGCCAGGGTGCCGAAAGCTTCCACATGAACGTCGTCATGATGACTGACGAGGGCAACGAGCCCGGGCATCTCTTGACGTTCGACGTATCCCGACAACACATGATGCATTCGCTCGAGCCGCGACTTCGAAAGACCTGCCATGCTCATGTTCAGCTCCTCTGATGTGGCAAACGTACTGTTGTTACTTTTTGATGAAATCTCACAGGCTACCTCTCTTTTTCTGGCTTTTCCTTTATGAGGAGGATAACAATTTGCTCCACTAACTCATAAGGGAGAGGTTTATCTAAGGGGAACTGTATGGTGCCCTTGGCTCGTTTATAGTGCGCTATTTCTTGCTGGAAAGCCTCATCGCCTGCCGGGAGCGGATACAAGGAAATATGCTGTTTCCAACCAGCGAAGAACGCGATTCTGCTGCTATACTGCAAGTAGAACTGTGAAGTTTACCATGATTACTATATATCCTCTCTTTTACCTTTGCAGCGCTATTGTATCACATGGCTGCTTTTGCAGTCGTTCGTGTACGCTCGCACCTTACTTGACCACGCGGAACCACAGATCGGTTCTCGTCGGGGACTCGAACACTCTCGTTCGTTCCAGTTCCAGCTGCTCATTGGCTCCAGGCTCGAAAAAGCGCAGGCCCTCACCCAAGAGGACCGGAACGATGCCCATATGGATTTCGTCAACCAGCCCGGCTCGGAGGCATTGCTGAGCGGTATTTGCGCCGCCTACCACCATGACATGTTTCTCTTCTGCGGCGGCTTTGGCCTGCTCAATCGTCTTGTGGATGCCATCGGTGACGAAGGTCACCGTCAACTGGTCGTTCTCTCCTTTGACCACCTGTTGTGGAAGATGATGAGTCAGGACAAAGATCGGCACTTGATATTCGTAATCCGTGAGATCGCCCTCGGCCATGTCGTGGGCACGTCGGCCCATTACCACCGCGCCGGTCGTCCGGATTTCTTCCTGTAACATCTCGGTTTGTCGCAACGCTTCCAGATCTGGGTACAGGCGGCTCACATCACCGTTGCGGTCATTCATAAACCAGTCCAGTGACATAGTGGCACCGATAATAACGTTTCCCATAGCACCTCCAGAGCATGAGTGAACGATTCTTCACTCCAAGCATACTCGCTTCCAGCGAAAAAACTTCTGGTATCTTGCTCTTCTCCTGGAGCATACGCGTGTATCAAGCCCCTTTCCTATTGCTACAGCGACCCCTATAATACACTCATAAATACCTCCTTATGCGGCAAAAACAAACCCGCAAGCTCTATTGCTACGTTGACGAAACCGGCCAGGACACTATGGGCAACTTTTTCATTAAAATGATTAAGCAATCACTACCCTGGTGGGCACGATTTCCCGCTGCCGGAACTCGGCGATCTCACCTGCGAGTACTATGGTCTGCTCGGCCCGGATGTCAGCTGATGAAGCTCCAATATTAAAGGTAAAAGCGCCTGGCTCGGTGACGAAACGCATCTGCGGGTCGTAGAACGCGAGCCGGGACGGATGTACTGTAAATGTTACCCTCCGTGCTTGCCCAGGGACGAGGGAGACGCGAGCAAAACCGATGAGCATATAGTCAGGGCGGGCAACAGAAGCGATCAGGTCGCGGCAGTAGAGCTGCACCACTTCGTCGCCTGCGCGCTCTCCGGTGTTACGTACCTCGATGGACACCTCAATCAGCCCGGTAGTACTCGTCGCCTGCACGGTAAAGCCGTTGTATGCAAAGGTGGTGTAGCTCAGCCCGTGCCCGAAGGCGAACAGTGGTGCCGCGGGAGAGTCGGTGTAGTCGCCATAGAACATGGCGCGGTCACCTCCGGCACGGTGCCCAACATGGTTTGGGACCTGGCCGACCGCGCGTGGCATGCTCACAGGCAGACGGCCAGCCGGATTTATCTTCCCGGTCAGCACATCTGCGAGGCCGTTGCCACCCTCCTCACCTGCCGGAAATAGTTGCAGCAGCGCGTTTGCGCGCTCAGCGACGTGAGCAAGAGTATGGACGCGCCCACTGAGCACGATGACAACGAGCGGTGTGCGTGTATCAGCAATCGCAGCGATGAGTTCTTGCTGGACGCCCGTGAGATCGAGGCTGGCAGCGTCGTTGCCCTCGCCAACGGTTGCAGGGCGCATGACGCCGCTGCGCCCTGCAACCACAACTATGGCAATGGCGGCATCACGCGCTGCCTGGGCCGCTTCAGCGAAGCCAGAGCGGTCATCGCCTTGCACCGCGCACCCTCTGGCGTACTGCACCTCTATGCTTTTTCCCAGAGCCGTGCGCAGGCCTGCAAGCGGCGTGACGTGTGGCGTGAAGTACGGGCCAGGAGCATAAGATTTACCCATGCGGGTGGGCAGGTCCACGTCCGGGGGATTCTGGTTGTAGCTGGCTGCATAGGCGATCTCCAGGTGGGTAGGGTAGTGATAGTCACCCTGGAGGAGTCGTTGGTCATCTGCGCCTGGCCCAATGACTGCGATGCGTTTGACCCTGGAGGCAAGCGGTAGTACACCATCGTTGGTGAGCAGGATGATCGACTCTGCGACAACCTGGCGAGCCAAAGCGCGCTGCTCAGGCGCCTGGAATGCCGCATTGGCGGTCGAGGCGTCGACGTACGGGTTCTCGAAGAGCCCGAGTTTGAATTTCAGCCGGAGTACCCGGCGGACGGAGACATCGACGACATCAAGTAACACCCGCCCGGCCATGACCTCCGCTTTGAGTGGCTCCCCGTAGCAGTCTGTAGCTGGCAATTCCATGTCAAGACCAGCAAACAATGCGAGCCGGGCAGCCTCCCCTGCGTTTGCTGCGACACGGTGGTGCGACTGGAGTTGTGAGACGGAAAAATAGTCTGCCACGACGACACCAGCGAAGCCGAGTTCGTCACGCAGCAACCCGCTGAGGATGGCGGGGCTGCCCGCACAAGGTAGTCCATCGACAGATGCATAGGAGTTCATGACACAGGCGAGTCCAGCATCCCGGATAACGGCGGCGAAAGATTCGGCATAGACCTCGCGCAGCTCGCGCGAACCCATTTGAACAGGACCCCAGTTGCGCCCGCCCTCCGACATAGAGTAAGCGAGGAAGTGCTTGCCCGTGGCGGCCACTCCGTGGCGCAGATCGCTGGTCTGCAGGCCCTGGGTGTACGCGGTGCCGATTATACCCGCCAGCACAGCATCCTCGCCATAGGTCTCCTCGACCCGTCCCCAGCGGGGATCGCGGGCGACGTCAAGCACAGGGGCAAGCGCGAGCCGGGCGCCAACTGCCAGCATCTGTGTGCGAATCACCCCGGCAACCTGCTTGACGAGAGCCGGGTTCCATGTCGCTGCAAGCCCGATCCCCTGTGGAAAGACCGTCGCATCACGGTGACAAAATCCACCTGTGGACTCCTCGTGGAGGATGACAGGAATGCCGAGCCGGGTGCGCTCAACCGCAAACTGCTGGATGGAGTTCATGAACGCTGCACTCTCGTGTGGGTGCAGGCCAGTAGAGGCGCCAATGCGCGTGATCTGCCCAATTCCATGCGGCATTTTTTCAGCAATGATATCAGGGTCGAAGGCTCCCTTACTCACGAAAGTAGTACTCCAGAGGCACCCAAGCTGGGCAAGTTTCTCATCGAGGGTCATAATAGAGAGCAAATGCTCGACCCGGTCGTCAACGGAGGCGTTCGGGTCACGGTAGAGCGATGAGGACATATATGAGTTCCTTTTCCAAATAGTTTGCGCCTAGTGCTTACATTATAATAATGTATTTGCCATCAAGCGAATCTTCTTTTTGATACAGTATAAAGGAGATAGCTGGATCGATCTTTAAGTAAGAGAAAGTTCCCATCAGGTATGTAGATGCGGAATTTCCATAATGCAGAGGTCAGCGCGGCCAGCGGCCAGGATGGTATTGATTTCGTTACTTGTTGTAAGGTAGCCACCGACTATAGTGGGAATACTCGCTTCGTTGCGCAGCCTTCACACAATCGGTAACAGAGAGCGCGACCGAGATAGGCTTGTCCTGCGGCCAGGCGGCTCGCACGGCATCAAATACCTCCAATGGGAAGCACAAACGCCGTTCCAGGTCACCGCCATACTCATCATTACGCAGGTTGGTGAGCGGTGAGAGAAAGCTTGCCAACAAGTAACCGCGGGCGAAGTGAAGGTGCAGCAAGTCAAAGCCAGCTTCTTGCGCCAACCAGGCCGCACGAACGAACTCATTGCGCACCTGGTCCATAGTGGCACGGTCCATCTCCCTAGGAACCTGGCTTTGCGGCGTGTAAGGGATGGACGAGGCAGAGAGGAGTGGCCAGTTGCCCCGGCGCAGCGGTCTATCCAGGCCTTCTGACCTCGGCCGGGTCGAGCCGCGCCGCCCGGCGTGGCCCAACTGGAGGGCAATTTTTGCCGGGGAGACGCTATGTATATGTTCGACGATGCGCTTCCAGGCTGCTCGCTGTTCCGCGTTGTATATGCCGGGACTGTCTGGAGTGATACGCCCCTCTGCGGACACGGCGGTCAGTTCGGGCAGGACCAGGCCAACGTTGCCAGGAGGCACCTGCACCCCCTCAGGACAGCCTTCACGATTATCCCCTGGCGAAGACATTTCTGCACTGGCTCTTTGCAAGAGGACTATACGAGTGGATATAGTAATCCCACGCAGCCTCATAGGTGCAAACACCGGGGGCGGGGCGACAATGGTTTCCGTATCACCGGCTTTCTGCATGTACCAACGGTCGACGGATTCGCCAAAGCGAACGTCGCGGAATTTGAGATCGTCGTAGCTGATCCTGCCGCTGCGCGTGAGTAACTGGAATGCGAACTGCAGCGGGTCGAGGCCGAGGTAGCGTTTGATAGTCTCGAAGTAAGTCTGACTTTCCGCTGCTGCTTTCTGGAAGACTTCAACGACGGGTTTGCGCTCTAACTCATAGGCATTGAGAGCAGTTTCGAGGTCCTGGTGCTGCTCAAGCGAGCTAGCAAGAGCAATAGCATCCTCCATCGCCAGTTTTGTGCCTGAGCCGATAGAGAAATGTGCAGTGTGTGCACAGTCACCGAGCAACACCATATTCTTATGATGCCAGAGCCGGGTCTTCAGGGTAGGGAAATTTATCCATTTTGAGTTATTCGATAAGAGCGATGCACCATCCAGGTTTTCAGAGAGAAGGTGCTGGCAGTAAGCGAGGTTTTCCGCCTCGCTGGCCTTATCGAGACCGGCATTGAGCCAGGATGCCTCGTCACATTCGAGCAGAAAGGTGCTGGCAGTGCCGCTAAAAGGGTAAGCATGTACTTGAAACAGGCCGTGCTTGTTCTCGCGAAAGATAAATGTGAAGGCATCAAGCACTTTATCCGCGCCCAGCCAGATGTATTTGGCTTTGCCAGGCTCTATGGCTGGCCTAAAAAAGTGCGCATATGTCCTGCGCGCTACGCTGTTAATGCCATCGGCGGCGATCAGCAAGTCATAGGCGGGAAGCTCCGCGAGGTCGTTCACCTCGCGACTAAATTGCAAGCTGATGCCTAGTTCCAGGCAGCGCTTTTGCAAAATGTTGAGCAGAGCTCTGCGCGAGATGCCGGCGATCACATGGCCACCGCAATGCAGCTTCGCGCCGCGAAAATAGACATCGATAGTATCCCAGATCACGAACTGGTTGGCAATCTGCTCATAGGATTTGTAGTCCGCTCTCTGGAATGAAGCCAGCGTGCGATCAGAAAAAACGACTCCCCAGCCGTAGGTAACGCCGGCAGCATTGCGCTCAATGATAGTAATGTCGTGCGCGGGATTGGCTTTTTTAATGAGCAGGCCGCTGTAGAGACCGGCCGGGCCACCGCCGAGGATAATGATTTTCATCGCGCGCTCCTGCCAAGGGAAATGAGGATTTCAGCGAGTTGCTCAAGCTGGTAAATAGCGGGCAGTGCCGGGAAAAGGACTAATTCATCGCACCCGGCTTCTTCGTAGCCGCGCAGGAACTGAGCTATGGCTTGTGGATTGGTAAGCAGCCCGGCGGCGATCTTTTCAGCGAAAGGTCCGGTGAAGGCGTAGTAGGTCTTCATATAGCGGCGGCCTGCCTCAAGAGTAGCATCATCGCCGAGCGCGAAGTAGGCCTGGGCCCACAGTTGCGGTTGACCTGGACGCCCGGCATCAAGCCAGGCGGCGCGGGCTTTGTCAGCGGCGCGGGCGAATGTCCTGGGGGGTCCGCCCCCATGTATATAGCCATCTGCGTAACGAGCCACGCGCGCGTATCCATGGTCGCTCAGTCCGCCAACCAGTAAAGCAGGGCCAGCAGGACGAACTGTTTGTGGACCTACCATCTCCACTTCCCATAGAGAGCGCAGGGTGGAGAGCTGTTCCGAAAGTCGCTTCCCCCGGGTCCGGTAATCTATACCGGCGGCATCATAGTCCTCCTTGCGAGCGCCAATAGCCAGGCCCAGCACCAGTCTACCACCAGAGAGCGCATCAATGGTCGCTGCCATTTTCGCCAACAATGCATCAGCATGGAGAGGCCCGATGACGATGGCGGTCACTAATTTGACGTGAGAAGTGACGGCGGCTGCAGTCGCCAAGGTTGTCAATGGCTCGTAGCTATCGTAGACGAGCCGGTCGATCACTCCAAGGCTCGAAAAAGGACCTTTGTCTGCTTTATGCGCCCATTCTATGATGAGACGACTACTTGTGCCAGGGATGCCGGTTGGCAGCCCGACTCCGACCCGCATACGCGCAATCCCCCTGTTTGCTTGAGACTTGCTTAAAGAATACCACCCTTCCATTAAGAGCGCTTGCTAAAAGTATCTCACAAAGTGCATACCGTCTCAAAGTGACTGGGTAGCGATGCTGGCTCATCTGAGGCAAAGTCGAGCGGAAATGCACGAGAAGGACGAGAACGGTCAAGAGATTTGATCTGGCTTGCGTGCCCGAAGATAGGCGCGCTGCGTCGCTACCTCAAAGCCCTCGTAGGGGTCTCGTTCGATGCTCTCCTCGATCTCGAAGCCTATTGCTCTGAGATGATCCTCTATCCGCGCGCGCGGATAGAACCAGAAATCGAGGGAGACCTGATGCTCCCATAACGTGTCGAGATGGCGTACCTCGTCTCCCACATGAAAGGCCAGCAGCGCCTCTCCGCTTGGTCGCAGCACACGCCAGAACTCGCCTAGCACGGCGGCTAGCTCTGTTGGCGGAATGTGGATGATCGAGTAGAAAGCCGCAATGCCACTCCAGCTTCTGTCGGCCACATCCAGAGCCGCCATGTTCCCGACACGAAACTCAATGCCAGCATTGAGTTGCCGCGCCCGCTCAATCATGCGTGGCGAAAGATCCATACCCAGCACGTGCGCGCCCTGCTCGGACAGATAGCGAGCAACATGTCCCGGCCCGCAGCCCAAATCGCAGATGGGGCCAGGGGTTCCTACCGCTGCGGCGAAACGCGTGAGCCAGTCACGGTCCAATGGCTTGTGTTCTAGCTCGTGGTAGATGCGTGCGATATATTCGTCCGCGAGTGCATCGTAGCCAGAACTGATCTGCTGAAAATACTCGTTCATCCATCGTCTCCTGAATGCCGAAACACTTTTCTACATTTTGTTCGGGTGTGGTTCTCGCAGCAGCTTTCTTGTGCTCAAGTGCCTCTTAGCCCGCGTTCTCTCTCCGTTGTTCCCGACTCTCCGCTCACAGTTACTCATCTGCTCGTTTTTGTGTCAAATCGACCTTGACACAGCAGTCACAGCCGGGTCGCAGTCACGTGCTGATAGCTCTCCGGGTGCTGGCGGAAGTAGTCAGCGAATGCCTGGGGAACATGACCGGTGAGCGCCTGAACTGTGTGGCTGACGACAGACATCTCACCTGTGGCGATGGCGACGTAGGTGCTCACCCAGGCCTCAAGCTCCCAGTCTGTAGGATTGAACCTGGCTCGCGACGCTCTGGCTTCCTCGAGGGTTTCAGGCTGGTAGAAAGCAGGGAGACCCGTGGCAAGCGAGAACTGTTCGGCGGCCTCAGCAAGCGTGAATGCCTGAGCCCCGGTGATGTCATAGCTGGCCCCATCGTGCCCACTGGTAGTCAGGACGGCGACGGTTACATCAGCCAGGTCATCGCGTGAGACCCAGGAGATGGTGCCGTTGCCAGCAGGCCCCTTGATGACGCCCTCGGGGGAGAACCAACGAGGCGCCCTATCGAGGTAGAAGGTCGGGCGCAGGAACGTATAGCGTCTCCCGCTTGCGCGGATATGCTGCTCTGTGAGGTAGTGCTCGCGGGCATGCGTGAAGGTCGCCTGTGGGGCGGCTGCCAGGAAGGAGGTGTAGACGATGCGTTCGA
>WNGH01001023.1_pt1 | contig 29484 bp, 30 predicted proteins | sample 5400631 | NCBI WGS metagenome assembly WNGH01 (sample SAMN13153373, study PRJNA577476) | soil metagenome | isolation source: 115 cm soil or saprolite under Garry oak tree replicate 1 | place: USA:California | collected 2016-06-15
TACACGTACGAGGTCGGCTTCCAGGCGCTCCGGTGGGGCAAGGCGGTCGCTGTGTCGATGTACCCGTTGCCCGTGATCGCGGTGATGATCGTGATCGTCACGCGCTACCTCACGCGGGAGGACTAGGTGGCCGGGCGTGGCGTGCTCGCCTACGGCTTCATCGGCCTCCTCCTCCTCGTGGTCGGCGTGCCATTCTACTGGATGGTGAACACCTCGCTGAAGACGTCGGCGCAGCTCCAGAGCCTCACGCCGTACTACTACCCGAGCCCGGCGACGCTCCGGAACTACGCCGCGCTCCTCGGCACGACGAACTTCCTGACCTGGATCAAGAACAGCGCGCTCGTCGCCGTCGGCGCCACGCTCGTGACCGTGGTCGTCTCGAGCCTCGCGGGCTACAGCCTGACCCGCATCCGGTATCCCGGGCGGCGGGTCCTGGCGACGACTGTGCTCGTCGTGTACCTCGTCCCGCCGACCCTGCTCTTCATCCCGCTCTACACGGTCCTGAAGAGCTTTGACCTGGTCAACAGCCTCTGGGCACTGCTCGTCGCGTACCCGACGTTCACGGTCCCGTTCTGCACCTGGCTCCTGATGGGCTTCTTCCGGTCGATCCCCCGCGACCTCGAAGAGGCGGCGATGGTGGACGGCGCGACGCGGCTCGGTGCGTTCACGCGCGTGATCCTCCCGCTCACGACGCCCGGCATCCTGGCGGCCGCGCTCTTCGCGTTCACGCTCGCCTGGAACGAGTTCCTCTACGCGCTCGTCTTCGTGCACAACACCGAGCTCAAGACGATCCCCGTCGGCCTGAACGACCTGATGTTCGGCGACATCTTCCTGTGGGGCGAGCTGATGGCTGCGTCCGTCCTGACGACGCTGCCCGTGATCGCCCTCTACACCTACCTCCAGCGCTATATGGTCGAAGGCCTCACCGCGGGCGCCGTCACGGGCTAGCGCGACTGCCGACGTGGTAGTATCCGGTCACTCTGATCCGGGGGAGGAGCTATGCGTCGCGCGAGGTTCCCGGGAGTCGTGGTCCTGCTGCTGGCGGTTGTGCTCCTGCTGACGGCAACGCGCGGGTGGACGCAGGCGAAGCCACCCGTCAGCGTGGCGCTCGTCGCCGCCATGTCCGGCGGCTCGGCGCTGTCGGGCGAGGCGATCAAGCGGGGGCTCACCGTCGCGATCGACGAGATCAACGCCAGGGGTGGTCTCCTCGGCGGCCGCAAGGTCGAGCTGGTCATCCGCGACGAGGAGGGCAACCCGTCGAAGGGCGTGACGGCGGCGCGGGACGTGATCGAGCGCGAGGGGGCCGTGGCCGTGTTCGGCGGCCTCCACTCGCCGGTCGGGCTCGCGATGCTGCCCGTGTTTCACGAGCTCAAGGTCCCCTACGTCGGCACGTGGGCGGCCGCGACAGGCATCACTCGCAACGGCCGGAACCCGAACTTCATGTTCCGCGTCTCGGCCAACGACGACATCGTCGACCACTTCCTGGCCAAGCATGTGATCGAGAAGCTCGGCAAGCAGAAGCCGGGCGTCATCCTCGAGAACACGCCGTGGGGCGCCTCCAACCAGGAGGGGCTCACGAAGTGGTTCGGCAAGCTCGGCGCCCAGCCGGTGGGCTTCGAGAAGTTCAACTGGAACGATCCCGACATGAGCGCGCAGCTCCTGCGCCTGAGGAACGGCGGCGCCGACGCGCTCGTCATGGTCGCCAACGCGCCGGAGGGAGCGCAGGTCGTCAGGAGCCGGGCGAAGATCGGCTGGAGCGTGCCGATGGTCTCGCACTGGGGGATCAGCGGGGGCCGGTTCGCGGAGCTGACCGGCGATCTCTCCGAGTCGGTCGTGTTCGTCCAGACCTACTCGTTCTTCGGCAAGCAGAGCGAGGCGGGCGAGCGCGTGATCGCGGCGCTCAAGACGAAGTACGGGATCAAGGGGCCGGAGGATATCCTCGCCCCGGTCGGCACGGCCAACGCGTACGACGCGATGCACCTGGTCGCGCTCGCCGTCGAGCGTGCGGGCGCCGCCGACGGAGCCCGGATTCGCGACGCCCTCGAGACCCTCGGGGAATACCGCGGGCTCATCAAGACCTACCGTCGGCCGTTTACGCCCGAGGAGCACGACGCGCTCGACGAGGACGACTACATCCTCGTCACGTGGCGCCAGGGCAAGATCGTGCCCGTCTCGACGAAGTAGGCGTCGGCGGGGCGGCGCGCCGCGCGCTCCGCCCCGCCGTTCCCCGCCCCTGACACGATGATCGTCCAGCTCGTCTTCGGCGGTTTGGCCCTCGGCAGCATGTACGCGCTCGTCGCGCTCGGCTACAACATCACCTACGCGACGAGCCAGACGGTGAACTTCTCCCAGGGCCAGTCCGTCATGGTCGGCGCCGTCGTCGCCTACGCGCTCCACGTCGGCGCGGGGTGGCCGTGGGTACCGTCCGTGGTCGTCACGCTAATCGCGCTGGCGGCGCTGGGCGTCCTCGTGGAGCGCGTGGCCGTGCGCCCGTTCCTCCGCGCGTCGTCGATCGCCTGGCTCCTCGCCACGATCGCGCTCGGGATCATCGCCGAGAACGTCGTCATGCTCGTCTTCGGCAAGGACGCGCGGGCGTTCCCCTCGAGCCTCGCGGTCACGCCCTGGACCGTGCTGGGCGCCGGCGTCTACCCGCACGAGCTGCTCGTCCCGCTGGTCGGCATCGCGCTGATGGTCCTGGTAGAGCTGGCGTTCCGCCGCACGCTCGCCGGCCGGGCGCTGCGCGCCGTGGCGTGGAGCCACGACGCGGCGCGGCTCATGGGGATCGACGTCACGCGGACGATCAGCGTGGCCTACGCGCTCTCCTCGGTGCTCGCTGGCGTGGCCGGGATCCTCCTCGCGCCGCTCCTCAACGTCTCCGCGACCATGGGCACCACGATCGGCCTCAAGGCCTTCGCGGTGGCCATCATCGGCGGGATCGAGAGCGCGCGGGGGATCGTCGTCGCCGGGATCCTCTACGGGATCGTGGAGTCCGTCGTCGCGGGCTACCTCGGCACGGGGGTCCGGGAGATCATCGGCTTCGCCCTCGTCGTCCTCGTGCTGCTGGCCCGTCCCTGGGGGCTCTTCGGCGTCCCCACGCCCCGGCGCGTCTAGCCGTGCTGCGGATCGCCGGCGCGCTCGTCCTCGTCGTCGCCGCGGCGGTCCCGCTCGGCACCAGCAACACGTACTATCTCTTCGTCGCGATCCTGATCGGCATCAGCATCGTGGTCACGACGGGGCTCAACGTGCTCGCCGGCGCCTCGGGGCAGGTGTCGCTCGGGCAGGCCGGCTTCTACGCGCTCGGCGCTTACGCCGGCGCGATCGTCGCGGCGCGCGGCGGGCTCTCCTTCTGGCTCGCGCTCCCGCTGGCGGCGGTTGTCGGGATCGTCGTCGGCGCCGTCCTGGGCCTGGCCTCGCTGCGTGTCTCCGGGCCCTACCTCGCGATGGTGACGATCGCCTTCGGCATCATCGTCGAGCACGGCCTGATCGAATGGGACGGGCTTACGGGCGGGTTCGGCGGGATCGCCGACATCCCGCGCCCCTCGCTCGCGGGCCTGCCGCTCACGCTCCCGCGCTACTACTACGTCGTCGGACTCGCCGTCCTCGTGAGCCTCGCGCTCGCACACAATCTCGGCCGGTCGCCGTGGGGGCGGGCGCTCCGCGCCGTCCGGGACAGCGACATCGCGGCGGAGTCGCTCGGGCTCAGTCCCTACCTCGTTCGGACGGTGGCGTTCACGTTGGGCGCCGCGTTCGCCGCCGCGGGCGGGTGCCTCTACGCGTTCCTCGCCGGCTTTGTGAGCCCGGACAGCTTCACGCTGCAGACCTCGATCCTTTTCCTCTTGATCGTCCTTTTCGGCGGCCTCGGCCGCGTGACGGGGCCCGTCGTGGGGTCGGGTGTGCTCATCATTCTTCCCGAGGTCTTGCACCGGCTCGCCGACTACCGGCTTGTGATGTACGGCGCACTGCTCCTGGGCAGCATCTACCTGCCGGGCGGCGTGGTGGGCGCTCTCGTGCAGCGCGCGCGCTTGCGATCGCCCGCGGACGACGCGCCGCCTCGGGCGTGGCGGCCGGGGACGAGGGAGGCTCCGCCGCTCCACGCCCGCGGGCTCGAGATACACTTCGGCGGTATCGCCGCGCTCGCCGCCGGCAATCTCACGCTCCTCTCGGGGCGCGTCCACGGCCTCATCGGGCCCAACGGCGCCGGGAAGACCACGCTGCTCAACATCCTGAGCGGGTACTACCGTCCGTCGACGGGTGTGGTGGACTTCGGGCCGCGCTCCCTCGCGGGGCTCCCGCCCCACCGGATCGCGCGCGCGGGGATCGGCCGGACGTTTCAGACCGCGCACCTCTTCGAGACGATGACCGTCCTCGAGAACGTGATGGTCGGTCTCACGGGCGGCCGCCCGGGCTCGCTGGCCGCCGCGCTCGTCGGTCTTCCCGCGGTGAGCGCGGGCGAGACGCGGCTCACCATGGAGGCGCGCGGGCTCCTCGCGTTCGTCGGCTACCGGGGCGACCCTCACGAGCTGGCGCGGAATCTGCCGTTCGGCCACAAGCGGCTCGTTGAGCTGGCCCGCGCCCTCGCACGGCGGCCCGCGGTGCTGCTGCTCGACGAGCCGGCGGCCGGGCTCTCGCAGGAGGAGATCGCCGGCCTCGCAGAGCTGATCGCGCGGATCCGGGAGGCGGGCACCTCGGTACTCTTGGTCGGCCACCACATGGACTTGGTGATGAGCGTCTCGGATGCGATCACCGTGCTGAATCATGGTCGCGTCATTGCTGTCGGCGCCCCCGCCGTCGTCCAGCGGGATCCCGCCGTTGTCGAGGCGTATCTCGGTGAGAGGCAGGGGACGGGGGGCCGTGCGAGACCCGTAGCTTCTGGGCGTCGTCTCGGCACGGAGCCGGGGGATCCAGCTCTCGCTCGGAGTGCTAGCGTGGTCGAGCAGGGCCCCGCGTCCCCGGCCTCTGGCCGTGAGGGGCATCGGGATTCGGGGACGGTGTTGCTCGACGTCCGGGAGCTCGGGGCGGCGTACGGTCGCATGGAGGTCCTGCACGGCGTGTCGTTCGACGTGCGGCGCGGCGAGATCGCCGTGATCCTCGGCGCCAACGGAAGCGGCAAGAGCACGACCCTCAAGACGCTCGGGGGAATCGTGCGCGCGTCCCGCGGCTCGATCAGCTTCGAGGGCCGCGAGATCGTCCACCGCCAGGCGCACTGGACGGCCCGACATGGAATTGCGCTCGTGCCCGAGGGCCGCCTCATCTTCCCGGACCAAACCGTCCTCGACAACCTCCGCCTCGGCGCCTACGCGCGGCGCGACGGCTCGGTGGCCGAGGACATCGAGCGCCAGCTCGATCGCTTCCCGATCCTCCGCGACCGGCAGCGCCAGCCCGCGGGGACGCTGTCGGGCGGCGAGCAGCAGATGCTGGCGATCGCGCGGAGCCTCATGGCGCGGCCGCGGCTGCTCCTGCTCGACGAGCCGTCGCTCGGGCTGGCGCCTCGGCTCGTCGCCGAGGTCTTCGCCGCGCTCGCTCGCCTCCGCGAGGAAGGGCTCACGCTCCTCGTCGTGGAGCAGATGGCCGAGGCCGCGCTCGAGATCGCCGACCGCGGCTACGTGCTCGAGCGCGGCCGCATCGTGCTCTCGGGCCGCGCGCACGACCTCTTGACCGACGCGCGGGTGGCGCGCGCCTACCTCGGCCAGGTGCGCTCGCCCGCGGGCGCTGCGTCGTGAACCTGGTGATCCGCGGCGCCCGGCTGCCGAGCGGCGTCGGCCCCGTGGACGTCGGCATCGCCGACGGACGGATCACGCGGATCGCGCCGCGCATCGCCGAGCGAGGCGCCCACGAGATTCTCGCCGCGGGCCGGCTCGTCATCCCCGGTCTCGTCGAGTCGCACTTCCACCTCGACAAGGCGCTGCTCGGCGCCGGGGCGCCGAGCGGAGCGGCCACCGTCGAGGGCGTGATCCGTGCGACTGCCGAGGCCAAGCGCGCGTTCACGCTCGAGGACATCCAGCGTCGGGCGCGGCGCGCCCTGGAGATGGCGATCCGCCGCGGCACGACCGTCATGCGCACCCACGTCGAGGTCGATCCCATCGTGGGGCTCCGGGGCATGGAGGCGATCGTCCCGCTCAAGCGGGAGTACGCGTGGGCGATCGAACTGCAGATCTGCGTCTTTCCCCAGGAGGGGATCTTCAAGGCGCCCGGGACCGAGCCACTGATGCGCGCGGCGTTGAAGATGGGCGGCGAGGCGGTCGGCGGGGTGCCCTACAACGACATCAACGGTCGCGCGCACCTGGGACTGGTCTTCGACCTCGCCCGCGAGTTCGACCGCGACGTCGACCTCCACCTCGACTTCTTCGACGAGCCCGGCGACCTCCTGATCGGCGAGGTCGCCGACCTCGCGATCGCGCGTGGCTGGCAGGGACGCGTCTGTGCGGGCCACGTGTCCGCGCTCGGCGCTCTCGAGCCGTCGGCGCTGGCGCCGCTCGCTGGCCGGGTCAGGGACGCCGGCATCTCGATCCTCGTCCTGCCCGCGACCGATCTCTACCTGATGGGACGCAACGACACGCGCAACGTGAGGCGCGGGCTCGCGCCGGTACGGCAGCTCCTCGACGCCGGGGTGAACGTCGCGGTCTCGACCAACAACGTGCAGAACCCGTTCACACCGTTCGGCGACGCCGACCTCCTGCGCGTGGCCAACCTGCTCGCGAACGCCGCGCATTTCGGGACGGCCGACGATCTCCTGAGCGTGCTCCGGATGGCGACCGAGAACGGCGCGCGCGCGATCCGGCGCGCCGACTACGGGCTCGTCGAAGGCGCCCGGGCCGACCTGGTCCTGCTCGATTGCACGGAACCCGCCGAAGCCGTCGGGGTGATCCCGGAACGCCTCTGCGTCGTCAAGGACGGCGCCGTCTCGGTGACCAACAGGCTGGAAACGACCTTCGCGCGGGGGAGGAGTTAGCCTCCCATCAAGGATCGCGGCGGCCCGTTGCGGTATGCCGCCGCTACTTCGAGAATCCGGGATCTCGGTCGACATGCGCTGCCCGATGCGCGAGCCGCCATCCCTCAGATGTCTTGCGCCGCCGGTCGTAATACACCCCGAAGCCGTCGGCCGAGGTGCCGGCTCAGTGGCCCCCTGGTGAGTTGGTGAGTTACGAGCATCATTGTTCGTGTCCGGGCTGAATCTGATGACAGCTCAACACCCCGCCTACTCGATGTCGAACGCGAGCCGCGCATGAGCGCGGCGGAGCGCCTGCTCGACCTCCTCCGGCGAGTCGCCGCGCGCGAAGATGAATCCCAGGTACTGCCAGCCCTCGGGCAGCGGAACGAGCTCCTGGCCCAGGTGGGCGGTGATCGCGATCTCCTCGACGCCGGGAACATCCTCCGCCGCGTCCTGGCCGCGCACGGCCACGAGACGCCCGGCGCGCGGGATCGGGATCATCATCACGCCGGCGGCCTGCCGCTCGCGATCGAACGAGTCGATCTTCCAGCCGAGCGCGTGGCGCAGGATCAGCTCCTCGAGCGTCATGCCGGTGCCGAACCGGAGGGTGCGGGAGCAGAGGCCGCCGATCGAGCGTGCGGCGACCTCGACGACCCAGGGGCCTGCGTCGTTGACCCTGAGCTCGGCGTGGACGGGACCCTCCGTGAGCCCGAGTGCCGCGCACGCTCGCAGGGTGACGTCGGCGATGCGCGCCTGCGTCGCCGCGGGGAGGCGCGATGGCGTCACGTAGATGGTCTCCTCGAAGAAAGGACCGTCGAGCGGGTCGGGCTTGTCGAAGAGGGCGAGCGTCTGGAGCCCGCCGGCGGTGAGCAGGCCTTCCAGCGCGACCTCCCGTCCGGGGATGAACTCCTCCACCAGCAGCGCCTCGGCGAGCTCACCGCTCAGGCCGACGTCGTCGCGCGCGAGGATTGCGGCGATCCGCCGGAACGCGGCGACGAAGCCGTCGGGGTCGTCGGCGCGGATCACGCCGCGGCTCGCCGAGAGCGCCAGGGGCTTCAGCACGCACGGGTACTCGGCCTCGCGCGCGACGCGCGCCGGGTCCGCCGAGAGCGGCACGCGACGGAACCGCGGCGCCGGCACGCCGGCGGCGCGGAGCCGCCGACGCATCTCGTGCTTGTTGCGGGCCGCGGCCGCGGCGGCGACCGGGTTGGACCGGAGGCCCAGGCGCGCCGCGACCGCGGCGGCGACGACCGTCGTGGGGTCGTCCACGGCGACGACCGCGTCGATCGGCCGGCGCCGGGCGAAGCGCGCGAGGGTCTCCGCGGCGCCGTCCGGGTCGGCGAAGTCGACGGTGATCAGGTTGTCCGGCGCGCGCTCCTCGAGGGTGCTGGGGCGCTCGGAGGCGCAGACCAGATCGACGCCGAGCCTGGTGGCGGCGTCGACGAAGGCCTGCGTCCGATAGGTGGTGGTCGGCAGGAGCAACAGGAGCCGCGCCATGGAGTTCGGCATGGCATCTCCCGCCGACGGGCGGGTGCGCGGCCTAGGCTTTGCCCGGCGTGTAGTAGGGATTGGCGCCGGCGGCGTGGTCGGTCGTGTCCAGGACCTCGACGACCTCGGGGATCTCATCCTTGATGAGCCGCTCGATGCCCGCCTTCAGGGTGACATCCGCGGCACCGCACCCCTGGCAGCCGCCGCCCATCTGGAGGTAGACCCGGTTGTCCTGCACGTCGATCAGCTCGACGTAGCCGCCGTGGCCGGCGACCGCCGGGTTGATCATGGTGTCGATCAGCTCCTGGACCCTGGTCTTCAGTTCGTCGCTCATGGTGACACCTCTCAGACGGCTACTGTACCCGAAATCCCCTTGAGGGCCAACTGGCCCTCGGTCGGCTCCGCTCAGCAGAACCACGGCTCGGTCAGGCGCGGCGGACGCGTCCGCTCGGGCGGCTGTGCCGCGTCCGGGCGCGGCGGCGCGCCCGCGGTCTCGTCGGCGAGCTGGCGGATCCGGTTGAACGTCGCGGTCACGTCCTCTCGCGCGTCGGCCGCCCCGGCGACCAGCGCCGAGACGTCTGCGTGCAGCCGCTCCATCCGTGCGTCGGGATGGGTCCAACGATAGTAGAACGCCCCCTCCACGAGCGGGCCGAGGAACGGGCGCATCGCGTCGGTCTCGAGGAGCAGCGAGCCCGGTGGGACGAGGAGGCGGATCGAGTACTGGACGGAATCGATCGCGTCGATCAGCGCGTGGGCCTCGACGACGTCGAGGAGCTTGCGGTAGTCATCGAGCGTCGTCCACGGCGTGAACGGCACCCACGTCGGACGCAGCGCGATCCCGGCGGCGCGCACCGCGTGGAGCGCCGCGAAGACGTCGGCGCGCGAATGCCCCTTGGCGAGGTTCGCCAGCACCGTGTCGGAGAGCGACTCGGCGGCGGTGACAATGAACGCGCAGCCCAGGTCGGCGAGCTCGCGGAGGCGGGCCCGGTGGTTCAGCAGGTGCTCGACCTTCGCGGTGAAGTCGAACGTCACGGAGGGGAGCTCCGCGTGCAGCGCGCGCGCCACGGCGACCGCGTGGCCGGGGCCGTTCAGGAAGTCGGGGTCGCCGAACGTGATGTGCGACGCTCCCGCGTCGACCTGCTGGCGGATGTCCGCGAGCACCACGTCCCGCGGCACGACGAAGAAGCGCCCGCCGTAGACGGGCGGGATCGGGCAGTGGCGGCACAGATGCTTGCAGCCGCGGCTCGCCTCGACGTAGCCCGCGAGCTCGAACCGTCCGTCCTTGTCGACGTGGGCGTATTTCTTCAACGACGGCAGCCCGGTGCGGCTCGGCACGGGGAAGTCGAGCCTCTCGAGGATCGGGCGGGGGACAGGGGGCAGGCCCCTCTGCTCGGAACGACACTCGCCCGGGGCCTGCCCCCTGTCCCCCGCATCGTCACGCGCGCTCTCGAGCTTCCGTGCGAGGTCGACTAATGCCGCTTCGGCTTCGCCGGAGAGGACGGAGTCGGCCGCGTGCTTCAGGAGATACTCGGCGTTGAGCGCCGCGTAGAGTCCGTAGAAGGCGATGTGGCAGGTCGGGTTCACGGTCCGCACACGCGCCGCGAGGGCGACGCCGAGGCGGAGCGCGGTGTGCATCGGGACCGAGACCGCGACGAGGCGCGCCCGGCGCACCCTCTCGGAGTCGAACGGCTCGACGGAGACATCCAGGACGGCGGGGCGGTATCCCTGGCGCTCGAGAAACGCCGCGGGCCACGCGACGGCGAGCGGCTGGTGGCCGAGCTCATAGCACGCGACAAGGAGAATCGCCCCAGGCTCTTTCACGCGCTCAGTGTACCTCTGCGGTGGTATTTTTGTGGGCGCTGGCCAAATGCCAAGGAGGAACCATCCCGATGACCGTCAAAATCTCCGCCCGTCCCAACGGCCCGTACCTGATCGAGGGCGAGTGCGAGGTCTACGATCCCTCCGGGAAGAAGCTCGACACGACCGGCAAGCCGAAGATCGCGCTCTGCCGCTGCGGCCACTCGAGCACGAAGCCGTTCTGCGACGGGACGCACAACAAGGTCGGCTTCCAGGCCACCTAGGACACGGCCGGGCCGCTACTGCGGCTGGGAGTCGGGCTCCACGTCGGTCAGCAGGACCCAGTCATCGGGCGGGCCCGCCTCGGGCCGCATACCGGCTTGCGCGACGACGGTCCGGCCGCGACTGGGGGAGAACCACTCCCACATTCCCGGAGGTGGGCCGGGGTCCTGCGCCTCGCCGATCTCCGGACCGGTGGCGCCGGACTCCGCGCGCTCGGTCTTACGCTGGCGCTTCGCTTCCTGCTTCGCGCGCTGCTGGTCCGCCTTGCGTCGTCGCTCGAAGCCGTAGTTGCCTCTGCGGCTCACCGTTCACCCATGACGACATCCTACTACTCCCGGACGCAGTCGGGCCCGGCGAAAACGCGGGTGTTGACGCGCCTCGCGGAGGGGCTCGCGCCCTTCGACCCTGACAGGCCGTGGGGCCCGTCCAGCCGCGGCATTCAGGGACACGCCAAGGGTGATCGCGCTCCCCGTGGACGCCGGCTTCAGAAGCAGCGGAGGTGCCCCGACCAGAGCGTGCACAGGGGCGTGGCGTAGATCCGTGCCCGGGCATCGGCGTTCGCGAGCGCGCGCTGCGCCTCGCTCACCTCGCGCAGGAGCTCGGCCTCGTCGTCGAGGCTCGCCGCGACGAAGGCGCGCGTCTCCGAGTCGAGCGGATCGCCTCGCATCAGCCGGAGGGCCCGCTGAGCCTGGGCGGCGATGCGCCGGTCGGCAGCGAGGTCGGCGAAGGCGGCGAGGTGCGCGTCCGCGGGGCCGGCCTCGCCTTTCTGCAAGTGGCTCAGGCCCAGGTAGAGTCGGACGGTGGCGTCGCGAGGCGCGCGGGCCCGGGCGCGCTCGAGCGCGGCCGACGCCTCGTCGAAGGCGCCGAGCTTGTAGCGGGCAATCCCGAGGCTCACGAGGGCGTCGAACCGGTCCGGATCCTCGGCGAGTACCCGCTCGAAGGCGCGGGACGCGTCGGCGTAGCGTCCCTCGCGCGCGGCCGCCATCCCCTGGCCGAACGTCGTGGTACAGCCGGCGAGCACGGAGAGTGCGAGCACGAGACCCAGCGCGGTGACCCCGGTGCGCATCGCTGACACCTCCCGGTGTCGCGATAATACCGCCGCCGACGGAGCTAAGGCAGCGCCGGGGTGATCCGGATCAGCACCGACTCTCGGCTCGCGAGCCGCTTGCGGATCCAGCGCCCCATGAAGAGCGGCACGAGGAGAGGGTACTTGCGCCGGTACGCCGCCAGAACCTCCTGCTCGAGATCGGGCCGGTTGTCCACCCACTCCGCCTGCCCCTCGAAGGACGGGCCGTGGGGTGTGCCGAGCGCGACGCGGACGCGCCCTGTGGCCTTGATCCGGCGCGCCTTGAGGCTCGCCCTGAGCGTCGTGAAGTAGAGGACGCCGTCCTTCACCATGAACCACGTCGGGACGGTGCCCGACCCGCCCGACGTCGAGTAGGTCGTCAGGTACATCCGCTTCGCGCTCGTGCCTACCAACGGGTGTCCTTCACGCCGAGCCAGCGCCCGACGTGGCTGACGACGATGTGGCCGCAGAAACTCAGCAGGAGGATCGTCGCGACGTCGGCCCACGTGAGCGCGACGCGCGTGTGGACCAGGACCAGCGCGCCGACGACGAAGTCGAGCTGGTCGAACGGGATCCACGGCCGACCCGGCTCCACGCCGAGCCGCCGCTTGAAGAAGCTTTTCGCGCTGTCGCCCGCCATCGCGCCGACGCCGAAGAGCAGGCCGAGCAGCGGCCATTCCTCGTACGCGACGATCGACCCCGACCACGCGAGGCGCCACTGGGCGAACGTGACGAGCATCGCCGCGAGCACGCCCACCACGAACCCCAGCACCGTCTTGTGCGTGCCGAGCCAGCGGCGGCTGATCGGTCGGTTCCACCCCTTCCAGTACCGGACGAACGGGGGCGCCATGTTCGCGACGTAGGCGGGTGCCATGAAATAAGCGAGCTGCAGGGCGCGGCAGAGCACTAGGCGGCCGCCACCCACTCGCGCCACAGCGCAAGGAGGAGCGCGATGGCGATGGGGCCCAGGAAAAGCCCGACGGCGCCGAACGTGGCAACGCCCCCGATGACGCCGAAGAAGCCGAGCAGGAACGGGACGCGCGTCGCCCCGCGCAGGAACCACGAGCGGATCAGGTTGTCGGCCAGGCTGACGACGAGCACTCCCCAGGCGAGGAGCAGCACGCCGGCGAGCACCCGGCCCTCGACCAGGAGCCAGGCGCTCGCGGAGACGTAGACGAGCGCTGCGCCGACGGGCGTGAGCGCCAGGAGAACGGTGACGGCGCCGAGGAGCACGGGCGTGCGGAGACCGGCGGTCCAGTAGCCGACCATCGCGAGCACGCCTTGCGACAGGGCGGTGAACAGCGTGCCGTACATGACCGCACGGACGGTCCGGCCGAGCGGGTCGAACATCGCCGCGAACCGCGCCCCGCCGACCCGGCGCAGCCCGGCCTGGATCTGTGGGGCGAGGAGGTGGCCGTCGCGGTAGAGGAAGAAGAGCGTGAGCAGCGCCAGGACCGCGTCGAGCACGTTCCGGCCGACGTTGCCGGCGGCGGTCGCGACCGCCGCGGCCCAGCCGCCGGCGTGAGCGAGGATCAACCGCTCCAGCGCCGCCGAATCCGCGAGCACGCCGACGAGCTGGTCGGCGATTCGCGGACCGAGCCAGGGGAGTTCCCGAACCACCGCCAGTACGCCGGCGGGCACGGTCAGGGCGGAGAGCCGGAAGTCGGCGAACGTCCGGCCGATCTCGGCTGCAAGGGCGAGCGACAGAAGCACCGCCGGGATCACGATGAGCAGCACGACGAGCGCCGTCATGAGCGCGGCCGCGAGCGCGGCGCGTCCGCCGAGGGCATGGCGGACGCGCTCGGAGATGCGCCACGTCGCGAAAGCGAGGATCGCGGCCCACGCGAGGGGGACCAGAAACGGACGCAGCACCGCGAGCGCGGTGGCGATGATCAGTGTGTAGCCGGCGAGCTGGACCCAGCGCTGGATCGGGGCGCCCTCGCCCATCAAAAGCGATAGTAAGCCATAATGCCCTCGGCATGGGATTCCTGTTCCGCGTCCTCATCAACGCGTTCGCGATCTACCTCGTCGCCAACGTCGTGCCCGGGATCACGGTCGCGGGCATCGGGGCGGCGCTCGTCGCCGGCCTCGTGCTCGGGTTGGTCAACGCGGTCGTCCGCCCGATCCTCGTGGTGCTCACCCTGCCGATCACGCTGGTGAGCCTCGGGCTCTTCCTCTTCGTCCTCAACGCGTTCTGCCTCTGGCTCACCTCCGAGCTCGTGAGCGGCTTCGAGGTCCACGGCTTCTGGCCGGCGTTCCTCGGGGCGCTGGTCATCAGCGTCGTGAGCTGGGTGCTCAACGCCTTCGTCAGTGATCGGGGTCGTGTCGTGGTGATCACGCGTGTGAGCCGGAGGGCTCCTCCACCGGGCCCCGCCAACTCCCCTGACCTTTGATCAGGAGTGGGCCAACCCGGGTGGTAAGGAAGCACGCAGCCTGAGCCTCCCGCCTAACCGATCAGGACGGAGAAAGCATTTCGATCCGGCCAGTTCCGGTCAACTTCCGGCTTTGGTATCCCCTTTGCGTGGGACCTCTACCAGGAGGTTCAAGACGATGATCAGCACCGTGGTCCGGTCCCTTTCGCGAGTTCCGATCCCGCTCCGAGGCCTCGCCGTCTGCGTGGCGTGCGAGGAGTGCTTCGAACTGGGCGAGCCGACGTGCCCGTCATGCGGCAGCGACGAGCACGTGCCGCTCCTGCACCTGCTCGAGGGGCGGATCCTGAACTTGACGGGTCGCAACTGATGCGCGCGCGGGGGGCCGTCGTTGTCGTGGCGCTCTGCCTGGCGCCGGCGCTCGCCCCCGGGGCGTGGGCCGGGGAGCCGGCCGATCAGCTCTTCGCGAGCATGGACCAGGTGCTGAAGATTGTCGTCGACCCCGCGTTCACGCAACCGCAGGAGCGGCGGCAGGCGTTCCACCGCACCGCCGGGGATATGTTCGACTTCGTGGAGATCGCGCGCCGGAGCCTCGGGCGCCACTGGGAGGCGCGCACGCCTGCCGAGCGCGAGGAGTTCGTCGAGGCCCTCCGCGAGTTGCTCGAGCGCTTATACATCTCAAAGGTCGAGCTCTACAACGGTGAGAAGATCACCCTTCTCGGGGACAAGATCAATGGCGACCTCGCCACCGTGAAGACCAAGGTCGTCGCCAAGAACGGCAGCGAGATCCCCGTGGACTACCGGATGATCCTCCGTGGCGAGCGCTGGCGCGCCTGCGACGTCCTGATCGCTGGCGTGAGCCTCGTCGACAACTATCGGGCCCAGTTCGACAAGGTCATCCAGCGCACCTCCTACCAGCAGCTGGTCAAACAGGTCAGAGAAAAGCAGTAGAATCCCTGCATGTGGCAGGGAAGCGTCGCCTCGCTCCATATCGCCCCCCGCGCCGCTGCGCCGATGGAGTCCGTGCAAGCCGTCCGGGCGGTGCCCGGGCGTGGTCTCGAGGGCGACCGCTACTTCCTCGGTACCGGGCTCTACTCGCCGAAGGCGAGCCACGGCGGCCGCGAGGTGACGCTGGTCGAGGCGGAGGCGGTCGCGGCGCTCTTCGACGGCGTCCAGAACGCCGAGGGCCACCGGCTCGGGATCAAGCTCTCCGCCGCGGAGACCCGCCGCAACATCGCAACGTCCGGCGTTCCGCTCAACCACCTGGTCGATCGCGAGTTCTGGGTGGGCCCGGTGCGCATGGTCGGCACGCGGCTCTGCGAGCCCTGCAAGCACCTCGAGGACCTCACGCAGAAGGGCGTCATGGCGGGCCTCATCCACCGGGGCGGGCTGCGCGCGCGGATCCTTTCCGAGGGCGTGATCCGAGTGGGCGATCTGATCCACCCGAAGACCGACTGATCGAGGAGGCGCGCATGAGAGGCGCGCGGTTCCCCAGCCGGTCATCGTGGCGACCAACGTGTTGGCGTTGCCCCGCTACTGGACGCCGCTCCTCGTCGGACTCACGCTGCTCGTCATCGGCGCGGTGTGGTCCGCCGCCTGCAGGAAGCCGGGAGCCTCGTAGCCGCCGCGTGGTGGGGAGCGCGCGCTAGGGCACGCGGTAGCTGATCCGGTAGATCGCGTCGTCCGTCGAGAGGTAGAGCGCACCGTCGGCGCCCGCCTGGAGTCCCACCGGCCGTCCCAGCACCCGCCCGCCCTGGAGCCATCCCGTCGCGAAGTCCTCGACGGGGCCGCTCGGCCGGCCGTCCCTGAACGGCACGCGCACGATCTTGTAGCCGGTCGGGACCGTGCGGTTCCATGAGCCGTGATACGCGACGAAGAGGTTCCCGCGGTAGCTCGGCGGGAACTGCGCGCCCGTATAGAACGCGAGGCCGAGCGGCGCCGAGTGCGCCTGGATCTCGATCGTCGGGAGCGTCATCCGACGGCACCGCTCGGCGCTCGTGCGCGCGCGGGAGTCGGGGACGACCCGGCCGCCGGCCGCGAAACACTCGGGCCAGCCGTAGAAAGCGCCTTCCTTGACCTCTGTGATGTAGTCGGGCGGCAGGTCGTCGCCGCGCCAGTCGCGCTCGTTGACCGTCGCCCAGAGCTCGCCAGTGCTGGGGTGAACCGCGAGGCCGACCGCGTTCCTGAGGCCCGTCGCGAAGCGCAGCTCGCCCGAGCCGTCGGCGTTGTAGCGCGTGATCGCGGCGCGGCGCGGATCGCTCTCCGTGCAGACGTTGCACGACGAGCCCACGGAGACGTAGAGCCGGCCGTCGGGGCCGAACGCGATCGTACGCGTCCAGTGATTGCCGCGTGGCGGGAGGTTCGGCACGACGACCGCCGGGTCGCTCGCCCTGAGCGTCGCCGGGTCGTAGCGGAAACGCTTCACGCGGCCAGTCTCCGCGATGTAGAGGTCGCCGCCCCGAAACGCGAGCCCGTGCGGCAGCTCGAGGCCGTCGGCGACCATGACGGCTGCGTCCGCCCGGCCGTCGCGGTTCCGGTCGGGGAGCGCGACGACGCGGCCCTGGTCCGGGGTCGAGACGAGCAGCGTGCCCGCGGGATCGACCGTCATGAACCGCGTGGAGCCAAAGCCCGACGCGAACTCCTCAATCCTGAAGCCCTGCGGCAGGGTGAGGGACCTCTCCTGGGCGGGCGCGGCGCCGCCCGACAGGAGGAGCACGGTGAGGATCGCGCTCAGCGTCCTTGCCATCGGGGCTTGCGCTTCTCGAGGAAGGCCCGGACGCCTTCCTGGAAGTCCTGGCTCAGGTAGCAGGAGAGGATGAGGTCCTCGAGACTCCCCGGGGACTGGGCGGCGATGAGGCGTCGCGTCGCCTCCTTGGCGGCGGCCATCGTGAGTGGCGCGTGCTCAGCGATCTCGCCGGCGAGCTCGCGGACTCGCGCGGGCAGCGCCTCGGCCGGGTGCACCTCGTCGACGAGGCCGATCGCCTTCGCCTCGGCGGCGTCCACCAGACGCGCCGTGAGGACGAGCTCGCGTGCACGGACCGGGCCGACCGTGGCGACGAGGAGCGCCAGGCTCGTCGGTGCGACGAAGTTGCCGAGCGTCCGCGCCACCGGCGCCCCGAAGCGCGCGTGCGGCGCAGCGAGCCGCAGGTCGCACGCGAGCGCCATGAACATGCCGCCCCCGACCGCGTCGCCCTGGACCATCGCGATCGTCGGCTTGGTCATCCCTGCGATCCGGGAGAGCACGCGGCTGACGCGCGCCTCGTACCCGAGCGCGTCCTCTCTGGTCTTGAAGGTGAGGAACTGGCGGATGTCGGTGCCGCTCGCGAACGACCGGTCGCCCGCTCCCCGCAGCACGACGGCGCGCACCCCGGGGTCGCGGTCGAGGCGCTCGCAGGCGTCGTGGAGCGCCTCGTACATCTCGAACGTCATCGCGTTGCGCGCCTCGGGCCGGTTGAAGGTGACGACGGCGACGGCGCCATCCTGCTCGAGGAGGAGGTGGTCGGTCATCCCTGCCGCGCCCGGCGGCGCTCGCCTCCCATGGCGGGAAGCTTACCCTCCGGCCCCCGGCCGAACAAGGGCCGCCAGGCGCCGGCGTGACGTTCTTTCGTTGACTTCGCTTCGAAGGTGCCGTTACATTTCTTCGTGATGCGACTCCGTCGTCTGCGGTTGCGCTACTGACGGTGCACGCTCCGTCGCTGGTCGCTGCCGACCCCGCCGACGCCAGCGCTCCTGTCCTCTCCACGGTCCGAGTCGACCCTTCACCGAAGCTCACGCGCCCCGCGCGCTCGAACGAGGGAGGCGAATGCTCCACTTCACGATAGACGGCTTCCAGGGGTTCCGCTCCCGCTTCGACCACGTCCCGCTGATCCAGGAGGTGCTCGAGGAGGTCCCGACCCAGCTCGGGCTCAAGCCTGTGATGCCCGCGTTCGTGCTCCCTTACTACAACGGGGTCGTGCCGGAGGACTGCGGGGTCAGCGCGTTCGTCTTCCTGGCGGGCGGCCACTTCACCCTCCACACCTTCTCGTTTCGCGAGGCGTACTTCGCCGACCTCGTGGCGCCGACGGCCTTCGACGCCGGGCGCCTCAGGGATGTCCTGGAGGCGGTCTTCCCGTGCGCGATCACGACGGTCCAGACGGTGGATCGCCAGGACCTCAAGGACACCGAGCCCGACATGGACGCCGACTTCGGGCCCCATCTGTTCCTCAACATCGACGCCTACCAGGGGCCGCAGAGCATGGACACGCTCTTCGCGCTCTTCGACCGGCTGCCGCGCTCGATCGGCATGACGCCGATCATGCGCCCCTACGTCATCCGCGACCGCGGGACCGACGGGCGCGGCGTCCTCTCCGCGATGACGATGATCGCGGAGAGCCACGTGAGCCTGCACGTCTTCCCCGACGAGGAGCGCGCGTACTTCGACATCTTCTCGTGCCGCTTCTTCGATCGGGACCGCGTCGTCCCCCAGCTCAAGGCGTGCTTCCCCGGCGGCACCGTCCAGGAGGCGTTGATCGCCCGGGGGAGCCGGTACCGGTTTCTGCGCACCGAGCGCGAGCGCGAGCACGCCAAGTCGCGCGCGTGGCTCCACCCGGAGGGGTGACACCATGTCCCAGCGCGCCAGGTACGACGATCCGCGCCTCGTCCGCGAGCCGATGGCCGTCGTCGAGGGTGACCAGAACCAGTCCGTTCTCGCCCTGCTCACGAGGATGCGCGCCTCCGCCTTCCAGGGGCGCCAGCTCGGCGAGGCGTTCGAGACATGGAAGCGCATGATCGAGGGCCCGAGCCTCATCTGCCTGGGCTACGCCGCGTCGCTGTCGAGCGCGGGGCTCTGGCCGCTCGTGACCTGGCTCATGGAGCGCGGATACGTCGACGTGCTCGCCTCGACCTCGGCCAACATCACCGAGGACCTCCTCGAGCAGATGGACGGCAACCGCGTCTACCGCGTCAGCGCCGACGATGTGGACGACGCCGACCTCTGGATGGCGGGGTACTACCGCTTCTACGACCACATCGTCTCCAAGGCGCGGTACGACGAGCTGGAGACCCGCGTGCTGCGCGCGTTCATCGACGACCTGGCCGAGCGCTGGCGGAAGCCGGCGATCCCGACGGTGCGGCTTCTCCACGAGCTCGGCCTCTGGCTCGAGGAGAAGGGGTTCCGACGCTCGATCCTGGCGACGGCCGCGCGCTGCCAGGTCCCCGTGTTCTGCTGCGGGCTGCCCGACGGGCCGATCGGCGAGGCGTACGACAAGGCCGCCCGCGCCGAAGCGGCGCCGATCGTCGACTTCTTCCGCGACTACAAGCTCGCGACGGACATGATGGACACGGCGATCACCGGGGGCCGTGGGACCTCCGTGATCTTCCTCGGGGGCGGCGTGCCCAAGGACTTCCTCCAGATCACGGCGACGAGCGTCTCGTCGCGGCACGGCAACGCGGAGGCCAAGCCCCACGTCGCCGCGATCCAGATCACCACGGACAACACCGTCTACGGCGGCCTGGGTGGCGCCGCGCTCGCTACCGAGTGCATCTCGTGGGGCAAGGAGGCGAAGGGCGGCCCGAACGTCATGTGCTTCTCGGACGTGACGATCGCGCTCCCGCTGATCTGCCAGGGGCTGCTCGAGCACTTCGGCCCCGCTCACCTCCGCCGGGAGCCCCGGCCGCTGAGCCTCCTGGAGGTGTTCTAGCCGCCGGTTGACTTGCGAGGTCGAGGCTCGGCGAAGACATGCGGAGCCCTCTCAAACCCCTGCCGGCGGCGGTCGCGAGCTGGATCGTTACCGCGCGTGTCCTGCGCTGGCTCGACGCCCTCGTTGCCTGGCTCGGCGTCTGGGGCGGCGCGGCGCTGGCGCTGCCGAGCGCGTCGCGCGAGTCGCTGGCCCTCATCGCGGTTCTCGTCGTCGCGCTCGGGGCGCTCGCCCTCCCGCTCCGGGCGCGCTGGCGCCCGGTCAGCGGCGTGGTCGGGCTCGCCGTGAGCAGGCGGCTCTCCGCGGGAGATCAGGCGTGGTACGTGCGTCCGGGCGCCGCCGAGCGCGTCCTCGTGACGGCGCTCCACCGGACGCGCGTCGTGATCGCGCGCCTCGATGGGTCGGGCGCCGAGGGGCTCAGTGTCCGCCGGACGCGCGTGCTCCTGGTGCCGGCCGACACCGTCTGATCGGCCGGCGAGCTTCGACGCGAGATCCGTGTGGATCGGCCGCTCACGAGACGCGCGCGAAATCGATGAAGCCCCGCTCGACGTCCGTGCGCACCAGCTCCACCCGCACCCGGTCGCCGACGTCGATCCCCTCGAACCCGCGGACGACCTTCCCTTCCACCGGCGGCCGGAGCACGCGCGCCCACGTGCCCTTGACGGACGCGCCGGTCACGATCGCGTCGAACCGCTCGCCGATCCGTGACGCGAGGAGGAGCGCCGCCGCGGACTTCCGCACCTGGCGCTCCACCTTGTCGGCGTTGTCCTCCTGCTCGGTGCAGCGGCGGGCCAGCGCAGCGAGCTCCACGTCGGTGTACGGCGCCGGCCGTCCGGCGAGCGCCGCCTTGAGGAGGCGCTGGGTGATGAGGTCGGGGAACCGCCGGTTGGGGGCGGTCGAGTGCGTGTAGTCCCGCACGGCGAGCCCGAAGTGTCCGTCGGGCGCGCCGCCGGGGGGGTCGAGGACGTACTCGCCCGAGCCCAGGAGCTTCACCACCGAGAGCGACAGGTCGGGGAAGCGCGCGGGATCCGCCCGGCGTCGCGCTCCGAGAAAGGCTTCGAGCGCGCGCGCGTCCGGCGCCGGCGGCAGCCGCTCACCGAGGCCTGCCGCCAGCTCGACGATGCGCTCCCAGCGCTCAGGGGCACGGAGGACCCGACGCAGCGACGGGGACCCCCGCGCGTCGAGGAACTTCGCGGTGACTTCGTTGGCCGCGATCATGTAGTCCTCGATCAGCTCCTTGGCACGGTTCTTCTCGTCGGGGAGGAGATCGGCGAGCATGTCGCCGTCGAACACCGGCCTGGGCTCGAGCGTCTCGAGACTGAGCGCGCCGCGCCGGTGGCGCTGGGCCCTCATCGCCTGGGCAACCCGATCTTGAAGTCGGAGCTGCACGTCGAGGCCGGGGACCGCGGCGACCCGCGGCGGCGCCGGCCCCGTCGCGTCGAGCCACGCGGCGACGGCGTTGTAGGCGAGCTTGGCGTGGTTGACGACGCGCCCGCGATAGACGTTGCCGCTTGCCACGGCGCCGTCCACGCCGATCGTCATCTCGACGACCAGCGCGAGCCGCTCGTCGCCCTCGCCGAGCGAGGTGAGGTCGGTCGAGAGCTTCTCGGGGAGCATCGGAAAGACGTCGGCCGCCGTGTAGACCGAGGTCGTGTTCGTCCGCGCGTGACCGTCGATCGCCGAGCCCTTCCGGACGACCGCGTCCACGTCGGCGACCGCGACGAGAATCTTCATCGCGTCCCCGCCCGCGGGCTCGGCGACCGAGAGCTGATCGAGGTCCCGCGAGTCATCGTTGTCGATGGAGGCCCAGAGGAGGTGGCGGAGATCGTGGATGGCGGGATCGCGGTCGTCGGCAGGCCTCGTGATCGCGCCCGTCTCGGCGAGGACCGCGGGGGAGAAGTCCGGCTCGAGCCCGCGCTCGATCATCGCCCGCCGGGCGATCGCCCGGAGCTCGCCCCGATGCTGGTAACTCGCCACCGGCGGAAGATTCGGCCCTTCGTCAATGCTTGTCAAGCGTCGCTGAACTTGGGAGGATGCGGTGCGTGAAGGTGGAGCTGAACCCCACAGAGGAGCGGCGATGAACGAACTCAGGATCTGGCTGAACGGCAAGCTCGTGCCCCAGGCGGAGGCGGTGCTGCCCGTCGACAGCGCCGCCGTGTTCTACGGGACCAACGTGTTCGAGGGGCTGCGGGCGTACTGGAACGAGGCCGACGAAGAGCTCTACGCCTTCCGACTCCAGGAGCACTTCACGCGGCTGCGTGAGTCGATGAAGATGATGCGCTTCACCGTCCCGTACAGCGACGTCGACCTCTATGAAGCCGTGCGCGAGGTCCTCCGGGGGAACGCGATCCGCGAAGACGTGCACATGCACCTCGTTGCCTACGTCGTCGGCGTTGGGATGGATGCCACGTCACCGACGGGCGTCTACATCAATCCTCGCCGGCGGGGCCGGATCTCGGCGGCGGGCCTGCGCTGCTGCGTCAGCTCGTGGACGCGCACCTCCGACAACGCGATCCCGATCCGGCTCAAGTGCGGCCCGAACTACCAGAACGGCCGCCTCGCGGTCCTGCAGGCGAGGGCCGACGGCTATGACGCGCCGATCCTGCTCAACCAGCAGGGACACGTCGCCGAGGGCACCGGCGCGACAGTCTTCATGGTCCGCAAGGGCAGGCTCGTCACGCCGCCGGTCACCGCCGACATCCTCGAGTCCATCACGCGCGCGACCCTCATCGAAGAGATTTGCCCGACTGCTCTCGGGCTGGACGTGGTCGAGCGCGAGATCGACCGCACCGAGCTCTACGTCGCCGAGGAGGCGTTCTTCTGCGGGAGCGGCTACGAGATCACGCCGATCGTCTCGATCGATCGCTTCCCGCTCGGTGATGGCGAGGTCGGGCCGATCACCCGGCGCGTGCTCAAGGCCTACATGGAAGTCGTCCGGGGCGTCGACAAGCGATACGCGGAATGGCGCACGCCGACCTATCGCGCGGTGACGGTCTGAGCGAAGGCTCGGGCGCTCCCGGAGGGAGGACAGCAGCATGAGACCTGGCCCCGCACGGCTCACGGTCCTGAGCGCGATCGTCGTGGCATCGATCGCGGGACACGCGGCGGCGCAACCGCTGTACCGGTGGGTCGACGAGAAGGGCGTCGTGCATTACTCTCAGTTCCCGCCGCCAGCCCCCGCCGAGCCGCCGTCGCCGTCTCCCGAGGCGAAACCGTCGCCAGCTCCGGAGGCCAAGCCGTCACCGGCTCCCGAGGCGAAGCCGGCACCAGCTCCGCAGGCCAAGCCGTCGCCGGTTCCCGGGGCGAAGCCGACGCCGGCTCCCGAGGCGAAGCCGTCGCGCGCGGCGCCGCTCCGCCCCCGTCACGAGCGCGCGATCCGCGAGCTGGTGCACATGGCGGCGGGCTCCGGGGTCACCGACGCCATGTTCCAGCCGGTCGCGCAGGCCCTGGTCCCCGGCCTGAAGCCGGGGCTCGAGCGCCAGTTGAAGCGACCCGTGTCGCCCGAGGAGGAACAGAAGCTGGTCGACGTGATCCGCCGCACGTTCGTGGGCGTCTTCCCCAGCGCGCTGTTCGAGAAGGAGCTGATCGAGGTCTACGCGAAACACTTCAACGAGGCTGAGGCCGAAGAGCTGCTGCGCTTCTACCGGACGCCGGTCGGCACGAAGGCGATCCAGCTGAGCGCAGTCCTCACGGGGGAGGGCGCGGTGATCGGCCAGCGTCTCGCCAAGTCCCGGGAGGCCGAGTTCGCGCAGCGGCTGCGCGAGGAGCTCGCGCGCGAGTTTTCGCCGTAGTCGCTCCTGCGCAGCAGGCGCATTAGTACTCGAGCCTGCTCGGTCACTCGGTCGTGAGGCGGTAGCCTACACCCGGTTCGGTGCGGAGATATTGTGGACGAGCCGGCTCGGCCTCGAGCTTGTGGCGCAGGTGAGCCATGTACACGCGGACGTAGTGGGCCTGGTCGGTGTTCGTCGGTCCCCACACCTCGCGAAGCAGCTGCTGGTGGGTGACGACCTTCCCCGCGTGCCGGACGAGCGTCGCGAGCAGCTTGTACTCGATCGGCGTCAGGCGCACCTCGCGGTCGCCGACGAACACCTGCCGGTGCAGGAGGTCCATCCGGAGCTCTCCGATCGTGAACGTCGCGTCGTCCGCCTCGTGCGACGCGCCGGCGGTGTGTCGGAGCGCGACCCGGATCCGTGCGAGGAGCTCGCTTGCGCCGAAGGGCTTGCTCACGTAATCGTCGGCGCCGGCGTCGAGGGCCGTCACCTTGTCGCGCTCCTGGCCCCGCGCCGAGAGCACGATGATCGGGGCGGCCGTCCACTCGCGCAGCCGGCGGATGACGTCGATCCCGTCGACGTCGGGTAACCCGAGGTCGACGATGACGACATCCGGCTGACGCGAGCCGACCTCCACCAGGCCGTCCGCTCCCGTCGTCGCCTCGAACAACCGGTACCCCTGGCCCGTCAGCGTCGCCCGAAGGAAGCGTCTGATCTGCGGCTCGTCCTCGATGAGGACGACGACGGGATCAGGCATCGGTGGGCACCGAGGCGGGTGGCGTCTCGGCCAGCGGCAGCGTGAAGAGGAACGCGACGCCCCCCTCGGGCAGGTTCTGGGCCCAGATACGCCCGCCGTGCGCCTGGACGATGCCCTGACAGATCGCGAGGCCGAGGCCGGCGCCCCGGCCGCCGGCGGGCTGCCCGCGGTAGAACTTCTCGAAGACCTTGTCCTCCTCGCCGCGGGGCAACCCCGGGCCGTGGTCGGCGACCTCGACGGTGACGGCTTGGTCCGTCGCGGTCGCGATGATCCGAATCGGACTTTCGGGCGGGGTGTACTTGATGGCGTTGTCGAGGAGGTTGACCAGCACCTGCTCGATGAGCACGTCGTCGATCGCCACCAGCGGCAGATCGGGCGGGACCTGCGTGGTCACGCGTCGGTTTGTGAGCCGCTTGCTGAGGCGGCTCAGCGCGGCGCCGATCACCTCCTCCAGCGGGTGCCAGTCACGGTGCAGTTGCAGAGCCCCTGACTCGAGCCGCGTCATCTCGAGCAGGTTCTGGACGAGCCGGTTCAAACGCTCGGCCTCGTCGCGGACAGATTCCACCAACTCCTGCTGGACCCGCTGATCCAGACGCGCGCCGCTGTCCAAGATCGTCGTGGCCGCGCCCGTGATAGCGGCGAGCGGTGTGCGCAGGTCGTGAGAGACCGAGGTCAGCAGCGCGCTGCGAAGCCGCTCGGTCTCAGCGCGCACGCGCGCATCCTGGGCTTCGTCGGCGAGGCGCGTCCGTTCCAGCGCGAGCGCCGTCTGGTTCACGAAGGTCTCCAGCTGCCGAAGCGGCTCGGGTGTCGTGAAGGCGTCACGCCGTCGCGGCCGGACGCTCACCACACCGATTGGGCCGCGATGACCAAGGAGGGGCAAATGCACGGCGTGAGCGGCGTCCGACATCGCCGTGCCCAGCCCGGCCGGCTGGCGGTGCTCGAAAGCCCACCGGCTCAGCATGAGATCGTTCTCCTCGAGCGGGAAGCGTGCCTTGTTCCGGCGCGCCTGGAGTTTCCCCTCGGCGTCGGGCAGGAGCACCGCGACCTCGGCACCGAAGACCTCCGTGATGTGTCGCGCCGCGGTCGCGACGAGGTCGTCGACGGCGCCCGCCTCCGCTAGCTCCCGGCTCATGGCGTAGAGCGCCGCGGTTCGCTCCTCGCGTTGCCGTGCCACCTCCGCCTGGAGCCGGATGCGGACCGTCAGTCCGCTGATGACGAGTCCCACGACGAGCATGACGGCGAACGTCAGCAAGTACTGCGTGTCGGCAACGGCAAACGTGAGGTAGGGCGGGACGAAGAAGAAGTCGAAGGCCGCGACACTCATGACCGAGGCGACGACGGAGGGCCCGCGCCCGTGCCTGGTGGCGATGACGACGACGGCCAGCAGATACGTCATGATCAGGTTGGCCAGCTCGAAGAACGGGAACATCAGCCAGGAGAGGCCGGTCGCTAACGTGACGGCGGCAACCGCCTCCGCGTACCCGGCCCCGGTCCAGGCGCGCGCCGGACGACGCAGTGACGGGCCGGCCAGATCGTGGCTCACATCAGGAGTGTAGCTCCGTCTTCGACGAACTCGGCGGTCCCCTCGATGTGGCTCGGGCGCGATTGCTGCGCGGGGTGCAGCGCGATCACGCGCACGGAAATCTTCTCAGCGGCGCACTCGCACCAGTCCTGCTGATCGAGCGCCATGCGGTTCGACCGGACCCATAGCGCCATCGCGCCGAAGCCGCTGAGCGCGAGCCCGCACTGAAGCCAAGTCTGTGCGGAGCCCGGGGACATGGCGATCTCGACCGCAGCCAGCGCCGCCAGCATGAGTGTCACGAGCCCGTAGAGCAGACCCCACCGCGGTCGCGGGATCGCTCGCGAACGGCCGGAGCGCGGCGTCACGTCGCACATGAGTCCGAGGTCCCCCCTCGACACAGAGCGTGCCAGACGCTGCCTCAAGGTCGTGTCAAGAAGGGTCTCGGCCGCGTTAAAAACGCGTAAAAATCCGGTGGGGCGCGCGCGGCGGCACCCGACCGGCGCTAGAGTCGAGGGTGCATGCGACTCACTCTGGTGAAGCGCCTACTGGTCGGCGCCCCGATGCCGCTCGCCCAGGCGCGGCACGAGCGGCTCGGGAAGGCCGTGGCGCTGGCGGTGTTCGCCTCCGACCCTCTGTCGTCGGTGGCGTATGCGACCGAAGAAATTCTCCTGGTCCTCATTCTCGCGGGCAGCGCCGCGCTCAGTTATTCGCTTCCTGTCGCGCTCGGCATCGCCGCGCTGCTGGCGGTCGTCGTCATCTCGTATCGCCAGACGGTGGCGGCCTACCCCCAGGGTGGCGGCGCCTACCTGGTCGCGAAAGACAACCTCGGCATCTTCTCGGCGCTGACTGCGGCGGCGGCCTTGCTGGTCGACTACGTCCTGACGGTGTCCGTGTCCGTCGTCGCGGGGATCGCCGCCTTGACGTCAGCGGTGCCGCAGCTCCATCCCTACCGCGTCGTCTTGAGCGTCCTCGCGGTCGCCGGGATCGCCATGGGGAATCTCCGCGGCGTCCGCGAGTCGGGCCGGCTGTTCGCGGCGCCGACCTACTTCTTCGTCGTCAGTATTCTGGGCATGGTCGGCTACGGGCTCATCGCCACAGCGCTCGACCTGCTTCCCGAGGCGCCCTACGAGCCCCATCCGCCGGGCCTCGAAGGCATCGGACTGTTCCTCTTGCTGAGGTCTTACGCCGCCGGCTGCACGGCGCTGACCGGCGTCGAGGCTGTCTCCAACGGCGTGCAGGCGCTCAAGCCGCCCGAGGGGCGCAATGCGCAGGCCGTTATGACGTCGCTCGGGGTGCTCTCGATCGTGATGTTCCTCGGCATCAGCTATCTCGCCTACGACTTCGGCATCATCCCGGGTGGCGACGAGACGGTCGTGTCGAAGATCGCCCGCCGGGTATTCGGCACCGGCGTGCCGTACTACTGCGTCCAGGCCGCCACCCTGCTCATCCTCGTCCTCGCGGCCAACACGTCCTACGCCGACTTCCCGCGCCTCTCGTCGATCCTCGCCCGCGATCGCTTCGTGCCGCGGCAGTTCGCGAACCAGGGCGACCGGCTCGTGTTCTCGAACGGGATCCTGATCCTGAGCGGGTTCGCCATTCTCCTGATCGTGGTGTTTGCGGGCGATACCCACGCCCTGCTGCCCCTCTACGCCATCGGGGTGTTCATCTCGTTCACCCTTTCGCAGAGCGGCATGGTCCGGCGATGGCTCAGGCTGCGGGAGAAGGGCTGGCGCTGGCGCGTGTGGGTCAACGGGGTCGGCGCGGTCGTGACCGGTGTCGTCCTCCTGACCCTCGCGGTCACGAAGTTCGGCGAGGGGGCCTGGATCGTCGTCGTCGTGATTCCGCTCCTGGTCGGCGTCTTCATGGCCATGCGCCGCCACTACGACGAGGTCGCCGCCGAGCTCTCGCTGGAAGGCCTCGAGGGACCGCCCGAGTTCCACCACACCGTGCTCGTCCCCATCGGAGACGTCCACCGCGGGGTCGTGCGCGCCGTGCAGTACGCGAAGACGCTCGCACCGACCGCCACGGTGCGCGCGGTCTTCGTGGAGACGGACCCCGCGCGCACGGCCAAGGTCGAGGAGAAGTGGACCAAGTGGGGACTCGGGGTTCCCCTGGTCGTCTTGACGTCGCCGTACCGATCGCTCTTGCGCCCGTTGCTCGACTACATCGACCAGATCCAGTCGCGCGGCGACGAGCAGATGGTCACGATCGTCCTGCCCGAGTTCCTCCCGCGGAGATGGTGGCAGCACATCGTGCACAACCAGACGGCCCTGCTCATCAAGGGCGCGCTCCTGTTTCGCAAGAACACCGTCGTCGCCGATGTGCCATACCTGCTCAAGCGCTAGGTTAGGGTTGGCACTGTCGGCTAGCAGGACCGTCAAGAATCGGACACGAGCGACGCCGGGCCTCTCTGCCGCTGCTGTTAGCCAAATACCTGCCCGAGCAAGCGTTTCTGCTGATTGAAACACCAGGCAATAGCCTGGTACAACGCCTGCACGCCCTGAGGATTCCCTCGTCGTACCCTTGTAGAAGGGGCGGGAGAGGAGCACCCTCTTCCCCCCGGCCCCCGGGTCGCCTGGGCCCGGCACGGAGCACCCTCTCGGGAGGATTGCAGGTGGGTGCGCCTCGCATTGCCCTCGTGCCGTGGGGGCTCCTGATCATCGCCGGCGTCTACGTCGTCGCCGGGAAGTTCGGGCTGTCACTCGCCTTCGTCAACGCGAGCGCGACGGCCGTGTGGCCGCCTACGGGCATCGCGCTGGCGGCGACGCTGCTGCTCGGCTACCGCGTCTGGCCCGCGATCCTCCTGGGGGCGTTCCTGGTGAACGCCACCACGGCGGGCTCGGTGTGGACGTCGCTCGCCATCGCCAGCGGGAACACGCTCGAAGGGCTCCTCGGCGCCTGGCTCGTGACGCGGTTCGCGAACGGCCGCAATGCCTTCAGTCGGGCGCCGGACATCTTCGCATTCGCGGCGCTCGCCGGGTTCCTCAGCACGACCGTGAGCGCGACGATCGGGGTGACGAGTCTGTCGCTCGGAGGCTATGCGAGCTGGGATCGCTTTGGGGCCATCTGGCTCACGTGGTGGCTCGGCGACGTGGCGGGCGCGCTCGTGGTAGCACCGGTGCTCATCCTCTGGGGGACGGGCCGCGCGGTGGCGCTCACCCGGGCGCGGGCCCTCGAGCTCGGGCTGCTGCTCGGCTCCGTGGTGCTCGTCGGCGATCTCGTGTTCGGCGGCCTGTGGTCATCGTGGGTGAGGAATTATCCCCTCGAGTTCCTGTGCATCCCACCGCTCGTCCTGGTGGCATTCCGGTTCGGCCAGCGCGAAGCAGCGACCTGCGTGCTCCTCCTCTCGGTGATCGCAACCTCGGGAACGCTGCAGGGCTTCGGGCCCTTCATCAGGAGCTCGGAGAACGAGTCGCTCCTGCTGCTCCAGGCCTTCGTGGGCACGATGGCCATCATGACGCTGCTCCTGGCGGCGGTCGTTGCTGGGCGCGGCCGGGCCGAAGCGGCGCTGGCCCGCGTCGCCGCGATCGTCCAGTCCTCGGACGACGCGATCATCGGCAAGACGCTCGACGGCATCATCACGACCTGGAACGAAGCGGCGGCGCGGCTCTACGGGTACTCGGCCAGCGAGGTCACCGGGCTGTCGCTCTCGATCATCGTCCCCCCGGAGATGGGCGAATCGGAGCTGCCCAAAATACTCGAACAGCTGAGACGCGGCGAGCGGATCGCCAACTACGAGACGCTGCGGATGGCGAAGGACGGACGGCGCGTCGACGTGTCGGTCACCGTGTCGCCGATTCGGGACGCGAGTGGCCGGCTCGTCGGCGCGT
>WNGH01000716.1_pt1 | contig 29427 bp, 24 predicted proteins | sample 5400631 | NCBI WGS metagenome assembly WNGH01 (sample SAMN13153373, study PRJNA577476) | soil metagenome | isolation source: 115 cm soil or saprolite under Garry oak tree replicate 1 | place: USA:California | collected 2016-06-15
CGCACGTCCTTGATGAATCCCATGTCGAGCATGCGGTCCGCCTCGTCCAGGACCAGCACCTCGAGGTTGCGGAAATCGACGTTGCGGCGCTGGATGTGATCGAGAAGCCGCCCCGGTGTCGCCACCAGGATGTCGACGCCGCGGCGCAGCTTCGATTCCTGCGGCTGCAGGCCGACGCCGCCGTGCACGACCGCGGAATCGAGCCGCACGTGGCGGCCATAGACCCGCAGCGCCTCGGTGACTTGCAGCGCCAGCTCGCGCGTCGGGGTCAGGATCAGCGCCCGCAGGCGGCCGCGCGCTCCGGCGCGCAGGCGATTGAGGATCGGCAGGGTGAATGCGGCGGTCTTGCCGGTGCCGGTCTGGGCGCAGCCGATGAGGTCGCGGCCGGCCAGGATGGCGGGGATGGCGCCCGCCTGAATCGGCGTGGGCGTCTCATACCCCTCTTCGCGCACCGCGCGCGCAATCTCCTCCGCCAGTCCAAGTTCAGTGAATGACACGATAGTGACTCTCCTTTCGCCGGCGCCCGTGGCGCACGGCGGTTGATGACCGCGGCCACCCGGCCGCGTCAATACTGTGCATGTGAACCTTGAGGGAACTGTTTCGGCTCTAGCGTTCTAGGCTGGAACCCGCTCCTGAGCGGGTCGACTTCGGTGTGCGAAGACTGCCTGCTCGTGGTTCAGTTGCAGGGCGATCATAGGGGCAATGGGGGGGAATGTCCAGCATTACTTTTCGCGCCCCGCGCGGAGTCCCGTCGCTCAACGCGTCCGGACCAGGACGCGATTGAACACCCCGTCCAGGGCCAGGCGGTACCCCGGCGCGCCGTCCGCGCCCCCCGCGGCGCCACCTGCGGCGCCCCCCCGATCGACGACGTTGAAGACTCCGTCGGTCGTCACCCGGACCGGCGTGCCGGCAGGGACCTCGATCTCGACCTGGTTGAACGCCCCATCGAGATCGAGACGGACGTCCGAGGCGGGCGCTCCGAGGCGCAGCCCCAGGTCGTTGAACGCACCGTCGATCGCGAGGCTCGACACCGGGGTCGCGGGGAGATTCAGCCGCGTCGCCGTGAACGCAAGATCGAGGTCGAGCGCGACCGGCAGGCCGGCCGCGACACCGAGCTCGCAGCGCGCACGGCGGCGCCCGGGCAGGACGATGAACGCGTTCTTCCACACGGAGTTTGTCACCCGCACGCGGCCGCCCGCCGCGGTCTCGACCCGCACGGAATGCCGGCCGGCCTCGGTCGCGCGCCCCTCCGCGAGCAGGTTGCGCGGCAGGCGCTTCGACTCGACATCGAGGCCGGCGAGCGCCAGCCGCCCCTCGAGCGTCCAGGCGGACGCGTCGGCCGGTCGCTCGAGCCGGAGCGCCGTCCAGTCCCCCTCCGTTTCGGCGCCGCCGGCGTGAAGCGCCACGTACATCAGCGTCCCGAGGACCAGGACCGGCCCCAGGAGGACCAGCCAGGGGAAGGGGCTGCGCTCGAACACCAGCCGGATGCCGATGGCGACCAGGAGCACCGGCCAGTACGCCGCGGCGTCGGCCCAGAACATCGCCGGCAGCAGGCTCTGCGTCGTGAGCAGGAGGAAGGTGCCGATGCCGAGCAGGTAGAAGCCGCGCGACAGGCGGACCCAGCGGTTGCCGTCGTCGTTCACGGTCTCTTTCCGCCGCGGCCGCGCGCCGCCTCCAGGATCAGGGAGGCGCCGACGGCGATCAGGATCACGGGCCACAGGTTGGCGAGCCGCGCCCATTGCGGCCAGTGCAGCCACGACAGCCGATCCAGGAGGAACAGCGCGCCGAGAACGATCAGGATCCCCCCGGCGACGGCGCGGCTCCGCCCCCCTCGCCGGGGCAGACGCTGGAACTCATCGGCGAGCCGGTCCCCCGCCTGGCGCACCGAGTCGACCATCCTGTCGACCGCAGGCGTTCCGGTCGATGCGCCCGGATGCGCGGGCGCACCCTCGCTCCGATCGTCGCGCGGCATGACGATCCAGCCGACGACATAGGCCACGAGACCGGCCCCGCTCAGCGCCGTGAGCGCGATGAACACGATGCGCGCCAGGACCGGGTCCACGTCGAAATACTTCGCGAATCCGGCGGCGACTCCTCCCAGGACGGCGTTCCGCGTGTCCCTCGTCAGTCGTCGTTCCATACTCCCCTCCGTCACATCGTGCGGCCGGGCTCGCGATCGCGCAGGCAGAGACGCACGAAGTTGTCGAGCATCCGGCGCGCCGGGCCCGGCTCGAAACGCTCCAGGCGATCGAGGAGGCGCTCGACGTGCCCCTCCTCCGGCAGGCCGTGCGCCCGCGCGTCCTCTTCGAGCACCCGCCGCCGCAGCAGGATCAAGTCGCGCAGGATCCCCGGCGTCGCCTCGGGATGGAACTGCACCCCCCACACGCTTTCGCCGACGCGGAACGCCTGGATCGGTGCGCTGTCGTTGCCGGCCAGCAGGACGCCGCCCGGCGGGAGGGACTCCACGTGGTCCTCGTGCGTCGCCAGGACAGGGAGAGGAGACGGCAGTCCCTCGAACAGCGGGTCGAGCTGCGCCTCCGTGGTCGGCGTCACCTCCACGCTCCCGATCTCCCACCCGGCCGGGCTCCTCACCACGCTCCCGCCGCGCGCCCGGGCCAGCGCCTGGCAGCCGAAGCAGACCGCCAGGACCGGCACGCCGATCTGGTCCGCCCCGCGCAGGAAGGCGGCGAGCCCGTCCATCCACGGCTCGGGCCTGAGGACCGACTTCACCGACCCGGTGACGATGACACCGACGTGCGACGTCAGTTCCGGTATCGGCCCCCGCGTCGCGTCGCACAGATCGAACGCCAGATCGTGCTTCGCCAGGGCGTCCCTGAACCAGCGATCGTAGTCGCCGTGGGTGCGCTGCACCTCGACAGCCGTCGAGCCGGTCCTGACGATCAGGATACGGGGCAGAGTCTGCAGGAACATCGGAGGGACACCGCGCCCGGTCAGCGGCCGCGGCCCCGCCGCTCCGGGCGGCGGCGCGCCGCGCGCCCGTCCCGCGATCGCGGCGTCGTCACAGCACTTGGTCATGAAGCCTCCCAAGGCACAGGAGCCTGGAGTGTCCCGGGCCCGCCCATGTTGTGCTCGCCGTCGCGTCTATCCTATGCTCAAATGCTCCCGGCGCGGCGCCTCACGTCGCCGGATGTCGCTCGACAAAACGAGGGGTCGCCCCGGGTGAAAAAAACCGTCGCGCTCACGCTCCTGCTGGCGGCGCTGCCGCTCGCGCTGCTCCTGCCCGGCTCGCCGGGACGCCTGGACGGACCTCAGATGTACCGGCTCCTCGTGACGTGGGGCGTGCCGATCGCCGCCGCACTTCTCGCCCTCCTGTTCTCGCTGCGGGGGGCGCGCGGGCTTCTCTTCCCGGGCGCCCCGCGGACGATGCGGCGCCTCCTGCCCTGGTGCTTCGCCGCCTACGTCGCCGATTTCTCGTTCCTCGGCGCTGGCCACCTGCTCGGCTGGGTCACGTTCACTTACGGCGACCAGGGGTACAGCGGTCACCCGGCGCGCACCGTGCTGTGGGGGCTGCCGCTCTGCCTTGTCGTCGGCGTGTTCGGGTGGGAGTGGGCGCTCAGGCGGACGCTGTTCGTCTCCTGGGCGCGCTACACCGGGCGGCCGATCGCCCTTCTGATCTCGTGCGCCACGGGTATAGCACTCGCGGCCCCGGCGATCCTCCCCGGTCTGATGGTCCCGGACCCGGCCTACGCCGCCGCGGCATTCGTGGTGATCGCCTGCCGCGAGATCTCCTGCGGGCTCATCTTCGCCTCCGGGGCGGGGCTCCCTGCGGCGGGGATCTACCGCGGACTGTTCGCCTATCTCGACACGTTCGTTCTCAACGACTGGTACAGCGTCCAGTTCCCCGCCGCCAACTACACCACGAGCGAGCCGATGTTCTATGTCCTGCGCGCCGCCGCCGCGGTCCTCTCGGCCGCGCTGGTCGCCGCCGGGGCCCACCGGGCGTCGCGCTCCGGAGAGGCCGCGGCGGCATCCGCGGTCCCGGCCCGGCCGGCCGCGGGGACGCGCTCGTGACCGGGGACGGCGTCCCGGCCGCCGCGCCCCGCCCCCCCTGCTGGGTCACCTGCGCCGTCTTCGGCCTGGTCGTGATGGTCACCTGGACCCTGGTCATCAAGTACCTGGCGCCGGTCCTCTATTTCGTCTCGGAGCGCGCCGCCGGCCGCGAGCCTCCCGGCGTGCCGATCATGTGGGACTTCTGGTGGGTGGCGCACCTCCTCCTGGCGTGGATGCTGTGGCGGCGTCATCGCCGGGCCTGGGTCTTCGGAGTCGGTGTGTCGGCGCTCGAGATCCTCATCGTGACCGTCAAGTTCGTCGCCTACCTTCGCGCCCCCGACCTTTCTTTCTGGCGCCTCCTGTGGTTCACTAACAAGGTCTACGTCCTGGCGTTCTTCGTGATCCTCCTCGTCGTGCTTCTCAAGAGGAGAAGATGGCCCGATCCGGAAGCACCGTGAAGCGTCGCGCCCGCCGCGATCTCAGCCGGCGCGCCTTCCTGAAGCAGGCGACCCTGGCCACGGGCGCCGTCGCCGCGACGTCCCTCGGCACGGCGGCGGTCTCCGGCGCCGCGACCGGATCGGCCGGCGCGATGCGTCATCGCACGCTCGGACGGACCGGCCTCAGCGTCTCCGAGATCGGATTCGGCGGCTACCCGATCGACGATCCCGCGATCGTCCCGTACGCCCTGGACCACGGCATCAACTACATCGACACGGCGCACTGCTACCGCGGCGGCCGCAGCGAAGAGATCATCGGGACCGCGCTCAAGGGACGGCGCAAGGACGTCGTCCTCACGACCAAGTGGTGCCCGCACCACGTCGGCAAGCCGGCCACGAAGCGGGTCTTCCTGGACATTCTCGACGACAGCCTGCGGCGTCTGCAGACCGACCACGTCGACGTCGTGCTGAACCACGAGGTCGGCAGGAACTCCGACGGCACAGGCGTCGAGCGGCTGAAGAACCCCGAGATGTTCGAGGCGTTCGAGGAGGCCAGGAAGGCCGGCAAGGTCCGCTACCTCGGGGCCAGCGGCCACGACCCCGACCTGATGGACGTGATGCACTACGCGGTCGACTCGGGGAAGTTCGACGTCCTCCTGTGCCGCTATTCGTTCCTCGATTACCCGGAGCAGAACGCGCTGATCGAGAAGGCGCGCGCGAAGGGGGTCGGCGTCATCGCGATGAAGACGCTCGCCGGCGCCAAGGGGGCCGACCTCGACAAGTTCCGCGATCGCTACACGACCTTCAAGCAGGCGGCCCTCAAGTGGGTCCTGTCGAACCCGAACGTCTCGAACTTGATCATCTCGATCAACAGCACGCGCCAGGTGGACGAGTACACGCCCGCTTCCGGCCTGCCGCTGGAGAAGGCCGACCTCGATATCCTGCGCGAGTACGCCGAGACCTTTTCGACCCAGGTCTGCCGCTTCTCGGGCGCCTGCCTGCCCGCCTGCCCCGAGAACGTCCGCATCGCCGACATCCTGCGCTTCTCGATGTATTACAACGACTACAAGCAGGAGAACCGCGCCGTCGAGTCGTACGCCAGGCTCGTCGCCTCCGAGCGCGCCGCCCACTGCGCCCACTGCGCCGGCTTCTGCGAGCAGGCCTGCGCCTACGACCTGCCGATCAAGACACTCCTGATCCGGGCACACAAGACGCTGTTGTCTTGACACGACAGACGATTCTTCTTATCGTCCCGATGCGTCGGTCGTCCTCGAAAGGAGCTGCGCATGCGAACCTTCACGCTCACAGCGCTCGTCCTGTCGCTCATGCTCGGGCTCGCCGGCTGCGCGGACAAGAAGCCGGCCAGGATCAACATCGACGCCTCGCAGCCCGTCACGAACACGAGCTACTTCACGCTTCCCGCCGCCGCCGTCAACGCCAAGGGGGAGGCGATCGCGGGTGTCACGCTGGCCTGGACCGGCGGTCCGGTCGACGTCCTGGAGGTCTCGGACGCCGGCAACCTCCGCTGCGCGAAGACGGGGGACGCGACGCTCACCGTCTCGGTCGGGGCGGTGAACCAGCGCGTCGATGTGAAGTGCCGGATCCCCGTGGAGATCGGCATGCCGCCGGACGTGCAGGTCGTCCTGGGAGCGGCGCCCGTGGCCCTGCACGCGCGCGCGCTCGGCGAGGGGAGCACGCCGCTCGAGGAGGTCGCCGTCCAGGTGACGTCCTCGGACCCCTCGATCGTCACGGTGGACGGGGACATGGTCAAGGGGGTCGCCGTCGGCAAGGCGCACCTGCAGGCCACCGCCGGCGGGGTCACGACCGTCACGCCGGTCGAGGTCGTCGAGAAGATCGTCTCCGAAGCGCTGACGCTGCGTGACGGCGTGAGCAAGACGTTCGCGCTGCAGCCGGCGTACTACCTGATCACGATCGAGCTGAAGGTCGACGAGAGGCTGAAGCAGGGGGTGACGGTCGGCTGGAGCGGGACCGCCTGCGAGAGCCAGCCGGAGAAATCGTCCCAGCGGTTCAACTGCCGCGTGCTGGAGCCCGCCACCATGACCGTGACGAACCCGAAGCTGATGGGAGTCGGCGCGACGGTCTCGGGGACCGTCAACGTCTACCGCGTTCCGGGCTAGAGAGTGGCGAAGGGAGAGGCGTCGCGCACGATCGGCGGCGGCACGACCGTCTCGGAGCGCGTTTCGGGCCGCGTCGCCGTCCAGTCCCCCACCCTCAGGACCAGAAGCGTCGCGTCGTCGGCGGCGTCCTTCTTGCCTCGGTGATCCTGGTAGGCGCGCTCGACCCGCGCCAGGAGATCGGCGGGCCCCCTGGAGCCGGCCTCCGACAGCAGCGTCTCGAGGCGCGCCGGGCCGAACACGCCGCCGGCATCATCTTCCGCATCGACCAGACCGTCGGTGTAAAGGAACAGCCGGTCTCCCGCCTCGAGGGAGATGGTCTTCTCGGCGTAGGCGCCCCCCGACATCAGGCCGATCGGGCGTCCGGTCGGGTCGAGCCGCTCGAGCCGGCCGTCCCGCCGCAACACGAACGGGCTCTCGTGTCCGGCGTTGACGTACCTGAGCGCGCGCCGCGCCGGATCGAGGACCCCCAGGAACAGGGTGAGGTAGACCTCGGGCGGAGTTGACGTCTCGACATCGCGGTCGAGCTGCCGGGCGAACGTCGCGAGATCTCTCTCGAGCGGGATGCGCGCCTTGATCGTCGCCTGCAGGTTCGCCATCAGGAGCGCAGCCGGCACCCCCTTGCCGGACACGTCCCCCATGAGCAGCGCCACTTCCCCGCCCGGAAGATCGAAGTAGTTGAAGAAGTCCCCCCCCAGCTCGTGGGCCGGGATCGACAGACCCTGCAGCTCCGCGAACGGGTAGAGCATCGGCTTCTTCGGGAGCAGCTCGTTCTGGATCCTGCGGCAGAGCTCCAGCTCCTTGCGCAGCCGCTCCTGCTCCACCAGGCGCTCCTGGTTCGTCTTCAGATCGTGCGCCATCCTGTTGAACGCCTGGGCGAGCTGCCCCAGCTCGTCGCGCGAGCGGACCGGCACCTGCGTGTCGAGACGTCCCGCCGCCAGCTCGCCGGCGGCGCGCGTCAGGTCGGAGAGGTTGTGCGTCATGCGGCGCGAGATCGGCACGATGCCGAAGAGCGCCAGCGCCGCCAGGCCCAGGCCGGCCCCCAGGTTGCGGGCCGAGGCGCTGCGAATCTCGCCGAGGGCCGCGCCGACCGGGCGGGCGATACCGAACACCAGGCCGGTCACCGGGTCCTCGCGCGTCACCACCACCCAGTTCTCATCCGGCGAGACGCCGATGCGGAACTTCCGGTCACTGCGGCTCGCCGCCGGCTCCTCGCGCACCCCTCCCTTCCCGACGGCGTTCGCCTGCCCCGAGGCCGCCGCCTCCTCGAGGCCGCGCAGCGTCGGCAGGTCCGCCTGGTTCGGGGTGAACAGGTTTCCGGAGCCGTCGAGGGCGAACGGGATCTCCCCCTGCTCGCGCTTGGTCTGCGACAGAATCTCGCGCAGGAGGCGGTCGGCGCTCACCTTCGCCTTCAGATGCCCGACCGTCTGGCCGTTGCGAATCAGCGGACAGCCGAACTCCTGCTTGAGAGCCAGGGCCGCCCTGGGTTCCGGCGGCCTCTCCTTCTCCGCCGCGGCCCGCCGCGCCTCGACCTCGGTCCTTATCCGGTCCTTCACGATCTTCAAGATATCCTGGCCACCCCGGCCCAGGTTGTCGTCCAGCTCCTTCTTAATCTTCCCGGCCTCCTCGGCCGTCAGAAACGACGCGGCCATCTTGATCACCGGCTGCAGCTTCGGGTCCTTCGCCATCTCGCCGACGATGCGCGGCAGGGGGACGACGATCGGCTGCCGGTCCGCGCGCGTCCCCGGTCGTGCGGGGAGGGTCGCATGCCCGCCGGTCGCGTGCCTGCCGTCCGGCGGCTCCGGGGGGGCTGGGCTCGGGGTGAACTCGAAGGAGTCGATGAAGTTCGCCGTCTCGCCGAGCGCCGCCACCAGCCGGCCGACGAGCATCGGATCGGGCCCCTCGACCTCCGCCTTCGACCCGCCGCGCGTCTCGGGGAAGGGGAGCGATTCGAGCATGTCGATCCGCCGGCTCAGGTTGGCCGTGACGACGCCCATGCGGTTGTTGAGCTCCCCCGCCATGCGGGACGATTCCGCTTCGACCGTCCGGCGCAACGCGCGCGCGGAGGTTTCGTAGGAGTACAGCGTGATGGCCCCCAGCGGCACCACGGCCAGGAGCAGGAACGCCAGGATCAGCTGGGTGCGGAGTTTCATGCGGAGAGAATAGCACCCTCAGGGCGCCGCCGGCGACCGTCGGAAAAACTTCGGGCGCGGGACCGGTCACCCGGCACGCCGCGCCCGCTATTCCGGTCAGGCTTCGACCAAAAAGGGTGTTAGCCCTTCTTGATGTCCGTCACACCTTCGTGCTCGCCCTTCTCGTTGTCGTGGCAGGTCAGCGTGACCTTGTCCCCCGCCTTGAAGTTCTTGAGCTCATCGACGGCCTTGTCCATCACAGGGGCGGTCTTCTGTTCCCCCTTCTCGTCCTTGATGGTGATGGTCTTTCCTTCCGTGTCGATGGACACGATGGTTGCCTTCACCTGGTGGGTCTTGCCGGCGGCGAGGGCCGGCGAAACCACCCCGAGGACGAGGGCGGCGACGAATACTGCGCAAACCACAGCGGCCAGTTTCTTCATAGTCCCTCCACAGGACACGAGCGGTTATGAACCCGAGCGCGGATCATACTTCAGAATGTGGTCCAGGGATCCCGTTGATTGCGGTCCCGTGAGACCCGCTCCCGGGCCCGCCCCCCTCCTGTATGATCGCGCCCCATGCGCGACCCCAGGAAGCCAGGGTGGCCCCTCGAGCCCGTGTCGGGCGATCTGCGCCGTCTCATCGACGCCTGCGCCGCATACGTGGTCGCGCACATCGACTCGCTGCCGGAGCAGCCGTCGTTCGACGTCGATGGCGCGGCCGAGCTCGCCTCGACCTTCGACGAGCCGGCCCCCGACGAGGGTCGCCCCATCGAGGCGATCCTCGCGAGGCTCGGGCCGGCCGTCCTGAAGTCGTTCACGACCGCCGGCCCTGGATACCTGGCGTTCATCCCGGGCGGCGGCATCCCGTCGGCGGCGCTCGCGGACTTCGTCGCCACGTCCGTGAACCGCTTCGTGGGGGTCGCGGCGGCGGCCCCCGCCCTGGCGCGCATCGAGGCGCAGACGATCTCCTGGCTGGCCGGGCTCATGGGGTACGCGCCCGCGTCCGGAGGGATCCTGACGTCCGGCGGCTCCCTGTCGAACCTCGTGGCCCTGGTGACGGCGCGCGCGGCGAGGCTGCCGGAGGACTTCCTCGGCGGAACGATCTACCTGTCGGACGAGACGCACCTGTCGGTCCTCAAGGCGGCCCGCATCGCCGGCTTTCCCGATCGGAACGTCCGGCGCATCCCGGTGGACGGGCGTTTCCGGCTGCGGCCGGACCGTCTGGAGGCCGCCATCGCGGAAGATCGCGCCGCGGGACGCCGGCCGTTCTTCGTCGTCGCCAACGTCGGGACGACCAACACCGGCGCCATCGATCCGCTGCCGGAGATTCTCGACATCGCGCGCCGGCACGACCTGTGGGTGCACGCCGACGCGGCCTACGGCGGGTTCTTCCGCCTGGTCCCCGAGGGGGCGGCGCGCATGATAGGGATCGAGCGCTGCGACTCGATCACCCTCGACCCTCACAAGGGGCTGTTCCTGCCGTACGGGACCGGCTGCCTCCTGGTGCGCGACCCGGAAACGCTGCGGCGGGCGCACCGGATGGAGGCCGGCTACCTGCAGGACGTGAGCGCGGACCCGGGGGCGCCCAACTTCACCGACCTCTCCCCCGAGCTGTCGCGCGACTTCCGCGGACTGCGCCTGTGGCTGCCGATCATGCTGCACGGCGTGCAGACGTTCCGCGATCAGATCCAGGAGAAGCTGGACCTGGCGATCCTGGCCCACGACGCGCTGAAGGACGATCCACTGTTCGAGATGCTGGACGAGCCCCAGCTCTCGATCGTCGCCTTCCGGGCCCGCCCGCCCGCCGGCGACCCGGACCTCTTCGGCGCCGAGGTCCTGCGCCGGGTCAACGCCCGGCGCCGCGTGTTCCTGTCGAGCAGCACCATCGGCGGGCGCTACGTCCTGCGCATCTGCGTCCTGAGCTTCCGCACCCACGCCGATCGCGTGCGCGACGCGGTCACCGCCCTGCGGGAGGAGGCCCGGCGGCTCGCGGGCACCTGAGTCGCGGCGACAGGAGCGTGCCGCGGCAGCGCGCGGCGCCGCAGCGGCAGGCGTAGCGTTCGGGGTGATCCTCGTCCGCCCCCCCTTCGCGCGTGTAGGCGTAGTCGTAGGTCAGCTCCACACCGGGCGGGATGTCCCGGAGCGCCGCGATGAACACGCGGCCGGCCTCGATGACCGGGGCGCAGTTCGGCTCGCACGCGTGGTTGAGGTAGCGGGCGGGGCCGCCGCCGGCCGCCGCGTCGATGACCGTGTCCCGGTCGACCGTGAACAGGAAGGTGTGATGACGCCGCATGCCGGCGTCGTCGTAGCGCGCGTCGGCCCCGGCGTGCGTGATCCTCTCCCCCGTGTACTCGACGACGCGCGTGCCGCGCGGTATGCGGCGTGCCGCGAATCCCCCCAGCCCCTGGATCGGCGAGGGGCGGACCTCGAAGAAACGGTTGCCGCGCTTCGGCCGGGACATTAGTGGACGGTCTCCTCCGGAGGCGCCGGCTCCCCCTCGGCCTGCCACGCCTCGAGGATGCGGCGCGTGCGTGCCCGGCGGCGGGCGCCGGCGACAAGGGCGAGCAGCGTGATCCCGGTCCACAGCGCCGTCGTCCCGGTCAGGGCGGGGACCCAGCGGTAGAGCAGGAGGCTGCCGCGCCGCCAGTCGGTCTCCGATCGGTCGAGCGGCACGCCGGTCGCCGCCTGCCAGGCCTCGGGGAACGGGCGGACCCTGGCCTCGCGCACGATGTCGCGCACGACCGTCTGGCCGTAGGTTTTCACGGTCCACAGGAGAAAATCGAACGAGGCGGCGTAGGCCGCGCGGGCCCTGTCGTCCGAGGCGTCGAAGGCGGCGTCGAGCTCGGCCAGGGGGGGCAGGCGACCGGTCAGGACCGACGACGAGTACACCAGCACGTCGCGCATCCCCCAGGAGCGCTCGATGCCGGTCGCGACCCCCTCGCCGAACCAGCGCGGCAGACCTGGTCCGGCGGCATCGTACAGAAGCATGTGCGTCGCCTCGTGGGCCAAAACCGACGAGAGATCGGCGTACGGATAGCGGTCCGCCTCCGCCACCCGGATCGCGCCGGCGCGCGCCGCCGGAACGATGAAGCCGGCCGCCCACGGCGGCCCCTGCGCATCGATGGCGCGCACGGCCGGGTCCATCGCGGGGCCGAGGGGGATCAGCGTGATCCGATAGGGCGCCGCCGCGCGCACTCCCAGCTCCTGCTCGACCCGCGGCAGGAGCGTGCGGGCGTCGCGTGCCAGCCCCTCGAGCCTGCCCCGCTCCGAGGCAGGCGCCTCCAGCACACAGTCGCCGACCTCGATGCGGAGCAGGGGCGCAGACGCGCCGGCACTCGGCCTCCCCTCGGGAGCGGCGAGCGCCGGAGCCGACGCAGCCGCCACGATCACGAGGCTCGCGAGAAGGTGCCCCGCCCGGCCGACCCTGCTTCTGGAGTATCCTCTCCGGCTCAAGCGGAGATCTCCACCGTGCCGCGGATGCCCGTCATCCCGCTCATCCTCCTCCTCGCGCCGGCCCCGCCCCCTTCCGCCGCGACCGGCTCGGATGCGTCGAAGGAGCTCGTCGTCTGCGCCCCCGGCTACCCCGGCGATACCGCCTCGGCGCAGCCCACGATGGACCTGTTCGCGAAAGCCGCCTCCGACGCCGCCGACTGGCCTGCCGGCAGCCTGCATGCCGTCTACTTCGAGTCGGCCGAGGGGGGGCTGCGGCGCCTGGCCAGAAACGACGCGGCGCTCGCTCTCGTGTCGCTCCCCTTCTTCCTGCAGCACGAGAAAGAGATGGGGCTCCAGGCGAGGCTCCAGGTCGCGGAGGACTCGGGCGCTCTCGCCGTCTGGAGCCTGGCGGCCCGCCGGGGCAGGGTACCATCTTCGGCCGCGCTCGACGGCTTCGAGATCACCGGGGTGGCCGGCTACTCGCCGGAGTTCATCCGCGGCCCGGTCCTCGGAGAGTTTGGGCCGCTCCCCCCGACCGCCCGCGTCACCTCCACGGCCAACGTCCTGTCGGCGCTGCGGCGCGCGGCGTCGGGTGCTTTGATCGCCGTGGTCCTCGACGACGCGCAGACCCGGGCGCTCGCGACCCTGCCGTTCGCGGCGGACCTCGAGATCGTGGCGCGCTCCGCTCTGATGCCGCGGACTCTCCTGTGCATTGTCGGCGGCCGGCTTCAGCCGCGGCGGTCCGAGGCGATGGTCCGCGGCCTGGAGAAGCTGCACACCGATCCCGCACGGGCCGAGATCCTGAAGACGATGCGGATGACCCGCTTCGAGCCGGTCGACACGGTGTCGCTCGACGCCGCCCGGCGCCTGTTCGCTTCGGCGAGGAGGCCCGCCGCCCCGGCGGGCACTCCGGCGGGCAAGACCGGCCGGTGATCGAGGAACGCCGGACTCTCGCGGCGGCGATCCTGCTGGGACTCCTCGCCACGGGATGTGCCGCCGCCCTGCGCGAGCCGCCGCCGATCGTCGAGCTGGCCGGCGGCGCTCCTGCCGCCGACCTCGCGGAAGCGGCGGAGCTCCTGTCACGGGCCGAGGCGCTGTTCGCCGAGCGCGACGTCGAGAAGGCGGGCACGGCGGCGGGGCTTTACTTGCGCGCCGCCGCGGCCGATGACGCGCCGATCGCGGCTCTGCTCGGGGCGGTGCGCGCCGATGTCTGGCTGACCGATCACGAGAGCGACCCCGGCGCCCGCGGGCGGGCGGCCGCCGCCGCGGTCGAGGCGGCGCAGTGGTGCAGCCGGAGGAGGCCGGCGGATCCGGCCTGCGACTACTGGCTGGCCGCCGCCCTCGGCGTGCAGGCGCGCGAGAGACCGTCGACCGGCCTGTCCGCCCTGCCGGAGATCGAACGGGCGTTCGAGAAGGCCCTGCGGAATGCTCCCGAGATCGACGAGGCCGGGCCGGACCGGGCGCTGGCTCTTCTGTATCTTCGGGCCCCGGGATGGCCGGCCGGGCCGGGCGATCCGGAAGTCGGCCTGGAGCACGCGCGCGCGGCCGTCGCGCGGCGCCCCGGCCATCCGCCGAACCAGTTGGCCCTCGCCGAGGCGCTCCGGGCCACGGGCGACGCGCAGGGGAGCCGCGCGGCGTATGGGCGCGCGCTGGCTCTCGCCCGGGAGATGACGGATCGGGGCGACAGGGACGCCCCGGACTGGGTGGCCGAGGCCGAGAGGGGGCTCGGCGACCGTTGAGTCCCTTGCGTGACACGACCGGTCTGAGGTAAAGAGATACGCATGCGGACAACCAAATCGTTGCTCTGGGCCTTCGCGGCCGTGAACCTGGCCGGTGCGGCCTTCGCCGCGGATCCGGCCACACCCCCTCCGACCCGCCAGATCAGGCTGGGGGTGGTCGATCTCTCCGCGCGCCTTCCCGGAGATTTCATGTCGCCCGAGGGGAGGAGCCGTTGGGACCTGAAAACGGTCCCGCTCGCGAGAACGTTCGTCCGGTCGTTCTCCGAGACGGCCGACGAGATCATCCTTCAGGATGCGTCGGCGGGCTCGGAACTCTCCAGGGTCGCCTATAAAGATGACCGTGAGGCCGTCGAGGGGGCCGCGGCCGCGCGCCGCTGGCTCTTCCCCGATCATTTTCCCGAGCTGCTCCGCCCCGGTTCCCGGACCGTGCTCGAGTTCAGCGAGGAGCGGGACGGGCGCCAGGAGAGCGTGCGCGCCGAGGTGGCCATCGTCGGGATCGGCTGGCTCGATCTCCCCTCGGGTCCGCGCGAGGTCGTCCTGCAGCGGGCGCTCCTGTCGCGCGACGTCGGCGGTGGCCGTGGTCCGGTCCCTGAGAGGGTGATGCACCGCTTCATCGATCCGCGCGCCGGTGTCATGGCGGAGATCGTCCGTTCGACGGCCGCTTCCGGCGGGGGCGCGGTCACCGAGGCGGTGGTCGTCGAGCGGGTCCTGGCCGGCGCCGCGACGCTGAAGATCTACGTGGAGCAGCTCGACACGCCGGCGTTCAGCGGCATCTCCTACGGCTGGGACAAGGGGGCGGGCACGACGATCGCCTCGATGACGCCGCAGGGGTACGCGACCATGGGGGACCTGATCGCGGCCAACGCGTGGGATTTCTCGGCCAACACCTCGGGCGCGGGGGAGGACGTCTCGACCGGCGTGCCGGTGACGGCGGCCGAGACCTGCAACTCCACTCAGTGCGGCTACAACCCCGGCGGCCTCTTTCCGAACCGGATCCTGAGCCGCGAGGACCTCACCCCGAACGGCGGCACTCTCAGCAAGACCAACGCGGTGACCGAGCGCGAGACGCGGGTCTCCGACGTGACCGTCTGGCTGCGCGGCGGCTCGCAGTTCGAGGGCTCGAACGCCGCCGCGCCGAACGGCGAGAGCCGGTTCTGCTACGTCAACGACGACGGCGTCGCCCGCACGCCGGTGCCGATCTGGCGTTTTCCCAACCAGGACCCCCTCGGCTGGTTCATGCAGCCGGGAGACGCGGCCTGGGTCGGCGGCCCGTTCAACTGCGAGCAGAACATCTTCAACGCCGTGTGCGGCGTCGGCGGCATCGTCCCGAAGCTCTGGACAAAAGGATGCACCGGCACGGTCGGCACGCACGCCGGCACGCAGTCCGGGCAGGTGCTCAAGGGGGGCGTGGTCACGCTCCCCTCGGGTCACACGTTCAACGCGCTCCTCGTGAAGACGGTCGCCGACTTCTGCGTCTACATCGGCTCGAGCTGCGCGTCGTTCCTCAAGGCGGACGAAGTGCGCACGTTCGTCTACCTGTGGCAGGTGCCGGTGATCGGCACGGTGGCCCGCCTCACCTCGGTGCAGAACGCCGCCGACGGCACCTCCTTCACCAGCGTGGCGGGGACCGACTTCATCTTCGGTCTCTTTCCCCCGCTGAGCATGACCGTGAACGGCACGACCGACACGACCGCTTCGATCACTTGGGACCCGGGGCGCGACACCCACCGGATCGGCGGCTACAAGGTGTACTGGGGGACCACCTCCGGCTCGGGGGGTCCGTACGCCTTCGACTCGACGCGAAACCCCGGGCAGGTCGCGATCGCCGGCACCACCGCGACGATCTCGGGGCTCTCCCCCGGCACCACGTATTACGTCACGGTGACGTCGCTGTCCGCCTACCGGGACCCCTCGACCGGCGTGACGACGACCTACGAGAGTCTGCTCTACCCGACCCAGGTGTCCGGCGACCCGGCGTTCGTCTACCCGATCGAGGTGCAGGCGACCACGACCGGCGGGACCTGCATCCCGACGACCGAGGTCACGAACCTCACGCTCCAGACGGCGACGGGCGGCGCGATCACGTTCTGCTGGGATCCGGTGTCCGACCCCTGCCTGCAGGGGTATGAAATCCTCTCCGCTCCGTCCCCCACGGCCGCCGGCAATTTCTCCGTCCTGGCCGACACCGGCCCCGGGGCCTGCTTCACGGGGAGCGCGCCGTTCGGCTACTTCCTGGTCGTGGCGCGCGGCAGCGGCGGCACCGGCCCGTGGGGCGCCTACGGACGGTGAGACCCGCCCGGCGACCGTCCGGCCTCCCGCCGATAGCGCTCGCCGTCCTGCTGCTGGTCGCAGCCTCTCCGGCGCGCGCGCAGTCGACGAGCGCCTCGATCACCGGGACCGTGCGCACGCGCGACGGCGTACCGGCGCCGGGGGCCGTGGTCGTGGCGCGCTCCGTCGCGACCGGGATCGAGCGGTCGGTCCCCTGCGGCCCCGACGGGCGCTACCGCATCGAGCTCCTCGCCCCCGGCGACTGGACGGTCGTGGCGCACCTCGGCGATGCTCTCGCCAGCGAGCCGAGGAAAATCGCTCTGCACCTGCAGCAGGTGCTGACGCTCGATTTCGAGGTCGGCTCGTCGCTCACCGAAAGTGTCACGGTGCGCGCCGACACCCCGCTCGTCGACCCGGCCCGCACCGATGAAGAGCTGCGCCTGCAGTCGAAGCAGATCGACGACCTCCCCCTGAACGGCCGGAGCTTTACCGACCTGGCGCTCATCGATCCCGCGGTCCTGCCGTCGCCCCCGGGCGGGTTCTTCGGCGAGCGTTCCGCGGTCATGGTGCTGAACGGCCAGTCGGCGCGGGCCAACTCCTTCCTGGTCGACGGGTTCGACAACAACGACTTGACCTCCGGCACCTCCCTGAACGCTTTCTTTTCGCAGCAGGTGATCAAGGAGGCGGTGGTCCTGAAGCACCAATTCATGCCGGAGTTCGGCCGCGCCTCGGGCGGCATCATCAACATCATCACCCAGCAGGGGACGAACGACCCGCAGGGGACCGCCTTCGTGCAGGGGGTGAGCCGCCACGTGAACGCCGCGGGGGAATTCGTCTCGTCGCTGCCGGGCGCGGGCGCCATCGACGACACGCCGTCCCGCCTGCAGACCGGGTTCAGTCTCGGCGGCCCGCTGCGACGCGACAAGGCGTTCTGTTTCGTGGCCTACGAGCACCTGGGAGAGGACACCATCGTGCCGTTCACCGGTGTGGACCGCAACGGTGTCGCGGGCGGCTTCGTCACGGCCCCCAACCGTGACGACAATTTCTTCCTGCGGACCGATTTCAACCTTCCCGGCGCGCAGACCCTGATGGTGCGCCTCTCCGGGGACAGGCGGTCCACCAGCGACATGAACGTCGGAGGGACCAGCACGCCGGAAACCGGCTTCCAGCTGGACGAGCGGGACGTGCAGCTCGCCGCCTCCCTGAACACCGTCCTGACGCCGGCGCTGCTCAACGAGGCCCGCCTGATCGTCGGCACCTCCGGGTTCGATCAGTTCGCGAACTCCAGCCGTCCGGGGGTCGACCGGCCGTCGGGAAGCTTCGGCGGCAACAACCTCAATCGGCAGCTGCGGGACGAGGACCGCGTCCAGCTCGTCGACGACGTCACCTGGACCCGGGGCCCGCACTCCCTGAAGTTCGGCGTCGATGTCATCCGCTCGCGCACACGCATCCGGACGCGCTTCAATCCGAACGGCAACTTTCTCTACGAGACCGACGCGCCGTTCGAGCCGGGGGATTGCGGCGACCTGAACGCATCCGACGTCGCGACGTACGGCGACAACCCCATCCCCTGCGATGGCACCCCGGGCGTGGACGACGACGGGGACGGTGTGATCGACGAGCCCGGGCTGATCCGCACGTACCCGGAGTTCTTCCAGCTCATCGAAGGGGAGCCGTCCGCCGTCCTGAACGACACCCGTTACGGGCTGTTCGCGCAGGACTCGTGGCGGGTGGGGAACCACCTGGTCCTCGACTACGGTCTGCGTTACGACCTGAGCACCTTCCGCCTGCCCGCGGACACCTCGGTGCCGTCGATCTTCGAGAACGGCGGCGCCCACCGCGACACCGACAACATCGCGCCGCGTCTGGGTTTCGCGATCACGCCGAAGACCGACGGTCCGATGGTGATCCGCGGCGGCGCCGGGATCTTCTACGACAAGCTGGTCCTGGGCTTCCCCTCGGTGGCGGCGATCACCTCCGGCACGCAGATCGGCCTGCTCTTCCCCCAGGGGACGGCGCTCGAGATCACCGAGAATCTGGTCGAGCAGGTCGGCATCGACGCCATCAAGGCGGGGCTCGTCTTCCCTCCCGAGCTCATCCTGCGCTTCTCCACCGGCACGAGGCTCGACACGCCGTACACCGCGCAGTACAACTTGGGGGCCGAGTGGCGCGCCGGTGAGCGCGGGGCCGTCGAGGTGGACGCCACGCGCGTGCTCGGCTACCACCTGGCGCTGCTGCGCGACTTCAACCCGCCGATTCCTCCGGCACCGGGCACGCCGAAGAGCGTCCCCGTGCATCCCGACGGCACCGTCGGATCGATCGCCGCCATCGTCACCGAGGGGCGCTCGTGGTACAGCGGCCTGAGCCTGTCCTATCAGCACCGCGGTGAGAACGTCTGGTACTCCGCCGGCTACACTCTGTCGCGCGCCGAGGACCTCGGGCCGGATCCGCTGAAGGGGGGCATCTCCCTGCCCCCCGATTCGACCAACATCACGGCCGAGCGGGGGCTGAGCGACTCGGACCGGCGCCACCGCTTCGTGTTCGTGGGGGAGGCTCCCCTGCCGTGGCTCGGCCTGCGCGCCTCGGGGACGATCCAGATCGCCTCCCCCACTCCCTTCAACGTCACGACCGGCCGGGACGAGAACCAGGACGGCGTCACGAGCGACAGACCACCAGGCGTCCGCCGCAACACCGGCAGCTCGACACCGCTCGATCCGATCAACACGGTGCGCCAGAAGGCCAACATCCTGCGCCAGGAGCTCCAGCTCGCTCCGCTTCCTCTCCTGACATCGATCCCGGACGCCCCCTGGCTCGCCCAGGTCGATCTGCGCCTGACTCGGCCGTTCGCGTGGGGCGACCGCAACGCCGCCGGCGCGCTCTACATCCAGGTCTTCAATCTTCTGGGGAGGTTCAACGGCGGGCCGATCGAGGGGCGGGTGATCTCGCCCGCCTTCGGCCGGCCGATCGGTCAGGCCGGCCCGCCGCGCACCATCGAAGCCGGGCTGAAGGTAGGGTTCTGACGCGGGACTTCAGTCGCCGGGGGCCTACGACGTGCGCTGCAGCGCGAACTGGATGATCGCCTGCTGCTCCAGCATATGCGCGCGCGCCGAGCCGGTGGCGGGGCTGGCGCTCTCGGCGCGGCTGACCGAGGCGAGGTGGCGGTCGCCGAGAAGACCCTGCAGGTGCTTGCGCACGAAATCGAGCGCCCCCATGTTGCGCGGCTCCTCCTGCACCCAGACGATCTCGGTCGCGGCCGGGCAGGCCTCGAGCAGCGCGGCGATCGCCACCCTCGGAAACGGGTAGAGCTGCTCGAGGCGCACGATGGCGGTGCGCGTGTCGTGGCGCCTGTCGCGTTCCGCCCGGAGCTCGTGCGCGATCTTGCCGGAGCACAGGAGGACGCGGGCGGCGTCCACGATCGTCTCGTCCGGGATCACCGCGCGGAACCGCCCTGTCGTGAAGTCCGCGATCGGCGACGACGAGGCCGGGGCGCGCAGCATCCCCTTGGGGGTGAGCACCACGAGCGGCTTGCGCCAGCGTCGCCGGGCCTGCCGGCGCAGCAGATGGAAATACTGCGCCGCGCTCGTCGGCTGGCAGACCTGGATGTTGTCCTCGGCGGCGAGATGGAGGAAGCGTTCCAGCCTGGCGCTCGAATGCTCCGCCCCCTGTCCCTCGTAGCCGTGCGGCAGGAGGAGGACGAGTCCCGACAGGAGCCCCCACTTGTCCTCCCCCGCCGCCAGGAACTGGTCGATGATGACCTGCGCGTTGTTGGCGAAGTCCCCGAACTGCGCCTCCCACAGGACGAGGGTCTCGGGCGAGTCGCGGCTGAACCCGTACTCGAACCCGAGGGGGGCGGCCTCCGACAGCGGCGTGTCATAGATGGCGAACCGGGCCTGTCCCTCCCCGACGTGCGCCAGCGGGTAGTGCTCGGCCCCGGTCTCGGTGTCGATCAGGACCGCGTGTCTCTGGTTGAAGGTGCCGCGCCGGCTGTCCTGGCCGCTCAGCCGGATCGGCGTCCCCTCGACGAGGAGCGAGCCGAAGGCCAGCGCCTCGGCCATGCCGAAGTCCACCGGCCGGCGGCCGCGCCCCATCTCCAGACGCTGCTCGAGACCGCGCGCGACCTTCGCGTGCGCGTGGAAGCCCGCGGGGAGCGTGGTGATGAGGCGGGCGATCTCCTCGAGCCTGCCGGCCGGCACGGCCGTGTCCACCTCGAGCGTCTCGTCGTAGCGCCCGCCGGTGTAGCCGTCCCAGTACTTCGGCAGCGTCCGCATCGGCGGGACCTTGGTCATCGTCCGGCCCCGGTCCAGCTCGGCCTGCAGCCGCGCGTTGATCTCGCGCTCCAGTCCCTCCGTCTCGTCCCGTGAGGCGCCGATCCGCTCCGCGTACGTCTGCCAGAGCATCGGAAGATCCTGGATCGTCCTGTAGAGGAGCGGCTGGCTCGTGGTCGGGTCGTCCACCTCGCTGTGACCGTAGCGGCGGAAGCCGATCAGGTCGACCACCACGTCGGTGTGGAACCTCGCGCGGTACTCGAGCGCCAAGCGGCCGGCCCGCGCCGCCGCCTCCGGGTCGAAGCCGTTGACGTGCAGGATCGGAGCGTCCAGCCGGCGCGCCACGTCGGCCGCGAAGCGCGTCGACTGCAGGAAGCGCGGCTCGGTCGTGAAGCCGATCAGGTTGTTGATCACGACGTGCACCGTCCCTCCGACCGTGAACCCCGGAATCTCGGACAGATTCAGGGTCTCGGCCGCGATCCCCTGCCCCGCGAAGGCCGCGTCGCCGTGCAGCACGATCGGCACAATACCGGCGCGCGGCTCCACGGTGCTCCGGGGGCCGGTCGCGGCCAGCCTCTCCTGCCGCGCCCGCGCGCGTCCCATCACGACCGGATCGACCGCCTCCAGGTGGCTGGCGTTCGACACCAGGTGGACGTCCAGGTCCCGTCCCGCGGTCCCGCGGTAGCTCCCGGTCGCCCCCAGGTGATAGCGCACGTCGCCGCTTCCCTGGACGCTCTCGGGAGCGATGTCCTCGAACTGCGCGAACAGGCACGAGGGGGGGACGCCGACGACGTTCGCCATCACGTTCAGCCGGCCGCGATGGCTCATGCCGATGAGCGCGATCACGGCGCCCGCTTCGGCCGCGGCGTCGAGGACGGCGTCCAGGAGGGGGAGGAGCGACGCCGCTCCTTCCAGGGAGTATCGCTTGGTCCCGACGTAGCGGGCGTGCAGGAAGCGCTCGAAGAGATCCGCCTCGGCCAGGCGCCGCAGCAGACGCTTCCGGTCCGCCGCGGCGGGCGGCGCCTCCATCCGCTCGGCGATGAAGCGGCAGCGATCCGGATACGGCAGACGCATGAAATCGGCGCCGATCGGTCCGCAGTAGATCGATCGCAGGTGCTTTGCCTCGCCGCCCCTCTCCGCCAGCCGCAGCACCTCGTCCAGTTCGGGATGATGGAAAGGCGGCAGCCGGCCGAGCGGGTCCAGGTCGGCGGCGAGGTACCCCCAGCGCCGGAGAATGTCGGCGACGCGCGGGTCGGCGTCCGATACGGGAGAACCGATCCTGGTCCGGGTCACGGTGACGAGTCTACCACCCGGGCTATAATGCGCCCCCCCTGGAGGGAGACGCTATGGAACCCGAAGTCGAGATCTTCGGCGCCCTGGTCACCGGCGACACCGGGACGTTCAGGCGCCTGCTGGGCGAGCACCCCGATCTCGCCAACGCCCGCAACGAGAACGGCGACTCGCTCCTGATGACGGCGGCCTACATGGGGCGGCGGGACCTCTTCGACCTGTTGATCGAGACGGGGGCCGGCGTGAGCCTGTTCGAGGCCTCGGCCCTGGGGCTCGTCGAGCGCGTCGTGGAACGTCTCTCGGACGAGCCCGCCCTCGTGAACGCGTACAGCCATGACGGCTGGACCGCGCTCCACCTCGCCTCCTTCTTCGGCCACGGGGACGTGGCGAACCTCCTGCTGGCGCGCGGCGCCGACGTCAACGCGCGCTCGAAGAGCACGCGCTTCGCCAAGGAGAACACGCCCCTGCACGCGGCGGCCGCCAACAGGCAGGTCGGAGTCGCGGAGATCCTCATCGCACACGGCGCCGACGTGAACGCCAAGGACGGCAGCGGCTTCACGCCGCTGGCGCTGGCGGCCAACAGCAAGAACGACCTGATGGTCGTGATTCTCCTGGAGAAGGGGGCGCAGATCGTCTGATGGGGCGCGGACCCGCGCGGGTCCGCCGCCGTGTCATCCGGTCGCTCCGCGGCCCGCGGCGCAGCAGTCGCCGCGTGGGATCGGCTTGCCGTGCGGGCAGGCCGGCGGGTGGTTGAGGAAGCCGCAGATCGAGTCGGTCATCACGGGCGACAGGATGTGCTCGAAGAAGCACGCCTCCTCCTCGACCACCGCCTCGTGCATCTGGAAGGTCTCCGAGAACAGCGTCTCGGCGAGGCGGTGCCTGCGGATCAGGTTCTCGGCGCGGCGGCGGCCTTCCTCCGTGAACGCCAGACCGGCGGCGCCGAGGATCCCGCGCGCGCGCATGCGCTCCAGGAGCTGCGACGTCGCCAGGCGGGCGCCGATGGCGCAGATCTCGTGGGCGGCCGCGTCCCCCTCCCCCTTCAGCCAGAGATATTCCAGAACCTCGTCGATCGCCTCCTCGTCCTGCTGGAGCGTCAGGAATTCGCCGGCGACGCGGCCGTGCTCGAGCTGGATCTGCCGCGACGCCCGCCGGCCCACGACCAGGTCGTGCGTCACCATCACGATCGTCTGGCCGGCGTCGTGCATCTGTTCGAACAGATCCAGGACGGCCCGCTCGTTCTCGGCGTCGAGCGAGCCGGTCGGCTCGTCGGCCAGGACGAGCTTCGGCCGGTTGATAAGGGCCCGCGCGATGCAGATCCGCTGCTTCTCCCCGCCCGAGAGCTGCGACGGCAGGTGCCGAAGGCGCTGGCCGAGACCGACTCTCTCGAGCGCCGCGACCGCCTCCCTCTCGTCCGCCATGCTGTGGAGGTACTGCGCCAGCATGACGTTCTCGAGCGCCGACAGGTACGGGATGAGGTGGAACTGCTGGAACACCAGGCCGACGGACTCACGGCGGTAGCGGATCAGATCCGGGCGCGAAATGCGCTGGAGGTCGAGACCGTCGACGACGACACGCCCTTCGTCCGCCCGGTCGAGCCCGCCCAGCAGGTTCAGGAGGGTCGTCTTCCCCGACCCGGACGGGCCCATGACGGCGAGCCACTCCCCCTGCTGGATCGCCAGGCTGACGCGGTCGAGGGCGCACACCCCCCGGTCGTAGCGGCGCGTAACCTCTTCGATCTCGACGAAGGCCATGACGCGTCAGTCTCCCCGGAGGGCCGCGGCCGGCTGGATCGACAGCGCGTGGCGCAGCGGCAGGAGAACGGCGGCGAAACAGATCAGGAGCGAGGCGAGCAGGACTACCGGCACGACCGACAGCCGCGGCTCGATGGCGGCCCCGAACAGGCCGCTGCCGATGACCCTCACGAGGATCGCACCGAAGGCGGTCCCGGCGAGCGCCCCGATGAGGCCGAGGAGCCCCACCTCCCCCAGGAACATCTTGAAGATCTCCCCGTCGCCGGCGCCGATCGCCCGCGCCAGCCCGATCTCCGACTCGCGCTCCACCACCATCGACATCAGCATGGTCACGAGACAAAGCCCCGACAGGACCAGGACGACGAGGGTGAGGAGGAGCATCATGCGGTCGAGCCGGCCGAGGAGCGCCCCCTCGGTCCGCGCGATGGCGCGCACCGGGCGCGCCTCCACTCCCGGCAGCGCCGCGGCGACCCGCGCCGCGGCCCTCTCCACCGCCCGCGGTCCTCCTTCGACGGACACCGCCGCGAACGACATGCGTCCCTCCTGGCCGGTGAGCCCCTGCAGGATCGGGAGCGGCACGAAGATCTGCTCGTCCTCCGCCTCGCCGGTCGAGACGACCCCCGCGACCCGGAGCGCCGCCTCGGCCGGAGCACCGAGACGGGCGACGTCCCCCGGCTTCAGATCGGCGCGCGCCGCCAGCGACACCCCCAGGACGCAGGAGCGCGTCTCCCCGGACGCGGCCGCGCCCGTCTCCTCCGTCCGCCAGGCGGGATAGAGGCGGCGCAGGCGGGCGAAATCAGCGCCGACGAGCGTTGCCGCCTGGTCCGCGACGCTCCCGGCCGCGAGGAGGACCGGCGCCACCACGACACCGTCTCCCAGGAGACCGATCACCCGGCCCACCACCGCCTCGTCCAGACCGGCCCCGCGCCCCGAGCCGCCCGCCGCGAGGGAGGCGGATCCCGCCGCCGGAAGAATCAGGAGGTTCGGGCCGTACGAGCGCAGCTCGCGCGACATCTTCTCGCGGAGCCCGGCCTTCAGGTTGAGGACCGTGGCGATCACGGTGGCGCCGACGGTGATGGAGAGCAGGGCCAGGAGGAACGCCGGGCCGCGCAGGGTCAGGGAGCGCAGGAGGAAGCGGGCCGACGTCACCCAGCGGGCGGGTTCCGCGTGCAGTCCGGCGCGCGGACGTCCGGAACTCCGCCTAGAGGCCACGCAGCACCTCGGCGGGGCGGAAGGTCAGGATGCGGCGCGCCGGGACGATGAACCCGCCGATGGTGATCACGAGAGCCACGGCGACCGCCAGCGGAAGAGCGAACGGACGGATGGTCACGGGCGCGCCGAAGACCGAGGCGGAGATGAAGCGCGCCATCAGCCCGCCGGCCACCGCCCCCAGAAGACCGCCCGCCGTCCCCAGGACCACCGCCTCCGCCAGGAACAGACCGACGACACGCGCGTTTCCGGCCCCCATCGCCTTCAGCAGACCGATCTCCGCGCGTCTCTCCAGGACACTCGTCGACAGGGCGCTGGTCACCGCCAGGGCCGATGCCGTGGCGGCCAAAAGCGCGATGATCGCCATCAGCCCCGAGATGCGGTCGAGGATGATCCCGTCCGAATCGGCGACGCGTCGGATGACGCGCGCCTCGGCGCGCGGCACGGCGCGCGACAGCTCGAAGGCGATCGAGGACGCAAACGGCGTGCAGGTCCAGCGTTCGAAGTCCTCCGGCCGCATCTCGCCCGGCCTGGTCCCGAGTCTCTCGTACACGGCCGACTCCGGAGTCGTCAGGGCGCGGACGAACACCCGCGACACCCGCCCGTCGAGCCCCGACAGCGTCCAGGCCGTCTCGATCGGGACGAGGATCGCGTCATCCTCCTCGCCTCCCGCCGTCAGGATCCCGGTGATCAGGAGGTGCTCCGGACGCCCCGCGACCTCGATCGTCAGCCCTCCTCCTGGACGAAGACCGAGGGCGCGGGCCAGGCCGCTTCCCGCGACAGCCTCAGGAGCGCTCCCGGCCCGCCCGGCGGCGGGCGACTCGCGGGGCCAGGTCCCCGCGACGCTCCAGTACGGGTTCAGCGCGCGCACCCCGGTCCTGAGCGGCGGCCCGTTCTCCGCGACCTCCCTGTCGAACCAGGTGCCGCGCAGGAGGACGGCGCGCCCGCCGGCCCCCGCGAGATCCAGCCGCGCCGGAACGTCCAGGATCGGCGCGAACGCCAGGATGTTGTTCTTCCAGAAGTTGTCGCGGACGCTTCCGAGGGCGGACGCATCGAGATAGGAGGGGGCGCGCAGCGCCGACACGTCCTCGCCTCCGACGACGACCTGGGCGGCGCCCCCCTTCGGCAGGACGACGAGGTTGGCGCCGAACGAGTTCAGCTCGCCGCTGATCTTGTCGCCGATGTCGAGGGCGATGTCCCCCAGAGCCGCGGCCGCGCAGGTGCCCAGCGCCACGGCCGCCAGGATGACGGCCCGGCGCCGCTTGCGACGCAGGAACGAGAGACCCACCAGACGCAGGAACACGCGAGATTCTCCTAGGATCCCGGCGGCTTCGCCTGCTCGCGGAGCACCTTCCTGAACGCCGGCGCCTCCTGACGCAGGTCCTGGACCGACACGACCAGCGATCCGTCCTCGTCCCGGTGCGGCAGCGGGATCGGGTTGCAGCCGCCGCCCGTCCCGAGCGTCGCCGGGTTGATGTCGGCGGCGCACGCCAGACAGACCAGCCTCCCCTTCACGTCGGCGTAGCCGTGCGCCCCGCAGACCTGGCAGGCGTCGAACACCGGGACCATCCGGCCGCCCGACTTCTTCACGATGAAGCGCACCACGACGCCGTCCACCTCGACCCCGAAGCGGTGCAGGCGCCCGTCCGCGAGTTCGGACTCGCTCACGCGCACCCGCCCCTCGCCGTCCGGCTGCAGCATGAGGGGGGGATCGATCCCCTTCGGCAGGCGCGTGAACGCGAACGACACAGTCAGCGAGGCGATCGCCAGGATGCCGGCCACGGCGAAGGTCCGTTTCCAGAGCCTGTCCCGGCGGAGACCGGCCAGCGCCAGGCGCTTCTCGGGGCCTTCGAGCGACTGCGCCTGCTGCGCGCGCGCCCGGTCGGCGCGGCCGGGAACGAGCAGCACGATGAGAGGCAGGGCCAGGAGCGAGACCAGGAGAATGACGTTGTTGCGCACGATCGGTCCGATGAGACGCATCTCACCGCTGCCCAGCGGAATCGTGCCGCGCTCGCCGAACTCGTGCAGGCCGCCGACCAGGAGCTGCGCCGCCAGGACGAACAGCACGACGGCGGTGACGTTGAAGAATCGCTGCAGATCGACGCGCGCCGTGCCGCGCACGAACGAAACTCCGAACAGGACGGCCAGAGCGATGCCGACAAGCCCGGCGAAGAACGCCAGGAGGGCGTCGGTCGTCAGATCGACCGCGGCCAGGAACAGCACGGTCTCGACCCCCTCACGCAGGACCAGGACGAAGGTCAGGCCGAACAGACCCGCGCCGACCGCCCCGGCGTCCCCCGCGGCCGGGAGGCGCGCGGCGATCCTCTCGACACGCGCCTCGATCGTCTGCTTCAGGCGCTTGCCGGTCCGGAGCATCCAGATCACCAAGCTCGTGACCAGGATCGCCCCGGCGATCATCAGCCAGCCTTCGTACGCCTCCTCCTGGATGTCCAGGGCGGCGAAGACGGCCGCACAGCCCAGGCTCCCCGCGACCCCCGCGGCCAGGCCCCAGTAGACGAAGCGGGAGAGCGACTCGCGCCCGGTCTTGCGTAGGTAGATGAGGATGATGCCGACGACGAGCGCCGCCTCGATCCCCTCGCGCAGCGTCACCACCAGCGCCTCGAACATCAGCCTCGCTTCCTCGCGACCCGGCGGGCCCCGCCGTCGCCCGCGCAGGCGCTGCAGTATCCCCGGATCTGGTGCGTGTGCCCGGTCATGACGAATCTCTTCCGGCGGCAGACCTCCACCTGGATGCGCTCCACCTCCGGACTCTCGAACTCGAGGATGGTGCCGCAGCCCAGGCAGATCATGTGATCGTGGTGGTGCCTCCCGACCATCAGCTCGTAGCGCGCCTGACCGTGGGCCATCTCGACCTTGTGGATGAGCCCCGAGTCGACGAGACGCGGCAGGTTGCGGTAGAGAGTCGCGCGCGAGACTCCGTGCCCGGCCTTGCGCAGGCGCACGAGCAGGTCGTCGACGTCGAAGTGCCCGCGCACCGACACCACGTGGTCGAGGATGGCGCGCCTCTCGCGCGTCATCTTCAGCTTGTGCCTGCTCAGGTACTGCGCGAACCGCTCGATGACCTGCACGTGGGCCGCCCCCGCCCCCCGGCGCGCGTCCGGACGCGCGCCGCTAGTTGCAACACAGTCTCAATTATCCTTCCGGGATAGCGCCCTGTCAAACCGGCGGCGCCGTTCCGGCTTCCTCGGGGGGGCGGGTGCGGCGGAAGGCCGCGAACAGCAGCACGTCGTAGGCGATCTTCATGACCGAGCCGATGAGCAGGGGGGTCATCAGCGACCAGCCGGTCATGAACCAGCCGGCGAACGAGGGGGCGACCGCCCAGGCTCCGACGCGCACCAGGTGGGTGACCCCCGAGGCCAGGGTGCGCTCCTCGGGGCGCACGACCGCCATGACGTAGGACTGTCGCGTCGGGACGTCCATCTCGACCAGCCCCTCGCGCAGGAGGAACAGGATCGCCGCGACGGGGAAAGAGGGGGCGAAGGCCACGGTGACGAGAAGGAGGCTCGAGGGGACGTGCGTGAAGACCATCGTGTTCACGAGGCCGATGCGGCGCGACAGCCAGGCGGCGCCGAAGTGGGACACGGCGTTGAAGATCCGCGCCCCGAAGAACAGCGGCCCGAGGATCCCCTCGCCGACCGAGAACCGCTCGTAGAAGAACAGGGTCAGGAGCGCGGTGGTCAGGAACCCGCCCGCCAGGCTGTCGAAGGCGAACAACGACGCGATCCGCCACAGCACGCGGCGCGTCTCCGGGCTCACCTTCATCTTCGGCCTGTCCGCGGCGCGCTCGACCCCGGGCGACAGTCCGAGGTAGAGCCCGGCCGTGACGAGCATCAGGACGACATAGACGCCGACACCGGCCCGGAACGAAGCGATGTCCGCTACGCCGAGGCTCCGCAGCAGGGCCGGCAGGCCGGCCAGGAGGGCGCCGAGGGCGTGGCCGATGTCCTGCAGGACGTTGTACCAGGCGAACGCCTGCGTGCGCCCGGCGTCGTCCACGGTGGCCGGCAGGATGACCTGGTCGAGGATGAGCGAGGCGCCGCGGTCGCGCCCCATCCCGTTCACCATCCCCAGAAACGCCGCGGCCCCGGCGGCGAACGGGTGGGCGGTCAGGGCGAACCCGAGCCCGCCGCAGGCGGCCAGGAGGGACAGGACGAGAAGCGAGCGCTTGCGCCCCATGTCGTCGCCGATCAGGGTGACGACGAGCGCCGCGGCCGCGCAGCCGAAGAGCCCCGCCCCGACCACGTAGCCGATGCGGGCCGGGTCGAAGTCCAGGCGCGCCATGAAGACGCCCATGAGGACTCCGATCATCCCGGTCGCCAGGGCCCGCACGAACGCCGCGGAGTACAGGATGGTGCGATCGGTCATCGGGGAATCCTAGCATCCGCCCCCGGACGGATCGATCCCCGGCGCGATCTTTGACAGACGTCGAACTGAAACATAAATTGAGACCGGCATGACCATCACGCCTCGAAAGGAGCTCCCCATGAGACGTCCGAACCTCAAGCGTGTAGCGCTGCCGGTACTGGCCGGTCTACTGGCGGCCCTGGCGCCGGGGACGAATCCGGCCCGCGCGAGCGACCTGCAGCGAACCATGGAATCGCGCTGGCGCGGAGCCTGGGTGCTGACCTCCGTGGACACCTACTCCGACTGCGGCGGCTTCCACACCGACAACCAGGTGAGCGGCGCCCTGGTCAGCAGCAAGGGCCGGTTCCGCTTCCGCCCAGGCGAGCTGGGGCAG
>WNGH01001005.1_pt1 | contig 29352 bp, 26 predicted proteins | sample 5400631 | NCBI WGS metagenome assembly WNGH01 (sample SAMN13153373, study PRJNA577476) | soil metagenome | isolation source: 115 cm soil or saprolite under Garry oak tree replicate 1 | place: USA:California | collected 2016-06-15
CCCGCATCCCCCGGGTCAGGCTCTCCGCCACGTTCTCCGCCGCCTGACGCCACACATTGCACGTCAGGAACAAGCTGTCGCCGTCCTTCCACTCCCCGGTGGAATTGTCACGGAACCTCGGCGTCGACGCCACCCGGAACCGCGCCACGGGCTGGCCGGCCGGGGTGAAACGCAACTCCGGATCATCCACGAGGTTGCCCGCGATCGTGATCTGGGTATCGCCTGCTGCCATCGGGGTTACTCCCGGTCGTAACGGATTCTGCTGCTGGTGGGAAAACGGGAGGTCCCGTTCAGTGATGCTCGGGCCGCATGACCTTGGTCCGCAGGATGCCCTCGTTCAGGTTGAGCTGGCGGTCGAGTTCGAGCACGACGCCCGGCTCCGCGGTCAGGTCCACTACCGCGTAGATGCCTTCGGCCTTCTTCTCGATCTGGTAGGCGAGGCGGCGCTTGCCCCAGATGTCCACCTTGTCGACCTTGCCGCCGCCGCCGGTCACGACCTTGAGGAACTGGTCAAGTGACGGCTGGACGGTCCGCTCCTCGAGGTTGGGGTCGAGGATGATCATAATCTCGTAATGGCGCATGGGCGTCTTGAGCCCTCCTCTGGACTGGTGCGGCCACGGTCTCTCCGTGGCAGGAGGTGTCGCGGTCATGAGCCGGCGCAGGTAACAGCCGGGTTGTCCGCAGCCCGGTCAGTTTACCCAACATCCCCGGTGCGCGGTAACCGGATGGCGCGGGCTCCGAAGCTGGCCGCTGACCTGAAAGCTGGCCCGCAAACCTGTGGATTCCCGGATCGCGCACGGGGGAAGACTGTCCGGTGGAAACACGTGCTCATGGAGTGACAGCCGGAGGTGATCACCATGGCAGGCGCTGTTCGCAATGGCCGGCGGGCGAACATCCAGCGGGCGAACATCCTGAACTCGGACGGGCAGCCGCATCCGGTCGAGAACATCCTGACCGTCTTCACCCTGCTCGTGGGCCTGCTCTCGTTCGTCCTCGGCATGATCGTGCGGAACGCCCACACCGGCGCCGCGGTAACCGTCACCGCGACCGCCACCGGGCTGGTGGCGTGCCTGGTCGGGCTGTACGTGCAGATGGTCTCGCATACCCGCGAGCAACGGATCCTGATCGTCACCGGCATCATCGCCGGGTTCGTCGGGCTGGCCATCGGCCTGTCCAAGGGCGGCTTCGTCGCCTGACCGCTGGCCCTAAGCTCCAGGGCTGGCACTAGGCTCGGGGCATGGCGCGCATCGGAGCCCACTTTCACGTTGACAACCCGCTGAACGAGGCGATCGCCCGCGGCGCGGACGCGGCCCAGTTCTTCCTCGGCGACCCGCAGGGCTGGAAGGGCCCGGTGATACCCGGCGGGGATCCGTCGGCCATCCGGGATGCCTTCGCCGCGGCCGGCATCGACATCTACATCCACGCCCCGTACGTCATCAACGTCGCTACCAGTAACAACCGGATCCGGATTCCCAGCAGGAAGCTGCTCGACCAGCAGCTCAAGGCAGCCGCCTCGGTCGGGGCCAAGGGCCTGATCGTGCACGGCGGCCACGTCACCGCCGGGGTGGCCGCCGAGGACGGCCTGGAGAACTGGCGCAAGGCGGTGGAGCGCATCGAGCGGCCGCTGCCGATGCTGATCGAGAACACCGCGGGCGGCGACGGCGCCATGGCCCGGTCGCTCGACGCGATCGGGCGGCTCTGGGACGCGGTGACCGGCGCGGCCGCCGACGACGGCGCGAACCTGGGTTTCTGCCTGGACACCTGTCACGCCAACTCGGCCGGCCTCGACCTGGCCGACGTGGTCGACCGGATCAAGGCGATCACCGGCCGGATCGACCTGGTGCACTGCAACAACTCGCGGGACGAGTTCGGCTCGGGCCGGGACAGGCACGCCAATATCGCGACCGGGACGATCGATCCCGCGCTGCTGCTCGGGGTGGTCCGCGCCGCGGACGCCCCGGCGATCTGCGAGACTCCCGACGAGAACGGCGCCCTGGCCGCCGACGTCAGCTGGCTGAAGCAGAACCTGGCCGCCTAGGCCCGCGGGCCAGGGCGGGCCACCGGAGCGTGAACTGGTCCCCGGCGTGGTCGAGGACACCGCCGGCCGGATCGTCGCGGCCTAGGGCACGCACCGCATCCCGTTCGGGGTCAATAATGTCCCGCACCACGTAGGCGGCGAGCAGGCCGACGGCGAAGAACCTGGTCAGGAGGGCGGCGAAGTACCACCCGGTGCTGATGCCCTGATAGCCGGTCACCGGGTTGCCCTCGGCGGCGTAGACGAAGATGAGATAGCCCCAGATACCGAGGAAGTAGGCCACCTCGGCGAGCTGCCAGAGCAGGTAGGGCCACAGCCGGGGACGGGCCAGCACCGCCAGCGGCACCAGCCAGACGACGTACTGCGGCGACCAGACCTTGTTCGTCATCAGGAACGCGGCCAGCAGCAGGAAACACAGCTGCGGCAGGCGCGGGCGGCGCGGCGCGGCCAGCGCGAGCACCGCGATCGCGCCGCAGGTGGCGGCGAAGAACACCGCCGACAGCTTGTTCACCGCGCTGAGCTGGGGGTTGCCGAGCACGGGCACGCTGAAGTGCTCGAACATGTACCAGATCGAGCCCCAGTCGGCACCGCGGTTCTTGCTGAAGGAGAAGAAGTACGCCCACCCGGACGGCGCGGCGATCATCACCGGCAGGTCCACGGCCAGCCAGGCCAGCGCCGCGGCGGCCAGGGTCTTGGCGAACTCCCGCATCCGGCCGGCCCGCAGGCAGAGCAGCAGGAGCGGCCCGAACACCACCAGCGGGTAGAACTTGGCCGCGACCCCCAGGCCGAGCAGGACGCCGGCCCAGACGCCGCGGCGGGCCGCCCAGGCGGCGAGGCCCAGCGCGGTCAGCGCGAGCGCGATCAGGTCCCAGTTGACGAACGCGGCCAGGATCAGCGCCGGGGACAGCGCCACCATCAGCGCCTGGGCGCGCCGGTCCGGCCCGGCCGCCCGCGCGGTCGCGAGCACGCCCGCCACCGCGCAGACCACGAGCAGCACCACGGTGACGTCGAAGAACTCACGGCCCCTGGTAGCGGAGTCACTGATGCCGTGCACCAGCCAGGCGGCGGCCTGCATGGCCCCGCCGATCAGCACCGGGTACTCGACGGGGTGGCTGCCGGGGTGAGCGGCGTAGGGAGTCGCTCCTGTGGACAGGCCCTCGCCGTAGTACAGCGGGTAGATGTCGGTGTAGCAGGCCCGCTGGAACTGGCTGGCGTAGTGGTTCCAGGCTCCGGAGCGGCACGGGAACTTCTCCGCGAACGCCAGCACCATGCCGAGCACGGACGCGGCCAGCAGCACGCCGGTGCTGCCGAGAGCGGCCGTCAGGGCGGCCCGGCGGGCGGGTCCCCAGCGCTCGGCCCCGCCGCCAAACCGCGTATTCGTCGATCCCGGGGCGTCCACCCCCATATCTAACCGCGCCCCGGACCTTTCCTGCGCGCGCGGCGCCGCACCCACAGGCAGGTCGCGGGCAGCCCGGTGATGACGCCGCCCACGCCCGCGCCGAGCGCGGGGGCGTTCACGCCCTGCGCGGCGCCTCCGTTCGGCTGGCAGGTCACGATCGTCGGGTCGCAGCTGTACGTGGGCCAGGGGTCGGGGCTCCCGTTTCCGTTCCCGTTCCCGTTGCCGTTGTCATTCCCGTTCCCGTTGCCGTTGCCGTTCTGGCCCTGGTCGTGCTTCTTGTGCTTCTTCGCGACCTTGCGCAGGCCCGGCGGCACCTGGTTCCAGGTGGCGCCGGTGAAGACCGGCGTGGGGAACGGATGCACGCCCAGCGGGATGAACATGTTCTCGGCATAGGTGTGCCAGATCGTCGCCGGCCAGGTGCCGCCGAAGCCGCCCTGCTGCAGGCCGCCGAGGCCGTTGAGCGTCTCCGTGGTCTTGTCCCCCTGGTTCTCCGTGAAGAGCGCGACGGCCAGGGACTGGCTGGGGATGGCGCCGATGAAGAACGCCGACTGGGCCTTGTTCGTGGTGCCGGTCTTGGCGATGATCCCCTGGCCGTTGCTCATCCCGGCGTTCGGCGCGGTGCCGTAGGGCGCGGTGTCCTGCGACATCGCGTACTGCACCTGCGTGGCCTCTTCGGAGTTGAGCGTCGGGTTGGAGCTGAACACCGGATAGCTGGTGATCTTCAGTGCCGTCGGCGGGGCGTTGTTCGACGTGATCGACGTGATCACGTGGGCGTTGTGGAAGACCCCGCCGTTGTCGATCGTCGCGAGCATGGTGGCCTGCTCCGCGACGGTCAGCGAGGCCTGGCCGAGCGCGACACCGTACTCGTTCGCCATTCCGGTCAGGCCGGAGCTATGGGTGTCCACGCCGAGTTCGTGCGCGAAGGCGAGGATGTTAGAGCCGCCGGGGCCGGCCACGGTGTGCCAGAGGTCGGCGTAGGCGGTGTTGATCGACGCCGCCATCGCCATCTGCGGCGTGTAGGGCCCGTTCTCCGCGGCGCTGTCGTTGCCGACCGGCAGCGACCAGCCGGCGGTGCCGGCCGGCGCGCCGGTCGCCGCGTAGGTGTTCGGCTCGCTGTCCGGCGGGATCGACAGCGGGTTGTACCCGTCGAGCGTGCTGGTCTGCACGTTCATGCCCTGCTTGACGGCTAGGGCCAGGATGTACGGCTTGAACGAGGAACCGACCTGTTCCCGGGCGTACACCGCCATGTTCACCTGGCAGTGGATCTTCTTGCAGTAGCTCTTGGTGATGACCCGGCCCGTCTCGTTGTACTTCGCTCCCACATAGCCGGGACCGGGGTACAGGGCCTGGATCGCGCCGCTGGCGGGGTCCTCGAGCACCGCGCCCGCGTGCATCTTGATCGGGTCGAACGGGACGCTGCTCGCGTCCATCTGCACCTCGTTGTCACGGACGGCCTTGTAGAGCGCGGCCATCTTCTGGTCGTCGATGGAGGTGCGGAAGACGTACCCGCCGTTGTAGATCTGCGACTGGGTGAAGTGATAGACGTCGGTGAGCTCGTTGTAGACCATGTCGAGGACGTAGGGATCCCAGACAGCGGAGCCGACGGTCCGCGGGACGTGGTTGCCGGGCGCCGGGAACTTCATCGCCTGCACCTGCTCCGCCGTGAGGTTCCCCATCTGCACCATGCCGTCGAGCACGTAGTGCCAGCGGTTGATGAGCTGGGCGCGGTACTGCGGCAGCGGATAGGTACTCGGCTGCTGGATGATGGCGGCGATCACCGCGGCCTGGGCCGCGCTGAGCTCCCACACCGGCTTGCCGAAGTAGGTCTGGGCCGCCGCCTCGACCCCGTAGGCGCCGTCGCCCAGGTAGATCGTGTTCAGGTAGTTGGTGAGAATCCACGGCTTGGACTTCTCCTTGGCCACCTTCATGGCCACGAAGATCTCCTTGATCTTGCGGCTGAACGTCTGCTGGGTGCCGATGCCGCTGTAGTACTGCCGGACGAACTCCTGGGTGATGGTCGAGCCGCCCTGCAGAGAGCCGTTGCTGCCCCTGAGGTCCGCGTACGCGGCCCGGACGATGCCCGTGGGCGAGACGCCGCCCTCATTGAAGAAGTTCCGGTCTTCGGCGGCGAGCACCGCCTTGACCAGCCACTGATGATCTTGCTGAAGCTGGTCGTAGGTCAGCATCTTCCGGTTGGTAGTGCCGAACCGGCCGATGACGGTGCCGTCCTTGGAGTACACCACGGACTGGGAGAAGCTGGTGGCCGCCATCGCCGCGGTCGGAACCGGCGTCTGCTCGTAGGCCATGACCACGCCGATCGCGCCGAGCACGATGACGGCACCGATGCCCGACAGCAGCACGGCCAGGGCCTTGCGCAGCGTCCAGTGCCGCCACCAGCTGACCTTGACCTTGACCCGGGCACGGTCACGCCCGCGGCGCCCCGGTCCGGTGAAGCCCTGCGGGCCGCGCGGCCGCCTCGGCCCGCCGGGGCCGGCTGGCCCGCCCGGGCCGCCGCCGCGATGGCCCCTCCTGGGGACCTCGGGCGCCCACAGGCCGCTAGTGGCCTCGGATTCGACGTGCAGCTGGGTATCGTCCGAGGCGGCCGCCTCGCGCGCGTGGCTGCCGTCCCGGCGGCCCCGCGGCGTGCGGTCAGGCTCCGGACGCACCGCGGTGCCCACCCCGCCGCCAGCACCGCTGGCCCGGCTGGGCTCGCGGCTGTCCAGGAAGTCCGCCTCCGGACGGCGGAACCCCTGCGTGTCCCAGCCCGGGGCGTCATAGCCCAGGTCGTAGTCGACATCCCCCGCGTTGCCCCGAAAGCCCCCGCCAGCCGGCGGACGGCCATGGTCCGCCGGGCCTATGTCGCGATGCCGAACGTCAAAGTCATCAGCTTTGCTGCTCACGCGTCCTCGCTGGTGGCTCGGAGGTCGCGGCTAACGGGAATGCGACCTTTACCTGAAAGGCGGGCTCGCCTATCCCGGGAACCCGCCGAACACAAACGTTACCTCCTGCAGACCATGTTTACTGGCTGGTCCGCGCACGCCGCCTCCGGCGTACGGCAGGCTCGCCAGTGCCGAGAACGTAAGAGGAAGCGAGGTGGTTCCACCCGCAACTCTGGCAGACCTCGACCACATAGACCCGGAATTCACCGTATTCGGCCGCCATTTCCGCGAGCTCGCGTGCCTGCTTGACGCGTCCCTCGTACTGGCCCAGTTCGTCGCCATAGACGTACGTCACGTGCGTGAGCTTGGCTTTCCGGCAGATCGGGCAGGAGTCCGGTGTGGGCTCGCCGTGGAACTTCGCGGCCCGCAGAAGGTAGGGGTGAGCATCGCAGACGTCGGCGACGGTCGTGCGCCCGGAGCGCACGGACGCGAGCGTGGCCCGGCGGGCCAGCCCGTAGTCCACGACGGATCGCCTTGACGTCATGTTCGCCAGCGTACGTCGGAACTGAGCGTGAGCCGAGCCCGGATTTGGCCGTGTTCCCCGCGAAGTCCCGCCGGACCAGCAGAAACAATGCGCACTTGCGCCCGCGGCGAATCGCCGCATAGTATCCACATGTATCGGTTCGATACATCGCGGCGATCTAACAGACCGAAGTATCGCAGCGAGGCATCGAAGCGGTATATACCGGGATACCACGACCTTCTGGGGGAAGCGTGGGACGCAACCGCTCCGGCGTGCTCGAGCTGGCCGTGCTCGGGCTGCTGCACAGAGCGCCAATGCACGGCTACGAGCTGCGCAAGCAGCTCTACACGGTGCTAGGCGCGTTCCGCGCTCTGTCCTACGGGTCGCTGTATCCCTGCCTGCATGAACTTCTCGCCGCCGGGCTGATCGCGGAGGAACACGACGAGGCTCAGCCGCGAGCCCAGGCCGGGCCGGCCGGAACCGCGCGGCCGCGGTCCGGCCGCCGGTCGCTGAAGGTGTACCGGCTGACCGCCGACGGCAAGGAGAGGCTGCAGGAACTCCTCGGCGAGGGCGGTCCCGCGGCGTGGGAAGACGACGGGTTCGGCGTCCATTTCGCGTTCTTCGGGCAAACCCGGGCCGACGTCCGGCTCCGGATCCTCGAGGGCCGCCGCAGCAGGCTGGAAGAACGGATGGAGGCCATCCGGGCGGCCTTCACCCGCACCAGGGAGCGGGTAGACAGCTACACCCTGGAACTGCACCGGCATGGCCTGGAATCAGTGGAGCGGGAAGTCCGATGGCTGAACGAGCTGATCGCATCGGAGCGGCAGGCCGGAGGACCAGACAACATTTCCGAGAAGGAGTCATCCTGATGGGTAAGGTGCGCATCGCCATTGTGGGGGTGGGTAACTGCGCTAGCTCCCTCGTGCAGGGGCTGGAGTACTACAAGGACGCCGACGACGGTGCCCGGGTTCCCGGCCTCATGCATGTCCGGTTCGGGCCGTACCACATCAGCGACATCGAGGTGGTCGCCGCGTTCGACGTGGACACCAAGAAGGTCGGCTGCGACCTGGCCGAGGCCATCAGCGCGAGCGAGAACAACACGATCAAGATCGCCGACGTGCCGCCGACCGGCGTGACCGTGCAGCGCGGCCCGACCCTGGACGGGCTGGGCGAGTACTACCGGGAGATCATCACCGAGTCCGACGAGCCGGCCGTGGACGTGACCCAGGCGCTCCGCGACAGCGGTGCCGAGGTGCTCGTCTCCTACCTGCCGGTGGGCTCGGAGCAGGCGGACCGCTTCTACGCCCAGTGCGCCATCGACGCGCGCGTCGCCTTCGTGAACGCGCTGCCGGTGTTCATCGCGTCCGACCCGGAATGGGCCGCGAAGTTCACCGAGGCCGGCGTCCCGATCATCGGCGACGACATCAAGTCCCAGGTCGGCGCTACCATCACGCACCGCGTGCTGGCCAAGCTGTTCGAGGACCGCGGGGTGGAGCTGCTCCGCACCTACCAGCTGAACGTCGGCGGCAACATGGACTTCATGAACATGCTGGAGCGCAAGCGGCTCCAGTCGAAGAAGATCTCCAAGACCCAGGCGGTGACCTCCCAGATCCCGCACGAGATGGAGCGGGCCGCGGTGCACATCGGCCCGTCCGACCACGTGCCGTGGCTGGACGACCGGAAGATAGCCTACGTCCGGCTGGAAGGCCGCGCCTTCGGCGACGTGCCGCTGAACCTGGAGTACAAGCTCGAGGTCTGGGACTCGCCCAACTCCGCGGGGGTGATCATCGACGCGGTACGCGCGGCCAAGATCGCCCTGGACCGGGGCGTCGCCGGCCCGGTGACCTCGGCCAGCTCGTACTTCATGAAGTCGCCGCCGGAGCAGTACGGCGACGACGTCTGCCGGGACCTGGTGGAAAAGTTCATTCTCGGCGAGGTCGCCAGATAACGCACCAGGGCCTGGCCCCCTAAGCTGGAGGCGTGGCCAACGGGTCCAAGTCAGCGGTCTGGGCCGACTTGCGCGGGGTGCTGGCCGGGCGTGATTTCCGGCGGCTGTTCGGGACCCGGCTGATCTCCCAGGCCGGAGACGGTGTCGTCACCGCCGGGGTCGGCACGTACGTGTTCTTCAACGCGACCACGTTCCCGAGCCCGGCGGCCGGGGCGGCGGCGTTCGCCGTCCTGTACCTGCCGTACTCGCTGATCGGGCCGTTCGCCGGCGTCTTCATCGACCGCTGGGCCAGGCGCCAGATCCTGGTCTGGTCGGCCCTGCTCCGGTCGGTCTTCGTGGTGCTGACCGCGACGTTCATGGCCGTGGGCGACCGCGGCGTGCCGCTGTACATCGGGGTGCTGCTCGTCCTCGGCGTGAACAGGTTCTTCCTGTCCTCGCTCTCGGCGGCGCTGCCGCACGTGGTGGCCGAGGACGAGCTGGTGATGGCGAACTCGGTGTCGCCGACCGCCGGCGGCATCGCGGCGATCATCGGCGGCGTGGTCGCCCTCGGGCTCAACGTGGCCACCGGCAACACCGAGCGCGGCGCCGCGATCACCTTGCTGGTCGGCGGCGGCTGTTACGTGGCGGCGAGCCTGGTCGCGGCCACCATGGCCCGCGACCGGCTCGGCCCGGCGGCCGGAGAGGCGCCGGCCCGGCGCGGGCCGCTGCTCAGCGAGCTCGCCTCGGTCGCGGCCGGGCTGGCCGACGGCGCCCGGTACGTCATCAGGCGGCCCGGCCCGGCGGCGGCGCTCGGCGTGACCGGCGGCTTCAGCTTCCTGTTCGGGCCGCTGTTCCTGATGTCGATCCTGCTGTACCGGAACTACTTCTACCCGTCCAGCGTCAGCGTGGCCGAGGGGCACTTCGGGGCGCTGGTGGTGCTGTCCGGGGTCGGCTATGCCTGCGCGGCCCTGGTGACCCCGCCGGCGACCAGGCGGCTGTCCAAGCCCGCGTGGATCACGCTGCTGCTGGCCGCGAGCGCCGCGGTGACCCTCGCGCTGGGCGAGACCTTCAGCCAGGCCGCGTACCTGGCCATCGGGTTCTGCCTGTACCTCACCCGGCAGGGCGTGGCGATCTGCACGGTCACGATCTTGCAGGAAGAGGTGGATGACGCCTACCGGGGCCGGGTGTTCGCCTTCTACGACATGATGTTCAACGCCGCGTACGTCGCCGGGGCGGCGCTGAGCGCGGTCATCATGCCGGCCACCGGTCATTCCCCCACCCTGATCGGGCTAGTGGCGGCAGGCTTCGCCGTCGTCGCGGCCGGCTACTGGCTAGCCCGCCGGCGGGATCAGTCCTCGTCCGGCTCCGGCGGCGGTCCCTCGTCCGGCGGCGGTCCCTCGTCCGGCCCTGGCGGCGGTCCCGTGATTCCCTCCTCCGCCGCCCACCGCAGCAGCTCCTGAATGGCCTGCCCCTGGCCCAGCTCGCCCTGCGCGATCCGGAGCTCGAGCAGGAAGTCGTAGGCCCTGCCCACCACCGGGCCAGGAGGCACGCCGAGGACACGCATGATCTCGTTGCCGTCGAGCTCCGGCCGGAGCCTGGCCAGCTCCTCCTGCTCGCTGAGCTCCGCGATGCGCTGTTCGAGGCCGTCGTAGGCGCGGGCCAGCCGCGCCGCCTTCGCGCGGTTCCTGGTGGTGCAGTCGGCCCGGGTCAGCACGTGCAGCCGGGTCAGCAGCGGCCCGGCGTCACGGACGTAGCGGCGGACCGCGGAATCGGTCCATGCTGGCTCCGGCCCGCCCCGGTCAGATCGGGGGGCGCCCTCGCTGTAGCCGTGGAACCGCAGGTGCAGTTCGATCAGGCGGGACACGTCCCGCACCACGTCGTTCGGGAAGCGCAGCGCGGTCAGCCTGCGCCTGGTCATCTTGGCGCCGACCACCTCGTGCAGGTGGAACGCGACCCGGCCGCCCGGCAGCAGGGACCGGGTCCGGGGCTTGCCGATATCGTGCAGCAGCGCAGCCAGCCGGACGGTCAGGTCGCCCTCGAGCCCGTACTGCCGCTCGAGGGCGATGGCCTGCCGCAGCACGGTCAGGCTGTGCTGGTAGACGTCCTTGTGCCGGTGATGCTCGTCCGCCTCCATCCGGAGCCTGGACACCTCGGGCAGCACCTGGTCGGCCACGCCGGCCTGGACCAGCACGTCGATGCCGAGCGCCGGGTCGGGCGTCAGCATCAGCTTGGTCAGCTCGCTGGTGATCCGCTCGGCGGACACGATCTCCAGCCGCCCCGCCTGCTCGGTCATGGCGGCGCGCACGTCGTCCGCGACCGTGAAGCCCAGCTTGGCCGCGAACCTGGCCGCGCGCAGGATGCGCAGCGGGTCGTCGCCGAACGACCGCTCGGGGGGCCCGGGCGTCCGCAGCACCTTCTCCCGGAGCGCGGCGAAGCCGCCGAACGGATCGGTGAAGTCGTATCCCGGCAGCCGGGCCGCCATGGCGTTGACGGTGAAATCGCGGCGGCCCAGGTCCTCCTCCAGCGACTTGCCGTACTGCACGTCGGGCCGGCGCGAGGTCCGCCCGTACTGCTCGCTGCGGTAGGTGGTGATCTCGAAGACCGAGCTTCCCTTGCGCAGCCCGACGGTGCCGAAGGCGATCCCGACCGTCCACGTTTTGTCGGCCCAGCCTCTGGTTATCTCGAGCACCTGCTCCGGCGTCGCGTCCGTGGTCAGGTCGAGATCACCCGGCCGCTGGCCGAGCAGGACATCCCGGACCGGGCCGCCGACCAGCGCGAGCTCATGGCCATGGCCTGCGAACAGGCGGCCAATCCCGGCCACTGCGGGCACGCGCTCGCGCAGCAGCGCGGCGATCGCTTTCCGCTGTTCATTGCTCATGGGCACGGCCATCGAGAGTAGCGACAGCACGGGTCAGGCGCGAACCGCACCCGGAACGAGACACTAGCATTCCAGGTGTGCACGGCTTGCTAGCGGCGAGACTCAGGCAGCGGACGCTGTCCCTGGCCGCTGTTCTCACGGTACCGGCGGCGATCGTGACCGCCGGGCTGGCGTCGGCCCCCGCCGCACAAGCCAGCACCACAGCACACGCCAGCACCACGGCACAAGCCAGCACCACGGTGCAGGCCAGCCCGGCGGACAGGACCGCGACTGGCAGACTCTCGGTGACCATCGACGCGATGACCCCGCAGTACGCCGCGCCTGGCGCCACCGTCCGGTTGTCCGGCACCGTCACCAACGGCACCCGCCAGACCCAGGCTGGGCTCGACGTGCAGCTCTACACGTCGGCGATCCACTTCATCACCCGCGACGGAATGGACCACTACCTGTCCAGCGGCGCGGCCAGCGGCCTGCTGCCCGCCGGGAACCCGTTCGTCCTCGCCAGCAGCCTGGCGCCCGGGGCTACCGCCACCTGGACCGCCTCGTTCCGGGTCAGTGCCCAGGGGATCAGCAGCTTCGGCGTGTACCCGGTGACCGCCCAGCTGCAGGACCTCGCCGTATCGGGCGACGTGTTCGCCGCCGAGCAGACGCTGCTCCCGTTCTGGCCCGCGTCGCGAGCGGCGGCGGGCCTGACGCGCCCGCTGGAGACCGCCTGGCTCTGGCCGCTTATCGACCAGCCTCACCATCAGGCGTGCGCCGCCCTGACCAGCAACGACCTGGCCGCCGCCGTCGAGCAGGGCGGCCGCCTGGCCGCCCTGCTCGACGCCGGGGCGAGCCACCCCGATGCCCAGCTGACCTGGGTCGTCGACCCGGCGCTGCTCAGCGACGTCGCCACCATGACACGTGACTATCAGGCGGGCGGCAAGGCAAACTGCATCGGCGCCCCCAACGAGCCGGCCAGCCCGGCCGCGGCGAACTGGCTGGCCGCGCTCAGGAAGATCACGGCGGCCCAGCCGACCGTGCTCACCCCGTACGCGGACGTGGACATGACCGCCCTCGTCCACCAGGGCCTGACCAGCGATCTCGCCGCCGCGTACCGCACCGGCGACACGCTGGCGAGCAGCGTGCTGCACGGGCAGTTCGGGCACGACATCGCCTGGCCGCCCGGCGGCACCGCGGACCTGAGCGTGCTCACCAACCTCGCCACCGCCGAGCACGTCGGCACGGTGGTGCTGAACAGCAGCGAGATGAAGCCCCTGGACGCCGCCACGGTCTTCCAGCAGGACGCGGTCACCTCGCTCCGGGTCGCGGGCCTGCCGATGAACGTGCTGCTCTCCGACAACACCCTGACCGGGGTGCTCAAAGCCGGCGACACCAGCTCCGGCCGCCTGCCGAAGAGCACCGAGTTCGCCGTCCGGCAGCGGTTCCTCGCCGAGACGGCGATGATCGCCGCCGAAGCCCCCGGTACCATCCGCACGATCGTGGTGGCCCCGCCAGCTGACTGGAGCCCGTCCGAGACGCTGGCCAGCGACCTGCTCGGCGAGACCACGACCGCCCCGTGGCTGTCCCCGGCCCCGCTGGGCAGCCTGAGCTCGGCGGCGGACACCCAGCGCACGGCGCCCCGGCAGCCGCCGCCGGCCAGCAAGGCAAGCCCGGGCGAGCTCAGCCGCGGCTACCTGAACCAGGTACGCGCCCGCGGCGCCCAGCTTGGCGCCTACAAGGCCATGCTCTACCAGCCCGACGTGCACTACACGCAGTCCCTGGAGCAGGCCCTGCTCGCCACGGAGTCGGCCGCCTGGCGCGGCGGCGGGACGCGCCACGGGACGGCGCTGACCAGGAGACTGTCCGCGTACCTCGGGGGCGCGGACAAGAAGGTCGGGTTCATCATCACGTCGGACCAGGTGCCGATGGCCGGTTCCTCCGGCCTGGTCCCCGTATCCATCCAGAACGGACTGCTGCTACAGACCGTCCGGGTCCAGGTGGTCGCCACCGTGGACAACTCGCCCGGCCGGACATCTCAGCTGACCATCGGCCACTTCAAGGACGTAGTGACCATCCCGCCCAAGCAGATAGTGACCGTACGGCTGCCGGTCAGGTCCGCCCCGCAGGGATCCACCGTCATCCACCTCAGCCTCTCCAGCGCGGACGGAAAAACGCCGTTGCCGGTCCGCGCCGCCTCACTCACCGTCCAGTCGACCAGGTACGGCCGCGCGATCCTGGTCCTCATCGCCGCCGCGATCGGCGTCCTCGTGCTCACCTCGGTATTCCGGGGCGTCCGGCGGTGGCAGCACGACGACCCGCATCTCGTCAGCGAAGAGGCGGACTCACCGGGTAGCGTCGTGACTGGCACCAGCGATGCGCAACACCCGACGGAGGCACCGGATGACCTGGCCGATGCACGACGCTGGGTCGACGACGCCTGACCCCGGGCCGGACGAGGCCCGCCGCCAGGAACCGCCGTGGCCAGAAGAACCGCGCCGCCAGGAACCGCCGTGGGCGGAGCCCCGCCAGGAACTGGGACCGGACGAGCCAGGCTCCGGCGACGCCGAACCGCCGCGCCGGGGCCGGCACGCCGCGCCGGACCCGCTGCCGCCGATAGAGGGCCCGATGCCGGGCGGCGGCCCGAGCCCCGCCGAGACGACGCTGCCGCTGGCGCTCACGTGGCCGGCCCCGCCGCGCCCGGCCCGGCCGCACCGCTCGCCTTCCCCCGGTCCGCCCGGCGCCCCGGGCTCGCCCGGGGCCCCGCCTGGCTGGCGCCGGGTGCCCAGGACCACCGGCCACCCGCCGCCCGGCCCCGCCCAGCCACGTCCCCGGCAGCCCACCTTCACTCCGACTCCGGCTGGGCCACCGGGACCGCCCCCGCCCGGGCCCTCAGCCGGAGGTCCCCGGGGGCCGGCAAGTCCCGCGACGCCGGCCGGCGCCCCGGCGACGTCCACGACCCAGCGCTCCAGCCTGATCCGATCCGGCGCCGGCATGGCGGTCGGCACCCTGGTCTCGCGCGGCACCGGCTTCCTGCGCACCCTCGTCCTGGTGTACGCGGTCGGCACCGGCGCGCTGGGCAACGCGTACAACAACGCCAACACGCTGCCGAACACCGTCTACTACCTGATGCTCGGCGGCATCTTCACCAGCGTGGTGGTCCCGCTGCTGGTCCGGGCGGCCCGGCGCGACCCGGACCACGGCGAGGCCTACGCGCAGCGGATGTTCACCCTCGGCGCGGTGGCCCTGCTGGCGGTCACGGTGGTGGCGACAGCGCTGGCCGACCCCCTGGTCTACCTGTACGCGCCGACCATCCACGGAGCCCAGCACAACCTGATGGTGGTGTGGGCCTACTTCTTCATCCCGCAGATCTTCTTCTACGGGATGAGCTCGCTGATCGGGGCGGTCCTGAACACCCGCGGCCGGTTCGCGGCGCCGATGTGGACCCCGGTCATCAACAACCTGGTGGTCATCGTCGTCGGCGGGCTCTACGTGGTCACGGTGGGCCTGAACAAGGAACCGGGGAACATCTCGGCGGCCGGCGTGCAACTGCTCGGGATCGGCACCACCCTCGGCGTGGTGGCGCAGACCGTGGCGCTGTTCCCGTCGCTGCGGGCGGCCGGGTTCCGGTGGCGGCCCATGCTCGGGTTCCGTCCCGGCGAGGTGACCGAGATGGGCCGGATGGCCGGCTGGATGTCGGTCTACGTGATCACCCAGTGGGCCGGCAACCTGATCGTGCAGATCATCGCGAACGCCGCTTCGGCGGGCCGGAACGGTTACTCTGCGTACTCCATCGCCTGGCAGCTGTTCCAGCTGCCGTACGCGATCGTCGGCATCTCGGTGATCACGGCGCTGCTGCCCCGGATGAGCGAGCACGCCAGTACGCGCCGGTACTCCCTGGTCAGGGACGACTTCTCCATCGGCGTCCGGCTGGCGTCCGTGATCGTCGTCCCGACCTCGGTCTACCTCGCGGTGCTCGGCGGCCCGCTGGCCGAGTTCCTGTTCTCCTACGGCAGCAACACGGCCACCGACGCGCGATACATCGGCGAGGTCTTCGGCCTGTTCGCCCTCGGCCTGGTGCCCTACATGCTCACCCAGCTGCAGCTGCGGGTCTTCTACTCGTTCCAGGACAGCCGGGCCGCCGCCTTCGTCGGCCTGCTCACCATGTGCGTCAGCATCGCGGCGGCGCTCGTCGCCTGGTCCATGCTGCCCGGCGCCCACGTGGTCGCCGGGCTGGCCGTCGCGTACGGCCTCGCGAACCTGGTCGGGACGATCGCGGGCTGGGCGCTGCTGCTGCGCCGGGTCGGCAGCCTGGACGGATGGGCGATCGCCCGGAGCCTGACCAGGATGCACCTGGCGACCGTGCCCGGGCTGGTCTTCGCGCTCGCCGTGATGGTCGGCGCGGGACATATCGCGCATAACCCCAGCGCGGCCTACGGTCTGGTGGTTACAGTCGGCGGCGGCGGCGGCGCGATCGGGCTCTACGCCCTGAGCGCCAGGTCACTGCGGGTAGCCGAGTTCGGATTCCTGATGAAGACGATGGCCGCAAGGTTCGGCGGGCAGAGCGGGCGGCATTAGCATGGGTGGCAACCTATGAGCACATACACGTCGGAACCAGGAACCCGGCTGGCGGGACGATACCGTCTCGTCGACCAGGCCAGTACGGGCACCGGCTGGACATACTGGAAAGCCACGGACGAGACCCTCGCCCGTTCTGTCACCGTGCTCACCTTTGCGCCCGGCTTTCCCCGGGTCACCGAGACGGTCACCGCCGCCCGGACCGCGAGCAGGCTCGGCGACCCGCGCTTCGCCCAGGTGTTCGACGTGGAGGACGGCGACGAGCTGGCGTACGTCGTGCTGGAATGGGTGGCCTCGGAATCGCTGCTCGACATGCTCTCCGAAGGCCCGCTCGAGCCGGCCCGCGCGGCCGCGCTGATCGTGGAGGCGGCGCGGGCGATCGCGGGCGCGCATGACATCGGCCTAGCGCACCTGCGGCTGGACCCGGCCTGCCTGCACTGGACCGCGGGCGGCGGCGTGAAGATCGCCGGGCTCGGCATCGACGCCGCCCTGGCGGGCCCGGCGCTGACCACGCCGGACGACGGCACGGACGACCCCGAGCTCATCGACACCCGGGACCTCGCCCGGCTGCTCTACGCCGCGCTGACCGGATACTGGCCCGGCCAGCCGGGGTCCGCGCCGGGGCTGCTTCCGCCCGCGCCGGAGAACGGCGGAGGCCTGTGCACGCCCCGCCAGGTGTCCGCCGGCGTCCCGGCCGGCGTCGACGACGTGACCTGCCGGGCGCTGTTCCAGCGGCCGAACCGCCACGGCCCGGCGCTCGGCACCGCGGCGGCGTTCGCCGACGCCCTGGCCAGCGCCGCCCCGCCGGTGCCGCTGTCCTTCGCCCCCGCGGCCGGGCCGGCCGCGCCGCACGGCTACGGCTATCCGCCGGACCGGTCGACCAGCCCGTACCCGCCGCCGGACGGGTCGACCAGCCCGTACCCGCCGCCGGACGCCGCGCCGCCTACTCATCCGCGGGCCCGCCCGCGGGCCCATCCGCGACCCCGGACCGGCGGCGGCCGCACGCCGCCCACCGGGCGCTCCGTCGCGACCCGCGCCATCATCAGCGTGGTGATCGTGCTCGTCCTGGTGGCGATCGGGGTAGCCGCCTGGTCGATCAGCCGCAACCTGCATCGCTCGGGCACCCCGACGCAGAACCGGCCGCACTCGTCGTCGCCGGCGACGGCCGCGGCCAGCCTGCTCAAGCCGGTCAGCGCCAGCACCTTCGATCCGGCGGGCGGCAGCGACGACCCGGCTGAGGCGCCGAACACGATCGACGCCAGCACCAGCACGGCCTGGCACACCAGCTACTATCTCGGCTCCCCCGTCTTCGGGAACCTCCCGAACAAGAAGGGCACCGGGCTGATCCTCGACATGGGACGGCAGGTACGGCTGAGCCAGGTCATGGTCCAGTTCGGCGCCACCTGCTGCACCCACGTCGAGATCGAGATCGGCAACAGCAGCACGGCCAGCGCCGCGTCGCTGAGCACGTTCACCCCGCTGCAGAGCTCGGCCGCCGCCCACGACAGCACCGCCTTCAACGTGACGAAGCAGGCCACCGGCCGTTACGTGCTGATCTGGATCACCGAACTGCCGCCCTTGGCCGGCAGCTCGGGCAGGTACGAGGCGATGATCTACAACATCGTGGTGCACGGCTTCACCGCGGGCCAGTCGGGCTGATGCCAGATGCCGGACGACGGCGGGGACTGGCCTTCTGATCACGAGCTGCTCCGCCGGCACGTGGCCGGGGACGCCGAGGCGTTCGGCGAGCTCTTCCGCCGGCACCGGGACCGGCTGTGGGCGGTGGCGCTGCGCACGGTGTGCGATCCCGAGGAGGCCGCCGACGCGCTCCAGGACGCCATGGTCTCCGCGTTCCGCCGGGCCGCCGACTTCCGCGGCGAGTCGGCCGTCACCACGTGGCTGCACCGGATCGTGGTGAACGCGTCCCTGGACCGGCTGCGCCGCCGCGCCGCCCGGCCCGCTCTGTCCGCCGGGGACGAGCAGTCGTTCGAGGCCCTGGTGGCGCAGGACGGCGATCCGGCCCGTGCCGCGGACACCAGGCTGGACGTGAACGCCGCGCTGCGGCTCCTGCCGCCGCAGCAGCGGGCCGCGCTCGTGGTCGTCGACATGCTCGGCTTCTCGGTAGCCGACGCCGCCGCCATCCTCGACACCTCGCCGGGCACGGTGAAGAGCCGCTGCGCCCGGGCCCGGGCCAGGCTGCTTCCGTACGTGGCGCACCTGCAAGGGAACCGATCGGCCAGCGAGAGCGTCTCACCTGCGCAGGGAGGCGACTCATGATGCTCGCGGGTGACACCGCATGAGGGGGCAGATGACCCATCTGGACAACGACGTCCTGGCCGAGTTCCGCGCGGGGCTCATCACCGGGCGGCGCGGGACCAGGATCGCCGCGCACCTGGCCGGCTGTGAGCGCTGCACCGCGCTGGACGAGCAGCTCGCCGGGATATCCGTGCTGCTCGCGTCGGTCCCGGCGCCGGCCCTGCCCGACCGCGTGGCCCGGCGGCTCGACACCGCGCTCGCGGCCGAGGTAGCACGAAGGGATAATCCCGAACGGGCCCGCGGTGACGGCGCGGGCGAATCCGCCGCGCCCGCCCGCCCGGCCGGCCACCGCGGCTTCCCGCCTTGGACATGGCGCGTGCTCATCCCGGCCGGCGCCGCCGTGGTGCTGGCGGCCGGCGGGTTCGGCCTGAGCCAGATCGGGCATAGCACGACGAGCCAGAGCGCCACCTCCTCGGCGGGCGGCGCGCAGGCCACCAGCGCGGCGCGGCCGAGCGCCAGCCGCGTCAACGGCCCCGCGACGGCACCGATCCAGGGAGCGGCGCCGCGGCCGCTGCGGATGACCCCGGCCAACTTCGTCGTCACGACCAGCTCCACCGAATTCGCCCGCGCCACGTTCAGGCAGCAGGTCGAGTCCGACCTGCGCGCAGCGGCCGCGTCACCCGAGACGAACGCCCCGCTCGCGCCGCTGCGCGCCTGCGTACGCAAGATAGCTGGCGACGACACGCTGCAGCTGGTCGAGACCGCCCGCTTCGAGGGCGGGCCGGCTACTCTCATCGTCGCCCGCACCGGCTCGGACGACACAGCCTGGCTGGCAGGTCCAGACTGCTCGGCGACCAACCGTGACGTGCTCGCCACGACGTCCGTCCCGGCGGGAATCTCCTAGCCCTAGTATCGGTTCACTGGAATGCCAGTCAGATGAGGGGTTGATAACGGTTGGCAGAGGTGACCGAAGTCCGGAACGTCATCGTCATCGGGTCCGGCCCGTCCGGTTATACGGCGGCACTTTACGCGGCTCGCGCCGAGCTGAAGCCCTTGGTCTTCGAGGGCTCGGTCACGGCCGGCGGCGCGCTCATGCAGACCACCGACGTGGAGAACTTCCCGGGCTTCCCGGACGCCATCATGGGTCCTGAGCTGATGGACTCGATGCGCAAGCAGGCGGAGCGGTTCGGCGCCGAACTGCTGTCGGATGACGTCACCGCGGTCGACCTGACCGCGGATCCCAAGGTAGTGAAGACCGACAGCGAGACCTACCTCGCCAAGACCGTGATCATCGCCACCGGCTCCCGGTACAAGGAGCTTGGCGTGCCGGGCGAGAAGGAACTCGGCGGCCACGGCGTCTCCTGGTGCGCCACCTGTGACGGGTTCTTCTTCCGCGGCCACGACATCGCGGTCATCGGCGGCGGTGACTCGGCCCTGGAAGAGGCCATGTTCCTCACCAGGTTCGGCAAGTCGGTAACGGTGGTCCACCGGCGTGACACCCTGCGCGCGTCGAAGATCATGCAGGAACGGGCGTTCGCCAACCCGAAGATCACGTTCCTGTGGGACAGCGAGGTCGCGGAGGTCCTCGGCCCGGACAAGGTCACCGGCCTGCGGATCAGGAGCACCAAGGACGGCACCGAACAGGTGCTGCCGGTGACCGGCGTCTTCGTCGCCATCGGCCACGACCCGCGCTCGGACCTGTTCACCGGGCAGCTCGCTACCGACCCCGACGGCTACCTGCTGACCGACCAGCCGTCCACGCGCACCGCCATCGAGGGCGTCTTCGCCGCCGGCGACGTCGTCGACCGCACGTACCGGCAGGCGGTCACCGCGGCCGGCACCGGCTGCGCGGCCGCCCTGGACGCCGAGCGCTGGCTGGCCAGCAAGGAAACATGACAGCACGAACCGTGCAGGAATTACTCACCGCAAGTTATCAAGGGATGTGATGGCAGTGGGCGCGACCAAGGTCGTGACGGACGAGACCTTCGAGGTGGAGGTCCTGAAGAGCGACAAGCCGGTCATCGTGGATTACTGGGCCGAATGGTGCGGCCCCTGCCGCATGGTCGCCCCCGTGCTCGAGGAGATCGCCACCGAGTACGCGGACAAGATCGACGTCGTGAAGCTCAACATCGACGAGAATCCCGCCGTATCACAGCGGTACGGCATCATGGCCATCCCGACCATGAACGTGTTCTCCGGCGGGCAGGTCGTCAAGCAGATCGTCGGGGCCAAGCCGAAGTCGGCTCTCCTGCGCGAGCTGGCCGAATATATCTGATCAGGCTCACCCCGGGCAGACAGGAAAAGACCCCTCAGGGCAATGCGAGCGCCCCGTGATACGGGCCGCCCCCTACACCGGCCGTAGGGCGCCCTGGGGGGTCGACGGCGTCATGGACCCGAGCAGCCGCTCCAGCGCCACCTCGACGTCCTCCCGCCAGGTGAGCACGGTCCTGAGTTCCATCCGGAGCCGCGGGTAGTGGTGGTGCGGGCGGACGGTCTTGAAGCCCACCGCCAGCAGGTAGTCAACCGGGAGCATGCAGGCCGGGGACTCCCAGCGCCGGTCGCCGAAGGCCTCGATGGCGCGCACGCCGCGCCGGGTGAGGTCCTTGGCCATCGCCTGGACGAGCATCCGGCCGATGCCGCCGCCCGCGAACTCGCTGAGCAGGTGGGCGGTCATGAACAGCACCGCGTCCGCGCTCACGGGGCTGGTCGGGAAGGCGATCGAGCGGGGCACGTACTGGGGCGGCGCGAAGAGCATGTACCCGGCCGGCACGCCGTCGACATAAGCGATCTTGCCGCAGCTGCCCCACTCGAGCAGCACGGAAGAAACCCAGGACTCCTTCTCAAGTTCCGGGTCACCGTTTTCCTCGGCTCGCGCCCGGCTGACCGGGCCAAGTTCCCAGAAAACGCACTTGCGGCACTTCGGCGGCAAGTCGCCGAGATTATCCAGCGTGATGTTGACGATACGACGTGACATCCTGTTCCCCGGCAGAATCCACAAGCGTTCCCGGGAGATACCCCGTATCCTGGCATGATACCCGGGGAGGGGTGGAGGGCCGCCCTCTCCTGGTAAAACCGAGCCGACGACTTCAGGAGAGGCCGTGACACCCGAGCAGCAGCCGGTTTCCCAACCCCAACGAATTGACCGATATGTCGGCCAGTACGCCGAACGCGCGGTCGACATGGTGGCTTCGGAGATCAGGGCCCTGTTCGCCGTCGCCGCCAGGCCGGAGATCGTATCACTGGCCGGCGGCTCGCCTTATGTGGCGGCGCTCCCGCTCGACGTCGTCGGCGAGATGATCGGCCAGCTCATCGCCACCCAGGGCGCGACCGCGCTGCAGTACTGCACCGCCCAGGGCGATGCGGGACTGCGGGAGCGGATCTGCGACGTCATGGCGCTCGAGCAGATCCGCGCCCACCCCGACGAGGTCGTGGTCACCGTCGGCTCGCAGCAGGCCCTGGACCTGCTGGCCAGGATCTTCATCGACCCCGGGGACGTGGTCCTCGTCGAGGCGCCATCCTACGTGGGCGCGCTGGGCGCCTTCGCGGCGTACCAGGCGGACGTGGTGCACGTGGCGATGGACGACGACGGGCTGATCCCCGAGGCCCTGGAGGAGGCCATCCGGCGTACCGCCGCGGCGGGGCGCCGGGCCAAGTTCCTCTACACCGTGCCGAACTTCCACAACCCGGCCGGGGTCACCCTGGCCGCCGGGCGGCGGCACCGCATCCTGGACATCTGCCACCGGGCCGGCCTGCTCGTCGTCGAGGACAACCCTTATGGCCTGCTCGGTTTCGACGGCGAGCCGATGCGGGCGCTGCGGGCCGACGACGCGGAGGGGATCGTGTACCTCGGCACGTTCTCCAAGACCTTCGCCGCGGGGGTACGGGTGGGGTGGGCGGTCGCGCCCACGGCCATCAGGGAGAAGCTGATCCTGGCGGCCGAGTCGGCCGTGCTCTGCCACTCCAGCTTCGCGCAGCTGACCGTGCGCGAGTACCTGAATACCCAGCCCTGGTACGAGCAGATCAAGGACTTCCGTGAGCTCTACCGGGAGCGCAGGGACGCGACGCTGAGCGCGCTGTCCCGGATGATGCCGCCGGAATGCCACTGGACCCGGCCGGCCGGCGGGTTCTACGTCTGGCTCCGGCTGCCGGACGGGATCAACGCCAAGGTGATGCTGCCGCGGGCGATCTCATCGCGGGTCGCCTACGTTCCCGGTACGGGCTTCTACGCCGACGGCTCCGGCGGTCAGTACGCCAGGCTCTGCTACTCGTTCCCCGCACCGGACCGGATCGGGGAGGGCGTCCGCAGGCTCGCCTCGGTGATCGAGACCGAGCTGCAATTGCGAGATGACTTCGGACCGGCGCCAAAATCCTAGTTAAGGCGATATTTCAAAACCATGAGCGATCTTGAGCGCATCGTCGTGCTGGCCGGCGGCCTGTCCCCCGAGCGGGAAGTGTCGCTGCGGTCCGGGGACCGGGTCCGCGACGCCCTGGCCGAGGCGGGCATCCACGCGATCGTCGCGGACGCCGACTCGGCCCTGCTTTCCCTGCTGCGCGCCGACCCGCCCAGCGCGGTGTTCCCGGCCATCCACGGCGTCTGCGGCGAGGACGGCGCGATCAGGGAGGTGCTCGGCCTGCTCGGCGTGCCGTACGTCGGCTCGGTGGCCAGTGCCTGCCAGATGGCCTTCGACAAGCCGACCGCCAAGGCCCTGACCACGGCCGCCGGGCTGGTCACGCCGCCGTCCGTGACGCTGCCGCGGGAAACCTTCCACGACCTCGGCGCCGCCGCGGTCATCGACCTCATCATCGCCAGGCTCGGCCTGCCGCTGTACGTCAAGCCCTCCCGCGGCGGTTCGGCCCTGGGCGCCGGGGCGGTCCGCACCGCCGCGGAACTGCCGGCCGCGGTGCTGAGCTGCTTCGCTTACGGCGACATCGCGCTGATCGAGCGGTTCATCGCCGGCACCGAGGTAGCGGTGGGCGTGATCGACCTCGGCCAGGGCCCGCAGGCGCTGCCCGCGGTGGAGATCGTCCCCGGCGAGGGTGAATACGACTACGCCGCCAGGTACACCGCCGGCAAGACCGAGTTCTACGTGCCGGCCAGGCTGCCCGCGGCGGTCGCGGAGGAGGTCGCCAGGATCGCGATCGCCGCGCATACGGTACTCGGCCTGCGCGACCTGTCCAGGACCGACCTCATCGTGGACGACACCGGCGCTGCCTGGTTCCTGGAGGTGAACGTCTCCCCGGGCATGACCGAGACGAGCACGCTGCCGCTGGCCATGGAGGCGTCGGGCCACTCGTTCGGCCGCACCTGCGTCCGGCTGCTCGAGCAGGCCGCCGCCCGCGGCGCCTGAGTCCCCGCATCCCGCTGCGCTGGCCCCTTAGGGTCGACCTGCATGCCGATCAGGGTTCTAGGCTCGTGGCATGACACAACGCAAGAGCTTCGGCAGCGACAACCATGCGGGCGTCCATCCGGCAGTCCTGCGTGCCATCGTGGACGCGAACCCGGGCGACGCGGTTGCTTACGGCGCGGACGCGTGGACCGAGCGGGCGACCGCCGGGCTGCGCGATGTCTTCGGCGCCGACGACGCCTTCCTGGTCCTGAACGGCAGCGGCGCCAACATCCTCGGCCTGAGCCTGCTGCTGCGCCGACACGAGGCCGTCATCTGCGCCGAGTCCGCGCACATCAACACCGATGAGTGCGGCGCGCCCGAGCAGCTGATCGGCACCAAGCTCCTCCTGGTGCCGACGGCGGACGGGAAGATCACGCCGGAGCTCATCGCGGAGAAGCTGTCCGGACGGGGCGACGACCACCGGTCCCAGCCCGGCGTGGTCGCCCTGACCCAGTCCACCGAGCTCGGCACCTGCTACGCGCTGGCCGAGCTGCGGAAGATCGCCGACTTCTGCCACGACAGCGACCTCCGCCTGTACCTGGACGGGGCCCGGCTCGCCAACGCGGCCGCATCGCTGGACTGCACGCTGGCGGAACTGGCCGAATGCGCGGACGTGCTCAGCTTCGGCGCCACGAAGAACGGCGCGATGGGCGCGGAAGCCCTGGTCGTGATGCGGCCCGGCCTGGCCGCCGACGCGCCGTACCTGCGCAAGCAGCAGACCCAGCTCACCTCCAAGATGCGCTTCGTGGCCGCCCAGTTCGGCGCGCTCCTGCAGGACGATCTGTGGCGCGCGAACGCGGCGCACGCCAACGCCATGGCGCGCCGCCTGGCCGAGGGAGCGGCCGCCGTGGCCGGCCTGGATATCGTCCACCCCGTCCAGGCCAACGCCGTCTTCGCCCGGCTCCAGCCGCGGCACATCGCCGCGCTGCAGCGGGACTGGACCTTCCACGTCTGGGACGAGCAGGAAAACGTGGTCCGCTGGATGACCGCCTTCGACACCACCGAGTCCGACGTGATGTCCTTCCTCACCGCCATCCGCGACACAGCCCCGGCCTAACCCCTCTGCCCTGCCACCTGAATTACACAGGTGTTGTTTCACGTGAAACGGCGCCTTCTACAGGCGCACGCGTGCGGAGCCGAGGGCGCGCAGCCCTGCGGGGGGTTTGCCCGGGAGCCGCTCGGGAGGGGGCCGAGGTGGTGGCACGACGGGCGTTCGGCTGCACGATTTGGGTGCATCCGACAGCCAGGCGAGATACTACCCTGTGCCCTCCGCCCCCTCAGAAGAAACAACCCTCAGGAGCCAGGCTCCGCCGCAGCCGGGCTCATCGCCTTCACGATGCGCTCCAGATCATCGGGAGTAGCGAACTCGACGATGATTTTGCCTTTGTGCCGCCCCATCTCTACCTTGACGCGCGTTTCGAAGACGTCGGAGAGGCGGTTGGCGAGGCGGAGCAGGCCGGGGGCGACGGGCTGCCTGCCCGCTGGCGCGGTGCGTCTTCTGGGAGTGTCGTCGTCGCCGAGGGAGACGATCTCCTCGACGGCACGGACGGACAGGCCCTCGGCCACGATCCGGTGGGCCAGGCGCTCTTGCGCGGCCGGGTCGTTCAGGCCGAGGAGGGCGCGGGCGTGGCCGGCGCTGAGCACCCCGGCGGCCACGCGCTTCTGCACGGCCGGGGGGAGGTTGAGCAGCCGGAGGGTGTTGCTGATGTGCGGCCGGGAGCGGCCGATCTTCTGCGCGAGCTGCTCGTGGGTGGCACCGAAGTCGTCGAGCAGCTGCTGGTAGGCCGCGGCCTCCTCGAGCGGATCGAGCTGCTGGCGGTGCAGGTTCTCGATCAGGGCGTCCCGGAGCAGGTTACCGGCCCGGGCCGGCCGCCCGGACGACCACCGGCTGGAGCAGCCCGACCTGCCTGATGGACTCCGCGAGTTCCTCGAGCGCGTCCTCGTCGAAGGAGCGTCGTGGCTGCCGGGGGTTCGGAGTGATCGCGGAGACGGCGATCTCCACGTAACGGGCCCCGAAGACCTCGACCGGGGCCGCCGCGGAATCTGCGGACCCGGGCGGCACCTGGCCGGCGGCCGCCGGGACGGCCGATTCCGGCCCGCGGGGCGCATCGCTGTCAGCCGGCCGAGGGGATTCCGGGATGAGCGCGCCGAGTCCCCGGCCTAGTCCGCGCCTTTGCTGAGCCACTGCCTCTCCCCGATCTCACCGTGCCGTTCTCGCCATGCCGATCTCACTGGCCGCTCTAGCCGTTCTGGTGCGCGGCCGCCGACTGCATCGACAGCTCGCGTGCCGCTTCGGTGTACGCGATCGCGCCGCTCGACGCCGGGTCGTAGGTGATCACCGACTGCCCGCGGCTGGGCGCCTCGGATACCCGGACGCTTCTCGGGATGATAGTGCTCAGCACCGAGGTGCCGAAGTGCGCGCGCACGTCGTCAGCCACGTCGGAGGCGAGACGGGTACGGCCGTCGTACATCGTCAGCAGCACCGTGGACACGTGCAGTCCTGGATTGAAGTTGACCCGCACCAGCTCGGCCGTGTTCAGCAACTGCTGGACGCCCTCGAGCGCGTAGTACTCGCACTGGATGGGCAGCAGCACCTCTTCGGCGGCCACCAGGGCGTTCAGCGTCAGCAGCCCGAGCGACGGGGGGCAGTCGACCAGCACGTAGTCGAGGTCCGACATGTCGAAGTTCTTCAGCGCCCGGGCCAGCCTCAGTTCCCTCGCGACCACCGGGACCAGTTCGATCTCGGCCCCGGCGAGATCGATGGTGGCCGGCGCGCAATACAGGCCGGGCGTGTCCCCGGCCGGCCGCACGACCTCGGCCAGCGGCCGGTCATCCACCAGTACGTCGTAGACGGAGGGGACGCCGACGTGGTGATCCACGTCAAGAGCGGTCGATGCGTTCCCCTGCGGGTCGAGATCGACCACCAGGACGCGCGAGCCGTGCTGTGCCAGGCTGGCGGCCAGGTTCACCGCGGTGGTCGTCTTCCCGACCCCGCCCTTCTGGTTCGCGATGGTCATGATCCGGCAGCGGGGCGGCCGCGGCCAGGGCTGACGGTCGCCCAGGCCCCGCACCACCACGGCCGCTTCGGCGGCCCGCGCGATGGGAGTCTCGCCCGGATCCGGCGGAATCTCCGGGACGACCACCGGCCTGGTTCCACGTGAAACCGACGCCACCGCCGGGTCCGGCCCCTGGGCGCCGGCGCCGGAGGCCGTGAGAGCCCCGGGGGCCTTGCTGCCGCCGGATTCAGACCTTGCCTCGTTCACCTGAACGCCCCTCGATCCCTGATCCGCACTCTGCCCTGAACTGGCATGCCCTGAACGTCCTGGCCAGCCCAGGCCTCCGATCCCGGCTAGCCCGACGCTATGCCCCCCGTCCGCCAGCGGGCCTTCGGGCCAGCCCAGGCCGGGTGCGCTCCGGGCCGCGGTCCGCGGGCTCACCGTGGCCTGCCGGTCATAGCTGAGCGCACCTGTGCCCTGCCCCATCTAGGCTTCATCTGGCGAAGAACCGCACGACGGTAGTCGCAGGATCGACCTTACCGTGCCCCGCCCGCACAACCTCGGCGCTGCGGGCACCAATTCGGCGCAGGACCGGCCGTGCCTTCTTCAATTCGTCCGCGGCCGTTCGGCCCTTGATCGCGAGCACCATCCCGCCCGGCCGGACCATGCCTATCGCCAGTTCCGCCAGCCGGTCCAGCGGTGCCACGGCCCGGGCCGTGGCCACGTCCGCTCGCAGGATCGTCTCCTCGGCCCGCCCGCGCAGCACGCTCGCGTTGGCCAGCCCGAGCTCGGCCACGCATGCGGAGAGGAACCGGCAGCGCCGCTCCATCGGCTCCAGGAGGGTGACGCTCAGCTCGGGCCGCACCATGGCCAGCACGATGCCGGGGAGCCCGGCACCCGAGCCGATATCCACCAGCGTCCGGGCCCGGCCGTCGATGAGCTCGGCCACCACGGCACAGTTGAGCAGGTGCCGGTCCCACAGCCGCGGCACCTCGTGCGGTCCGATCAGGCCCTGCTCGACCCCGCGGGTGGCCAGCATCCGGGCGAACGCCTGGGCGCCGTCCAGCGCGGACCCGAACACCACGGCCGCACCTGGCGGCGGCAGGAGAAGCGCGACCGCATCCGCTCCCGTCACCTCAGCGGTGTCATTACCAGCGAAATCAGTATCGACTGCCACGTCCCCGTCAGCCGGTCCCTCGAAATCATGGTTCTCGGCAGACGGGCGTCGCCCAGCCGGTCCCTCCGGGACCACGCCCTCCCCGGTCATGACGTGCCGGGCCGTCACCGCGCCGGGTAGACCACCACTCGCCGGTTCGGCTCCTCGCCCTCCGACTCGCTCCGCTGGCCGGCCGCGGCCACCGCGTCATGCACGATCTTCCGCTCGAACGGCGACATGGCGGCCAGGGTCTTCGGCTCGCCCGTGCGCGCGACCTCCTCGGCGACGGTGCGGCCGTAGCCGGCCAGCTCGGCGCGACGCCGCGCCCGGTAACCGCCGATGTCGAGCATCAGCCGGGCCCGGGTGCCGGTCTGCCGGTGCACGGCGAGCCGGGTGAGCTCCTGGAGCGCCTCCAGGACCGCGCCGTCGTCGCCGACCAGTTCATCGAGCGTCGCGCCGACGACCGAGACGATCGCCCGATCGCCTTCGACGTCCATGTCGATGTCGCCGTCCAGGTCCGCGATGTCCAGCAGGCCTTCCACGTAGTCAGCAGCGACATCGCCCTCGAGCTCGAGGTCGTTCAGCTGGGCGCCCTCGGGTTCCTCGGCGTCCTGGCCGCCCTCGGCCGTGTCGAGGGCCTCCTCCGCGTCGGTGACCTGCACGTCCTGCTGGCTCACGACCGGACCTCCCACTGTGATTTGCGTTGCCGTCACCGCTTGCCCGACCGCTTGCTTCTCGCCTGCCGCACCGGTTGCTGCCGGACCACCTTAGCGGTGGGCACGTCGTCCTGTGGTTCGGGTTCCTGTTTCGCCCGGCCCAGTCTCAGCAGCCCGCGCTTTTCCGTGCCGTTCTGCCCGGTCGCCGGGCGGGCCGCGGCGGTGGCGGGGCGGGCCGCGGTCCCGGTCCGCGCGGCGCCCGACCCGCTGCCGGTCCGGGCGGCACCAGCGGCCGGGGCCCCCTTGGCCCGGGCCGAACCGGTCCCCGGCGCGGCCGTCCGGCCGCTCGCCGTCCCGGTCCGCGCGGCGCCAGATGCCGTCCCGGCCCGCGCGCCGCTGCCGGCCGTCTTGGCGGCACCGGCCGTCTTGGCGGCACCGGAGGCCGGACGCGCCGGACCCTGCCGTGATGAACTAGGCCGCAGCGAACTCTGCGTGGCCCGCACCGGTCCGCCGGTGGTCGCGCCGCCAGTGCTGGCACCGCCGAGGGCGCCCTCGGCGCCGACGGGCTCGGTCGTCCAGTTCCTGAACATGAAGTACTGCTGGCCCAGCGTCCACAGGTTGGTCGTCACCCAGTACAGGACCAGGCCGTACTGCCAGTACAGCCCGGTCAGCGAGAAGAACGGGACGATGTACTGCATGTACT
>WNGH01000721.1_pt1 | contig 29330 bp, 22 predicted proteins | sample 5400631 | NCBI WGS metagenome assembly WNGH01 (sample SAMN13153373, study PRJNA577476) | soil metagenome | isolation source: 115 cm soil or saprolite under Garry oak tree replicate 1 | place: USA:California | collected 2016-06-15
ACGGTAAACTGATCGTCCCATTCCAGTTCTGCACGTGCTTGAACCTGGGGTATTGGTCGAAATTTCGTCGTATCTACACCATTAGTTAGAAGAAACACGTGCTCAGCGGGTAGTCCACTCTGCAGAAGTGATTGACGAATTCCGTCAGTCACAGCCCAAATCAAACTTGCCCGTTGATAGGTTGACCATTCCAACCATTCGGCAAGACGGATCAGCATGCGATTACGCAACGCTCCTAACTGAACGGCAGACTCAGGCCAGAGATCTGAGACTAGGAAGATGAAGGGACAATGCTTGTACCATGCAAGTAAGCGTGCGGCAATAGCATCAAAGAGTGGAGGTGATTCGACGATAATAATATCTGGGTTACCGACCGCTTTACCCCCCAGTATAGGAGCTAACCAGCCAAAGGACAGTTGCGCCAGAATGCGTCGTGCAAATCCTCGATTTGGGCTGCTATAACTCCATATGCGAACTACACGCACTCCTTCAAGCGTTTCCTGCTGGATCAGATGTCCCCGATATTCTGGTGGAACAATACCAGTTGGATAATTGGGAACAGTTGTCAACACTGTTACTTGATGGCCCCGCTTCACCAAATGTATTGCAGTTTCACTGAGACGTACTGCCGGAGCTGCTTTCTCAGGAGGAAAATAGGGTGTGATAAAGAGTATATGGGCCATAACTACTTCCTTGCTTATCAATTAATTAACTCGATTTTCAATTCGACCAACTGTGAGCGATACGTATCGCCGCATCACCCTCGCCAAATGGATTCTTTTGTGGAGATTTTGGTTTAGGCATCCCAACTGCATCGAGAATTACCTCCTGACGGGTACCCACTAACACATTCCATCCAGCGTCAACCGTTTCTATCCATTCTGTTTCTTCACGCAAGGTTATACATGGCACGCCAAGCAGAAATGCTTCTTTTTGTATACCTCCTGAGTCAGTAAGAATGCGGTAAGCCCTCGATTGTAACGCTAACATGTCGATATACCCTACAGGCTCAATAAAGTGAATATGCTTTTTCCAGGTAATTTCATACTTTCCTAAACAAGCCTGTGTGCGTGGGTGGATGGGAAAAATTATCGGCACCTCTAATTTATTGAGTACGTTTGCGATATCATGCATGGCCTCTGGATCATCAGTATTGGAAGCCCGATGCACAGTTACCAGTAAATAATCTTGCGGTGTAACTCCCAACTTAGGCAGGAGCATTCTCACACGATCATCAATTTTTGATTGGACTTGCAACAGAATGTCATACATGACATCTCCTACAATCTCAACGCCTTGAGTAATGCCTTCATTTCTTGCATTCCTTTGAGCGGTCTCTGTTGGGCAAAACAGATGATCGGAAAGATGATCCGTGACTACCCGATTGATCTCTTCCGGCATTGCCCGGTTAAAGCTCCGCAGTCCTGCTTCAACATGTGCGATTGGTATATGGAGCTTTGCCGCCGCCAATGCCCCAGCCAGCGTAGAGTTAGTATCGCCGTAGACTACAACCCAGTCTGGCCTCTCCTTCATGAACACTTGCTCAATTGCCTCGAGCATACGAGCAGTTTGACCTCCGTGCGTTCCAGAGCCAATTTCTAAATGATAATCTGGAGTCGGAATGGCAAGTTCATCAAAGAACTGTGCAGACATGCAGTAGTCATAGTGTTGTCCGGTATGAATAATGATCTCTTCGTGTTCTTGGCGTAGGGCTTTGCTGACCGGCGCAACCTTGATAAACTGTGGGCGTGCCCCCACTATTGACGCAAATCGCACTAGCGGTAGCCTCCTATCCCGGATGCTGGAGCAACAAACACTTCTTGGTCCTTCTCTTGATCGGGTTTCTCTTGATGACCATCGCCAATGACGATATAGCACATGCCGAGAGATTCTATCCGTTCGCGATTAAGTGCTCGGCGTCCATCAAGAACTACTTGGCAGTGAGTAAAGCGACTAAAATCGAATTCCGTATAATCTTGATGACTTGCCTGTAAAATAATGGCCACTATTTCGTTTTCATGCTCACGCGGAAGAGGCTTGTATCCTAATTCATACAACTCGCGCTCACTGAATAGCGGATCATGAGCATAGACAGTTGCCCCATGTTTCAGCAGAGCATCCTGAAGCAGTTTCGCACTCGTGAATGCAGATTCTCGTACATCCCCTCGATAAGCTACTCCAAGAATGAGCACTGATTGCTGATCTAATGATCCCACGACAGTTTCAATGCGACGTACAGCATACTCAGCCATGGCATCATTAATGCGACGAGCAGAGCGTGGTAATGTGAGCATTGGCATCTCAGAAAGCAGAGCGTCCGGCTCTGCTTCCTCCACTCCTGCGAGTAGAAAGTAAGGATAGACCGGAATACAATGGCCGCCAACGCCAACACCTGGCGTGTGAATATGCGAGTAGGGTTGGGTATTGGCCGCCGTAATTGCTGTTGCCACGTCAAGTCCATGGGCATCAGCGAAGCAGGCGAACTCATTAGCCAGCGCAATATTGACATCACGATAGGTTGTTTCGATGAGCTTGACAAACTCAGCCTCATCTGTAGATTTCATGGTAATGACGTCGGCGTCGAGCATAGAGCGATAAAACTCTAGCGCAGCAGCCATACTTTGCTCATCAATGCCACCTACCACTTTTGGATAGATACGCAGATCACGAAAGATGGAACCAGATGAGACCCGTTCGGGGCTATACGCTAAATAAAAGTCTCGGCCTGCCTGCAAATTCGATGTGCGCTCAAGAATCTGGCGCAGCCGTATCGATGTTATACCTACTGGTAGAGTGGTTTCATAGACTACTAATGTGCCAGGTTGCAAGCCAGCGCCAATTGCCGTCGTAGCAGCGTCGATACCTTCAAAGTTGACTTTATGCTCGGCATCAATAATTACGGGAACTATAACGACAACCTCTTTCGCTTGGCGAACCGCCTCAGCTATGTCTACTGTTGCAGAGAGTAACCCTTTCTCTACCAGTTCAGCAACTTCGGAAGCAAGTCCAGGCTCCTCTTGTACATGCGATTGCCCAAAGTTGAGCATATCAACTACTTTTGGATTGATGTCAGCACCAATCACGCGTCTCCCGTGCTTTGCATACTGCACTGCAAGTGGGAGGCCAATCTTACCTAAGCCAATGACCGCGACTGTTGATGATGTAAGGTGAGAGTTAGGCGAGTTATTTTGCATATCAGGAAACTACCTCCACCTTTGCAAGTTGTCTGCTATCTATTCTTATATGTGTTGAGTCTGCTAACTGGCCTACTACTTCCAGGACTGCTAGTCCATCTTCTCCTGACACCGTAGGAGCTGTATCTTGTTGTATAGCCGCAAAAATATCCTCATACTCTAAGCGCAAAGGTTCCGCTTTTTGAATCTTGAGACGCGTCACTGTTCCTTCGCTTACTCCTGTAAGAGAGCGTAATGCATCCCATGTCGTGGTTGTATAATCATTTTCATAAAAATACACATCTTGCGTCAGATAATTGATGAGATACATTCCTTTTTCACCAGTGATGCTAAGTTCACGTACCTTTGTCGGGGTTAACCAGTTTACATCAAGGACGCCTGTCACCTGATTAGCAAAACGCAGAATGCCAAGCAGTAAATCTTCATGTGTACTATGGATCTGACGTTGTGTTTCTGCATATACACGCTCCACTTCTGAGTCTGCCAGATAGCGCATGATATCGATATCATGTGTCGCTAGATCAAGTGTAACGCCAACGTCACGAATACGAGGAGGAAATGGACCCAGTCGTCGTGCGTGCAAGTGAAACACTTGTCCAAGTTCTCCAGTCACCACACGACGCTTTACTTCAATCACAGCTGGGTTAAATCGTTCTACATGTCCAACTGCAAGCTTGACTCCACGACTATGGGCAATCTCGATAAGTGTAAGTGCCTCCTCGATGGTGTTCGTCATAGGTTTTTCAAGCAGTACATTGATGCCTCTATCAAGTACATATGAAGCTACCTCAAAATGCAGCTGGGTAGGTACAACAATCGCCACAAGATCAGGCTTGGTCTCCTCAATCATCTGACGATAATCAGTGTAGCCCCGCACATGAAATCGACTTGTTGCTCGCTTCAAGTTCGGTTCATAGGTTTCTGCAACTCCTACAATTCGAATCTGGTCTTCATTGAAATCGCTGAGAACCCGCAGATGATTCATTCCCATCGAACCTGCACCGACAATGCCAACTCTTATCTGCATAAAATAAGCGTCTCCCTTATAATAGTTAAAAATTTGTAACTGTTCAGGTCATCTCATGAATTCAGTATAGAGGCAGACCCAAATTTTGGATGGTATCAAGTTATACTGCGTCCATTTCTCTCATCCCGCCTGTTTTGAGTAGGGTCCTCTCTGTCATCCTGAGCGCAGCGAAGGATCTCTGCGTCCGTCGAGCCAGACCCAAAGCTCGCGCTCAGAGCCTGCCCTGAGAGAAGCGAAGGGATGACAGGCATTCTCTCCAAATGTCTGCCTGTGAAGAGGGGCAGTTGATTCAAGGGTGCCCGAATAGTTACCTCATCCCTTAGTTCGAACGTCAGACAGCTCCTACTTGCAGTGCCATCTTTTAATCGCATAGGGCAAGAACCTCGTGTACAATCGTTGTGAGATCTTCTGCACTCAGTGCAGGATGAACTGGCAGCGATAGAACCTGCTTTGCGGCCATTTCTGTGACAGGCAGCCGTATATCTCTCATCATTTTACCTACACTTAGAAATTTAAACTCATCCTTTTTCTCTCTATAAAAAGGTTGCTGATGAATGGGTAAGGGATAATGAACGGCAGTTCCAACGCCTCGCGTGCGCAAGTGCGCTACCCACTTATCCCGATGTTCAGGAACTCGGATGGTATATTGATGGTAGACATGCCGGTATCCAAGGCGTGTCATGGGTGTTTGAACTGAGTCCCTGAGATGTTTAGTCAAGAAAGCCGCATTGGCAATACGCTGTTCGGTAAACCGCTCCAGCTTTTCTACTTGAACTAGACCAAGTGCTGCCTGAATCTCAGTCATACGCTGGTTGTAGCCTAGTGCTACGTGAGAATAACGTTCTTTTTGCCCATGACTGCGTAATAAGCGAACGCGTTCAGCGATTTCGGGATCATTGGTTGTGACCATGCCACCCTCACCGGTTGTGATATTCTTGGTGGCATAAAAGGAGAAGCAACCCGTCCCAAAACTCCCCACTGGCTTCCCATCAATACTAGCCGCATGTGCTTGACAGGCATCCTCAATGATAACTAGATTATGAGCTTCTGCCAGAGGCTTCAATCGCTTCATGCTAGCTGGATGACCATAGAGGTGAACCGGCATAATGGCTTTTGTACGAGGCGTAATCGCAGCTCCTACCAATGCGGGATCAAGTGTGTAGGTGTCTGGCTCAATATCAACAAACACCGGAGTCGCACCGACAAGCAGAATTACGTTGGCCGTCGCTGCAAAACTAAAAGCCGTTGTGATTACCTCATCACCTGGACCTATACCATGTGCAAGCAAGGCAAGATGGAGCGCAGCCGTACCTGAAGAAACCGCTACTGCTTCGCGTACATGGCAAACTTCTGCAAAGCGTTGCTCAAAAGCAGCCACGTTCTCTCCCTGGGCTAACTGTCCAGACGCGAGAACACGATGCACAGCCACCTTTTCCTCCTCATCTAGAAGAGGTCGTGCAACCAAAATCATAAAAAGCTCCCCCGTAGCCTACGTGTTGAAATATCTACACGCTTGGCATCCTACTGCAACTTCATGCGAGTGCAGATGAAGTACCATGTGATATAGCAACAGCTACAACCTTACGATTATGCTGGTAACAGATATGAAGTCAACATTAACACGTCAACACAGTTCTCGTACCGTGTAAAGACCTCACATTTGCTGGATGAACGGGAATTCTTGGAGTTTCGCCATGAGGATATAAGGACGCTATCATGAAGTGATAAAGAGCTGCTTTGTTTGTGCGAAGTGGAATCACATGTACGTTCGTGCAAGCTCGTTGACCTCCCTCCCTACTTAACCCCACACCTAAGTCGTTGACTTAGCTAAACAATACAATAATACGTTTTTTTTCACTTGTCAATTCTGGCGGTTACAACTACACCAAAATTCCTACTTGATGGGAGCTAACTGCAAAAACTCACTCTATTCCAGATATTTTACTGATGACTTGCGACTCATTAACCACATGCGGGAAACCATCATAGCAATCGATAAGATACCTTGGTGAAACCTCGTTCATGTATGCTTTTCCCAAACTGCTCTGGTCTCCCCTTGATGAATGTTTACGATTCGTGAGTGCCTTGCCTGGTGGAAGAATGTAGACGATCTCTCCGGTGCATTTCCGCTCACGTTCCTCAATTGTCACCGTCTCACCCAGTTGATACTCACCTGCATGCATTGGTCCAAAGAGCTTTACGAGCTGTTGTTCATCGCGCACATCGAGTTCATACTGCTCATAGACACGCTGTCCATTTCTGATATATTCAGCGATAGCTATGCGCTCATACGTCTCCATAGTGAGAATCCAAAGGCTCAAAAATGTTTGTGGTTGCACCACATCAAGAGGACTCCAAATCAAGACCTTGAGACCTGGTCGACCGCCAATGATTTCAAGAGCCGCGTGTTCGAGCAGTTTGATCCGAACTCGGCGGAGGATGGAATCGCTATCTTGTTGACCGAGATCCAAGAGATCAGCTATCTTGATCGCATTCACTGTCACCCATGTTCGCATTCCGGAGTTTTGCCAATCAACGGGATCAAGTGTGATAGAGAGCTCGTCACAGACAGCCCTTATCTGTTTTTCTTTCTGATACGCCTCTTTTTGCTCCTCAGCAATGTTTCTATGTGAGTAGGTCATGACTCATGACTCCTGTCCTGCGGTGTAAAGCTGATTTAATACTTAAGAGTGAGATACAAATGTGGTGTCAAAATGAGAACAGGGTCGTTCTCTAATCCTGCGATGCTATACAATTGATGGGACAAATCAACCGTTCTAACATAGTGGTTACCTCCATACAGGCAACCAACTCCATGGCACTTCGCTTAGCTCTTTTCTAAAGATGAAAAGTGATTCTCATACGTTGAAACCATACTGATGCACCTTTGTCTATACATTATAACACAGTTGTATATAATTGTCTGATGCCCATTCAACAGAGGGTGCGTTTCACTTTTGTGCACAGTGGCCTCCCGCCCCCATGACGCCCGCACAGTGGCCTCCCGCCCCCATGACGCCCCTTGCGGGCGTCAAATAGGCATCAACCTAACGGAAGGATGGAGATCTCGCGTAGGGGCAGGGGCGGCGTGGAGCGGGGTTGGGGCCCTTGTGGCTGCCCGCCCTTGTCCGGAGTGCTCGGTTTCCCATCCTTGCCACACCCTGCCCCACGGGCGGCCACAAGGGCCCACCCCCCACATCCGCTCCACTCCCGCCCCTACGCGATCACGCTTACGTTCTCACATTCTTCCTTCACATTCTTCTTAGGTTGATCCCTATTTGACGCCCCTTGCGGGCGTCATGGGGGCGGAGCTATGGGGAGGATGTCAAGCGCATACGTTTCAGGCGTTCCAGGCCCTTGTCCGTCTTTATCTTCATATGCAAGCGTAAGACCAGCAAGCCCCCAAGGAGAAGTGTCTGTATGGTAGCAACCACGGAGGTTGCTACTGGGACCGCTATGATCACATAAGGACCGGCCATGATGTGTATGAACAGCAGTATGAAGCCGAAACGAGCAGCCAGAGTCACAATATCGATGAAGAGTGGCGTGAGGCCATCTTTGAGCGCATAAAAGCCTCGCACGAGTAATTCGCTGGCAATACTCCCCGGTAACCCCACAACGTAGCCCAGCAAAGCCAGAACCGTGAGATCGGTCGAATGGCTCGTAAAGGCTCCATGCTGGAAAACAAGCTTGATCACAGGTTTTCCTAGTACAGCGAGTCCCACCACGCATGGAATGCTGAGGAGAACCACTACACGCACTACTCTCCACAGTAACAGGCGCAGATGCAGGTAACGCCCATTCGCCGCCAGCTGCGACATCCTCGGGATAGCCACCTGCGCAATTGTCTGCCCAAGCAACACCACAGGGAGAGCAAAAAGCATCTGGGCATTGTGCAAGACCGCAAGGCTGTCTCTATCAGGTAGGTAAGAGACATAAGCCGTACTCATTACGGCCCCTGCCGAAGAGATAGCGATCCCTAGTGCGTTTGGCGCACAGAGGCGCATCACCTCGTGCAAGCCCTTATTCTTGAGATCCCAGATCCATGAATAGCGTAACCCTTCTTTGAGCAAACCCGGAACCTGCACCAGGACCTGGCACAGTGCGGCAGCCAGGATCCCATACGTCGGCCCATAGATGCCGACCCCTGGAAGAGCAAAGGAGAACAGTAATCCCCCAATCAAGCCCACGTTGTAGACCGCAATGGAAAGGGCGGGAAGTAAGAACTGGCGCTTACTGCTCAAAATAGCCGTAGCGACTGTGCCAAGACAAAGTACCAGTGGCTGCACGAGCATGATGCGAGTCAAAGTGGTAACGAGAGCTTGTTCCGAAGAAGAGTACCCCGGGACCAGCCAGTGGTTAACGAAAGCGGGTGCAAGCCATTCTCCGCAGAGAACGAGAACAGTGAGCAGGACAAGCAGGACATTAAAAACCAGGCTGGCCAGACGCCATGCTTCTCTCGGCCCGTTCGCCTGCTCATAGGAGATAAATACAGGAATAAACGCGTAAGTGAGCGCGCCTCCTGCCACTAAATTAAAAAGGGTATTGGGTAATTGCGCCGCAGCATAGAAAGCACTGGCCTGGGGTCCCGTACCGAAGAGAATATTCAATATCGTTTGACGTACAACCCCCAGCGCATTCGAAGCCAGATGGGCCGAGATGAGTAACAGCGAGCCTTCGACAATACTGTAGCGTCGCTGCAAAATCGTGCGATCCAGTCGAAAATGCCCCAGCTTCAAGCGTAACCGGTTCGATCTCAAAACATTCTCCCTTCCCTCCACGTATTGCTTCACCGCAGTGATCTCCTTCAACCACGCAAGATAAAACCACTCTTTGCTCCACACCCCACTGTTGTAACGATTTATTCCTATACGCCCTCTCTCGGCTACGCACGTTACTAGTACCAATGGATGGACTATTCATGGAGTCCAAAAAGACCTCATATCATTCCTTCTCCTCTAGTTCTTGTTTAAGGTGAAGCAAACCGAGGCGTATCCGTCCCTTGACCGTACCGAGGGGTATTTGATATCGCTCAGCGATCTCGACGTGGGTCCACCCCTGAAAATACGCCAGCTCGATCACTATTTGTTGTTTTCTTGGCAGCTTCATCAGAGATGTGCGTATCTTTGAGCTTTGCACTGAGTGCCATACCTCCTCCCACACATCGGGATATGCGGGACGCATCTCCGGTTCGACCACTTCCCAGGAAACCTCCTTCAGGGTTGAACGACAACCCACACTGCGTATGTAGTCAATAGTGCGGTGGCGCATGATCGAGATGAGCCATGTGCGAACAGTGCCCAATTGCGGAGAGTACAACCTTGCACGTCGCCAGACGGCAAAGAGCACTTCCTGCAACAGGTTTTCGGCAACCTGATGATCGCAGACCGTCTGATAAGCGACAGCGTAGAGGAGACGATGATACCGGTGGTAGAGAGGTTCCATTGCCCAAACGGCTCCATCCGCAAGAGCATGGAGTAAGGACTCATCACTTACCTCGTCAAGAGCTGTTGAAGTACCCTCTGCTTGGTGCTGCATAATAGGCGCATCAGCTTCTACGGAACGGAGAACGGTACCCCTGACCGGTTCTCCTGCTGTGGCTTGTTTTTGATGATGAGGCATTCACACCTCCAATCGCGATGGAAAGGTCAAAAAAGCTCCCTTGCCTAAAGCATACTGTTTTCCAAGCCTTTTGTCTAGTGTTGAAGGCACAGAATTATAGTATTTTTATTACTTTTTGAAGTTGCATAATCGAGCAATAAAGTCACATAACTTACTATAATAGTAAACGTGTTTGAAGTGCTATTCCACGCATTGCCCAAGCAAGGATATCTGTATCTGGATGAGCTCTTCAAAGTGGCTCTCATGAACGAAGTACAAATGGATACTCGCGGGTCAATTTCGTCGTTGCAATGTTTCCGCGCAATAATAGATGTCGGTGTGATTGTAACAGTAGGAGATGGGGAAACCAGGGGTGCTGGCATGAGGGACATAATACACATACAAATCAGCATTTGACCCAAAGTAAATTTTATCTCCCCTCGTTGGATCTTTGACTAATACAAACCCTGCAGTTATCTGCTGTTGTGTCGGGGAAACAAGTTGAGCGCTATTGGTGGTTAGATTAATATAGAATATTCCCGTTGCTGCCACACCCCAAATGTTTCCATCAGAACCTATATCGACACTATTGTATATAGGACTGAAAGGAAGAGCAGTTCCCCCATTCACAAATGTTCCTGTCTTTGGATTAAAAATGAACATATAACTGCCGGAACTACTGATGGCTATTCCATAGACATAATTGTTTTTTGGATTGGTAATAAGATCGGTAATTTTAACAACATTTCGGACATTGGGTATGGTAAAGTTATTTACCATAGCATTGGTTGTTGGATTCCAAATGAATAAAGGTGATGTTGTTGCGGTAGGAGTGGCACCCCCTCCTCCATATATTGTTGTTCCCCCAATAAGACAAAATGCAGTACTTGTTACTCCCTGGCAAGAATTAGCTACTGCTAACGAGTCAACACCTAAATTAGAAAACGGGTAGTAAGCTGATGCGGTACCTGTTTGGACACTCCACTTCACTACTGGTCCATTTAACTGACCATAGTGACCAACAGATCCTAGATATAGATTACCATCAGGTGCTGCAATCAATGCTTCAGGGCGCAAGTCACCAACCCAACCACTGGTTGACGACCAATTATTGATTACGTTTAAACATTGTGGATTTGGTGCATTTGTTGTTGCACCGCAATTAGGACTTACGTATGGATTAGGGGTAATCGGAGTAGTTGGATCATAACTCATTAAACTAGGCAACGTATAATTCCCAATTTCAAGCTTCCCATTATAAGAAAGCATGGAGTATGGTTCTCCCGCTGCTATTTGTCCGAGATTTATCAGACCACTCGTCGGATTGCTGGGTGTAAATTTCGCAAGGTAAAATGGTAAGACACTTCCCGCGTAAACATTACTATCAGGTCCAATCCCTATTCTGAAGATATCAAGATTATTCCCCTGGTATGTATAGGGATAGGTATTCTGCGTACCATTGGAATGGGTAGTAATCACACTTGTATAATTTGGGTTAAATGCGATTCTATCGCCATTGCTAAACACGTTTGTTGGAGCAGAATTAAGAGCTGAATTCACTACCTTTGCCATGCCATTACTAAGCAGGTAGTACTGATTCCCAATATATCCATACACATTCTTATCGCTTCCCACCCAAACACTCCCAAAACCTGATGAAGGGCCGGTTACAAGAACACTTGTTGCTTTTGTTTGGATATTATAGGCAACAATCTTAGATGTAACACTTCCTGTTCCTACATATATATATGGATTTGTTTGGTCGGCTGCGCAGTTACGCGCATATTGATTTGACCGATCAACTGTGCCTAAATTCAGTATCTGGGGTGCTGGATCGTTAGGGCCGTAACTAATTAAATCTGCGGAAGGGAACGTACAACCATATATTCTTTGATTAACGGGACTAAGGGTGAATTGCCATATGTATGTTTGTTTCGCTGATGTAGTAGGATCAACCGGCAATGTCCCCACATCACTCAGTTGAGATGCCGAGGTATTAAATTTTAGAATATGAGAATTGACAGTTGATTTTGTGCCAATATACACATTGTTATCCCGACCAACTGCCATTGCTGCTGCTGCGTATTCTGTAGAAACCGGAGATGCGTATGTCGTTGCAACATAATTATTTTTTGGATCAATGGCAACAAAATCAAGTGAGTAATTCACGTATTGGTAGCCTATATAAAATTTTTGGCTTCCAGCAGTTGTTCCTGGTCCTACCATTTCATTTTCAATCGAACCTAAACCTTTTAGCGATGCAAATTTTTGATAGGGGCTGGCGGCAGTCACTCGCTGAAGAAATGGATTATTTTGAAAAAAACTAACCGGGAACAATAAAACACCTAAAAGCAAAAGAGCTGTGAGAAAAAGAAGAGGCAGGGGTGGGACAACTCCATTAATTGGCGGAAAGGAGCCCCGAAGGACTTGAAAAAAGGACTTGTATATTTTCATAAATCACCTGACCTATCCATTACTAGTCGCTAGACTACATTATGAGCAAATACATGTATATATTTATCTCTGTCAATAAGTCTATCAAACCAAAGTTGCGATCAGGTGGAGAATAAGTAAGCAAGAGGTAAAAAATTAAACAAGCGAGTAGTAATTCCTTAATGACGTCAGGGCGCGTTTCATTTTTGTGCAGGAAGGAAGCCCGCCAGACATGGGAGGGGCGGCATTGATGACGCTGCTCCACCTCCATGACGCCCGCAAGGGGCGTCACTACTATACAGGTTTTTGCTCGCTTCGCTCGGGTATCTATCGTTATTAGAACGAGCGAAGCGACGTTCACTCCGTGTATAGTAGTGACGCCCCTTGCGGGCGTCATGGAGGTGGGAGGCCACTGTGCAAAAATGACGCCCCTTGCGGGCGTCATGGAGGTGAGAGGCCACTGTGCAAAAATGACGCCCGCAAGGGGCGTCATGGAGGTGGGAGGCCACTGTGCAAAAAAATGAAACGCACCTTTTCAGTGAGCGATGCTGTTCAGAAAGACTCTTGTCCCAACTACTCACCTAGCATCAAGCGGATTTGTGAAGCGCAGTGGGACTAGCTGACCTTTTAGCTTATTCATACGCATACGTTTCAGGCGTTCCAGGCCTTTGTCCGTCTTTATCTTCATATGCAAGCGCAAGACCAGTAAGACTCCAAGGAGAAGTGCTTGTATAGTTACGATCACTGAGGTTGCTACTGGAATCGCCATGATCACATACGGACCGGCCATGATTTGGATGAACAGCAGTATGAAACCAAAGCGAGCAACCAGAGTCACCATATCGATCAAGAGCGGCGTGAAACCGTCTTTGAGCGCGTAAAAGCCTCGCACCAAGAGTTCACTGGCAATATTCCCCGGCATCCCCACAACGTAGCCCAGCAAAGCTAGAACCGTGAGCTCGGTCGAATGGCTCGTAAAGGCTCCATGCTGGAAAATAAGATAGATAAGAGGTTTTCCTAGCACAGAGAGCCCGACTGTACATGGAATGCTGAGGAGAACCGATACGAGAATCACTCTCCACAGTAACAGACGCAGGTGCAGGTAACGCTCGTTCGCCGCGAGCTGCGACATCCTCGGGATGGCCGCCTGGGCCACGGCCTGTGCAAGCAATGCCACAGGGAGGGCAAAGAGCATCTGGGCATTGTGCAGGACTGCAAGGCTGTCTCTATCAGGCAGGTAGGAGGTATAAGCCGTACTGAGTACGGCCCCTGCCGAAGAGATGCCTATTCCTAGCGTGTGTGGAGCGGAGAGGCGTATCACCTCGTGCAATCCCTGATTTTTGAGATCCCAGAGAAATGAATAGCGTAACCCTGCCTTGAGCAAACCCGGGACCTGTACCAGGACCTGGCACAGAGCGGCAACCAGGACCCCATAGGTAGGTCCATAGATGCCGACACCTGGAAGAGCAAGGGAGAACAGTAATCCCCCAATCAAGCCCACGTTGTAGACCGCAATGGAAAGGGCGGGCAGGAAGAACTGGCGCTTACTGCTCAAAATAGCCGTAGCGACTGTGCCAAGACCGAGTATCAGCGGCTGCACAAGCATGATACGTGTCAAAGTAGTGACCAGAGCTTGTTCCGAAGCAGAGTAACCTGGGACCAGCCAGTGGTTAACGAAGGCAGGGGTAAGCCATTCTCCGCAGAGAACAAGAACAGTGAGCAGGACGAGCAGGACATTAAAAACCAGGCTGGCCAGACGCCATGCTTCTCTCGGCCCGTTCGCCTGCTCATAGGAGATAAACACGGGAATAAAGGCGTAAGCGAGCGCACCTCCTGCCACTAAATTGAAGAGGGTATTGGGTAATTGCGCAGCAGCATAGAAAGCATTGGCCTGGGGCCCCGTGCCGAAGAGAACATTCAAAATCGTTTGACGTACAACCCCCAGCGCATTCGAAGCGATATATGCCAACATGAGCAACAACGACCCTTCAACAATGCTGTGACGTCGCTGCAAGAAAGTGCGATCCAGTCGAAAATGCGCCAGCTTCAAGCGTAACCGGTTCGATCTCAAAACATTCTCCCTTCCCTCCACGTATTGCTTCACCGCAGTGATCTCCTTCAACCACGCCAGATGAAACCACTCTTTGCTACACACCCCACTGGTGTAACGATTTATTCCTATGTGATCTCTCTCGGCTACGCATGTTACTAGTACCAATGGCTGGACTATTCATGTAGTACAAAAATACCCCGTACTTGTCCAATGGATAGGGATGTACCTCTATCTTTGCAGTTTTTATTTGCCTCCTACAGGATGGAGCTCCACACTTCTTTCATACTGGATTACGACATGTGAGCAATTGTCTCACGCACAGATGCCTGAGACGGCGCGAGTGAAAGGGTAATCGTAAAGTTACATCCCTCTTCCGCTTCAGCACTCGCTTGCAAGGTACCACCATGCAGTTCCACCAGAGAACGGGTAATGGATGGCCCCAGCACACTTCCCAGCTTTTCTGACCGGGGAAGAGCAGTATCGTGAAAGAAGGGATGATTAAATGCCGCCAGATCTTCAGCAGAAAGGTCCCCGCTGCTGGAGCAGGTGATGCGAACCATGGTGTCCACCGGCTGCGTTTGCCAGTCTATGCGTCCTCCCACCGGCGTATGGTTCGCGGCAAAGGTCAGAAGATTGGTCAGAATTTGCCCCACGCGATTCTCATCCCCCACCACGAGGAGGGGCGAGGACGCCAGGTGCAGGGAGAGGTGCTGACGTCGCTCCTCGATCTGTGGGCGTATATTCTGGGTCACATCGCGAATGAGGGAGTGCAGGTCGAGTGGAACCGGGCGGATCACCATGGTCTGTGCTTCCAGCCGTGACATATCGAGCAAATCATTGACGAGCGCCAACAGCCGCCGCGTATTGCTTCGGACGATCTCCACAAATTCCAACTGCAGGTCCGTCAGGGGCCCGGCCTCCTCTTGCTGAACCAGCAGGTCCGTATAGCCTTTGATGGAGGTCAGCGGTGAGCGCAACCCATGAGATACCAGGGCGCTAAACTCGGCTTTGAGGCGCTCCGCTTCCCGCTCTCGCGTGACATCGCGCAGGACGTACAGCCGACCCAGATAGGCATTGGTGGAACTGGGCACCGGCGTCGAAGAGACAACCAGTTCTCGATACTGCGGTTCCTTCTGGATCACCGTCGTCGTGTAGCGCCGCTCCTGGTTGGTGCCGTCCTGTGCCAGGTCTCCATGAAAGGAGGCCGCATTGACGAAGAGCGCTTCCCACTGAGGTTGCAGGTCGGCAAACGGCATCCCTACTACTCCTTCAGCCGACATCGCAAAGAATTCGCGAAATGGACGATTGAGCGCATTCACCTGTCCACCAGCGGAAATGAAGAGGAATGCCTCGCTGGAGGCATCGAAAATGGCCCGGCTCTCACTTTGGGCGCGTTCTACCAGGGCATACTGGCGTTCGAGGGCGCGCATAGACTCCTCGAGAGCATGCTCGTGCTCCTCGATCGCTTCGGCCATGCGATTGATAGATTGACCAACCTGGTCTAAATCGGTAAAGAGCAGAGGGACAACCCTGGCGGCTTTCTCCCTTTGACCCAGCCGCTCTGTCGTGCTCGTTAAGCACACAATCTGGGTTTGGAGCGTCCTCGTGAAGTTCCGCAATATCAATAGGAAGGCAGTGTTCGCAACGATTGCGAGTACGATGCCCCCGAACAGCAGGCTGAGATTGATGCTATCCACCTGGTTCTGGTATCCATCCACATCTTGCCCGATGGTCTTTTGCAGTTGGGTGATCCCCTCGCGAAATCGACCAAAGAGGGTATTGCCCTGGAGAATGCTCGACTCGGAACGCGGGCCAGCGAAATTGCCAGCCTGCATCTCATTGACCTGGACTATAGCATAATTGCTGTACCACTCATCGGCTACTTCTTGCACCACCGACAACCCGACAAAGGCATGTCGAAAGGCACTGGACTGCAGTCGGGTGGTAAGATCCTGCACGGAGGTCAGATAGGCTGATCGCCCCTGGCTCAAAGGGGCAAGGTACACCGGGTTATTACTACTAATATAGGCCCGCAAGCCACTCTGCTGGTCAATCATCGCCTGCAGAATGCCATCTGCGTCCTCGCGTAACAGCACTTTCTGATCATCCAGATGGCGCTGGACGTTAAACGCATACAAACTCGTCGCGATGCCGAGAAAAAATACCACGAGAATCAGGATAAAAATGAATGTGAGACGCGCGTTGAGCCAATCCACGACACGCGTGGGACGTTTATTGTGAACAATCTGGTACATGAGTACTACTCTTTCATTGGATTGCAGGCATATTCCCGCAGCACTTCTGCGACACAGGTCCGCAGTGACTGGGATTCGAAAGGTTTGACTAGATAACGGGTAGCTCCGCTATGCAAGCCTTGTTCGATTTCGACTGCCTGGCCTTTGGCAGAGAGCACAATGGTGGGAATGGACGCGCTCAGCGGATCCTCACGCATAGCATCGAGCACCTCTAGCCCCGTCATTTCGGGCATCATCATATCAAGCAGCACCAGGTCCGGCTGCACCTCGCGAATTAATTCCAGGGCCCGCTTGCCGTTCTGGGCCTCATAGAGATCGTAGGAACGCAGCAAAAAGACAATCAGGCGACGGATGTCTGCCTCATCATCAGCAATAACCAGTTTGGGTTTCATACTATCACTTTTCCCTTTCTCGGTCGCTACCTCTCGCTGCAATGACACGCGTCGCGTGCCATCCAGCACCCTGCCTTAGCGAATCCTCTCTAAATATCATCCATGTTCTCCAAGAGCTTCCATACCCACAACACTTGTTACTTGTAATATAGCCCTTTCCTCCAAACGGAGCGGGATCTGCACGCACGGTCTTGATTTTTTCACTCCTCGACCGCTTCTGCCGATGGAGAGAAGTGAGTTCACTTCTCGAGAAAGAAGATTTGTACCGATGCAAAAGATCCTAGTAATGCTGGTGATACTCGGCGTGCTGGCGGCAGGCACCTTGCTGATCCGTCACCAGCAACCTGTGGCCCTATCAACAGGCGCGTGTGTTGATATACCAGCCTCTCCTGATTATCTGAGTACTAATAGCGAGACCGATGCAATCGCGGCCATCGATAATGCACACAAACAGGAAAACCTGCCTCCGTTGCGCCTACCAGCGAACTATTATCATCTTGAACCCCCACAGCAGCAATTTATCTTGCTTAACCTTGAGCGTACCGATCGCGGACTGCCACCCCTCCAAATGGATGCTGCGCTTTCACAAATGGCTCTTGGGTATAGCAGACAGATGTCCAATTTGCATTTCTTCTCACATACCAGCCCCATTAGCGGCTCCTTCATCAACCGCATGAACAGTAATCCGGCCACGGCCAATCATTACAGTCTGGCGGCGGAAAACATTGCTGGAAATCCCGTTGCGGGTGCTGGTCCAATGTATGAATATATGTATGATGACGTGGTGGAAAACTGCGGCCACCGGCAGAATATCCTTGATCCTAAGCTAACTCTCGTGGGCATCAACTGGGTACGCGGCAGCCAATACGGTAGCATCTCAGCGCAGGAATTTCTGGCATCTGTTTCCTGGAATCCCTATTCTCACCCGTCTCCCGATACAATTGCCCCATCTGTGGTTATAACCCAACCTATCCTCGATGGTACGATCCTCTCCTGCCGCGCACTGGCTAAAGATAATGTGGGCGTGGTGCGCATTACCTGGTTCCTGGATCGCGTTGGCAACCAACCGTATCTTGGTCCTGACTTGACGCTTGATTTGGGCCAGCTCTCACCTGGCAAGCATACGCTCCTGGTTTATGCGGTGGATGGCGCGCTGAACTACGCTATGGCTAGTACTACAGTGGTAAGTATGGCAGAATAGCTCGATTGTCTATTAACGCATGGAGCAGTGAGCAAGAGGAAGGGTAAAACGAAAGGTGGAGCCGTGACCAGGCTCGCTCGTCACCTGGATCTCTCCGCCCTGCATTTCCACCAGCGACCGGGTGATCGCCAGGCCAAGACCAGTTCCACCAACCCCCTTCGCGGCGGCGTTGTGTGCCCGGTAGAAGCGGGTGAAGAGCCGGGCTTGCTCCTCTGTGGACAGCCCGATGCCCGAATCGGTTACGGCCATGCAGGCAAAGGGTCCGACTACCTCAACAGAGAGGTCGATGTGTCCTTCCTCAGGAGTATATTTGTGCGCGTTGGAGAGCAAATTGGTGAGAATTTGCGTCACCCGTTTGGCGTCACCGAGCACCATGGGAGCTTCCTCAGGCAGATGCAGGGTAAATGTCTGTCGCTTCCCATCCCAGCCGGGTTGAAAGGAGGGGATCAGTTCGTGAATGAGCAGGTTGATATTCAGGGCTTCCAGGTGCAATTCCATCTTGCCCGATTCCAGGTGTGAGAGATCCAGCAGGTCATTGGTGAGGCTGGTCAACCGGCGAGCATTGTTCTGGATAGTCTCCAGAAATTCCCGTTGCAACACGCTCAGCTCCCCAGCGCCTTTGTCCGTCAAGAGCACATCAGCATAGCCCTTAATGGAGGTCAGCGGCGCGCGTAACTCATGCGAGACCATCGAGACAAATTCGGACTTCATCCGCTCGACCTCGCGTTCATGTGTCACGTCATACCAGACATACAGCCGGCCAATATAGGTCTGATAAACATCCTTGACGGGCAGAGACGAGAGTGCGAACTCCCGCCACGAAGACGCCACTTGCACCTTTGGTTCTCGAAAGACCTGTTCCTGGTCCGTCGTGCTCCAGGCCAGCCAGTGCTCCACGGAGTCGGAGGCCTCGAACAGTCCTTTCAGCAGTGCCATCAACTGGTCGGGTGACTGTGAAAGCACGGTGGTGTCGTCGAGCCCAAAGAAGTCGGTAAAGCGCCTGTTCACCTTAATCGGACGCCCATCAGGAGTGAGCAAGAGTATGGCCTCTTGAGAGGCATCAATGATGGCACGCAGTTGACTTTGCGTACGTTCAAGCTGCGCGTAATTGGTTTGCGCGCGACGCAAGGCCTCCTGCAACCGGGCTTCGCTGATAGGCAACGTTTCTTGAGTTATTCTTTGACGCCCATCCGTGTTTCCTGTCTCCCTTTTTTGTTTGTAGCCATGTGACGGTTCTGACTCACTGGCTACATTTTGTGCTGTGTGTTTCTGTGCCATGCGCTCTACTTCCCGTCTTTCAAGAGGTCGGCTATGCTTCGTAACAAGACCTTGTTATTGAATGGCTTGCCGATATGAGCTGTACACCCAACAGCCATGGCGCGCGCTTCATCAAAAGGAGAAACATGCGCAGTGACGGCAATGATGGGGGTGGACCGGAACTCACCCATCTTGCGCAAGTGTCCTACGGCTTCCCACCCATCGATATCCGGTAAAGACAGGTCCATCAGGATGAGATCCGGGTGGTGCAGTTTGGCCTGGGTAAGGGAAGCTTGTCCGTCTTCAGCAAACACAACACGGTAACCTGCCTTCTCCAGTAGCTGTTCAAGCAGAGCACGCATATCCTCGCTATCATCCACCACCAGGATTTGTTTTTTCTGTTCGGCGCTCGTCTGTTCGTCCATAACGCTCCTTGTCTGCATGTTTTCCAACACTATTGCTTCCTCTCTGTCGTCTCTATACTGACCGAGTCTCACGCTTGCTGGCTTGAGACGAACGTCGCCTGAATGCCACTAAGCGATCAAGGGTACTGACCAGAGCATCCTTTTGAAAAGGCTTAATCAAGTAATCGTCAGGATCAGTATACCGACTTGTTCCAAATAGACTCCCATCGAGGCATGCGATGTGTTGTTACGTCTCAAGGAGAGCCCTTTTTGCCAGGGCAGACGAAAGTTACACAATGGTGATTTGAGGGTGATCCGAGGATGAATTGCTGTTTGCCTGGCTGAGTATACTAAAAGATATACAGATGTCAGTCTAAAGTGGGAGAGAGAAACACTCACTGCCATGTGTCGCTTGTGGGTAGAAAGAAAGAAGATGAACCGCACCTCTCAACGCCAACACCATACGAGCCTGGTAGGGCAACTGAAGCACTCCCGGCTGATCGTCACCAGCCTCATCGCCTCCATCTTCATTTTCAGCATTCCGGTGAGCATCATTGCCTCCCCCTCCCAGCACAACCTTGATGTACAAAAAGGGGCTCTTCAAGAGGACCTCAATAGCATCCTGATCTCGATGGTCAACCAGGAGACCGGTTTGCGGGGGTATATCACTACCGCGAACAGCGCGTTCCTCCAGCCATTTACCAATGGCCGACCACAATACTTGCTCGCTGAGCAACGCTTGGCAAGCCAGGCACACGGCAGTGACTTCAAAGAGACCGCGAGGGCCCTCGCGCAGGTCGACGAGCGGGCCAACGCCTGGTATAGCACCTATGCTCAAGTCCAACTCCAAAACATGCAATCCGGCCAGCTTGAGACGGCTCGCGCAGCCAGTACCAACGCCTTTGGCAAGACGTTGTTCGACCAATTTCGGGCAGCAGTCGCTCACTTACAAGATGCCCTCGGGCAGGACTTCACCGCCATTCAGTCTCGGCTCAGGATCCTCGGCTGGGTCATTTTTGTCGGTGTCGTGTTGTTGGCGGTCCTCGCCGTCATCGTGTTATGGCGCACCCTCAGCCGGTTTCTCAAAGCCCTGCGTGCGCAACTCAACATCCTTATGTCTGCGACCATCCTGCTCGGATCGGGCGATCTTTCGGCCCGCGTCCAGGAGCTTGCCTACGATGAGCTGAACCGCCTGGGTCAGACCTTTAACACGATGGCTCAGGATCTGGAAGGCACGACCGGCGAAGTGCTCCAGCAGCGCGACGAACTGCTGGTCTTAAATGAGGCGCTGGAAGAAGCGAATCGGGTACGCAGCCAGTTTCTTTCCACCATGTCACACGAATTGCGCACCCCGCTGGCTTCGATTATTGGCTTCAGTCAGATGCTCTTGGAAGACGCAGTAAAAGCCAGTTTGAACCAGCGGCAACAAAGCAACCTGGAGCGCATCCTCAAAAACGGTCAACACTTGCTCAGTCTGATTAACGATGTGCTGGACCTCTCGAAAATCGAGGCGGGTCGCATGGATGTCACCTCTACGCAAGTGAACGTGAAAGAACTGCTGACCTCGGTGGTCGAAGAGACCCAGTCCATGGCCATCGAGCAACACCTCGCCTTGAGAGTAGAGGTGGAAGAAGGGATTGATTGCCTGGAAACCAACCCGATGAAGGTACACCAGATCCTGCTCAACCTGCTCTCCAATGCCCTGAAGTTTACAGAAAAGGGTGAGGTGATAATATCGGCGAGACGGATGATCTCTTCAGACACGCATGGAGACCGCGTTGCGCTTGCCGTGAAAGATAGCGGGATCGGCATCCCTGTGGACATTCAAGAACGGATCTTCGAACCCTTTTACCAGGCTGATGGCAGTTACACGCGGAAATTTGGTGGAACGGGACTCGGTCTTTCCATTGTGAGGCAGTTGACGACCCTGCTGGGGGGAACAATCGAAGTTAAAAGCGCACCTGGCCAGGGCAGCACCTTTACGGTGCTGCTGCCTATCAAAGCAGTTCATCAACCATTTGAGCAGCATTCCCTGCGTTTGCATCCGGCGCAACCAGAGGAAGTCCTCACGATCTCCCCCTCTTCTGATGAGCCCACCCCAGCCAGGCTGCGTGAGTCATTGGCGGTTTCCGCCATTGGAGAAGCCAGCGCTGGACAGAACAACGTGGTGCTGGCGGTCGATGACAACCCGGATGTCATCGTCCTCATCAAAGCGGCCTCCAAGGACACACCTTATACGGTCGTTGGGGTGACAGACCCCACAAAAGTGATGGAAAGCATCCAGGAGGTGCGACCCTGTGCCATCACCCTTGATGTGATGATGCCAGATTTAAATGGCTGGCAAATTCTCCATCGGTTGAAGGACAACCCCGCGACCGCTTCCATTCCAGTTATCATGCTGACGGTACTCTCAGAACCTGCAACAGGCTATGTGTTGGGTGCAGACGATTACTTGATCAAGCCTTTTCAAAAGGATGCTCTGCTCAGTACTCTTGATCGCTTAATGGCATCCAGGCGACGTTCGTCTCAAGCCAGCAAAGGTGAGACTCAGCCAGTGTAAAGACGAAGGGGGTTGGTGGAACTGGTCTTGGCCTGGCGATCACCCGGTCGCTGGTGGAGATCTGTCTTTCTTTCAGTATACTCAGCCAGGCAACCAGCAGTTCAGGTGGTTTTTTTAGCGGTACGAGGAGTTCTATGCCAGTCTGGCATGTGCATGATTGGCCCTGTTCAAGGAGCCTAGCGTTCCCTTTCGGCCCCTTTCTCCCTCAGCAGGTTCTTGATCGCCTGCCGCAAGTCCTGCGTCTCGAACGGCTTCACCAGGTAGCCATCGGCTCCTGCTTGCAGGCCCTCTTGTATTTCCTCCTCCTGATATTTGGCCGACACAATGATAACCGGGATGGTGGCCATCGCGGCATGCGCTTTCATGGTCTGTAAGACCTCCAGACCACTCATCTCGGGCATCATCAGATCCAGGAGCACCAGGTCAGGAGGAGCCTGACGCATCCACTCGAGCGCGTCCTTGCCGCTAGTAGCCTGCCTAAAGGTGTATTCCGGCAGCAAGAGCGGGATCAGTTGGACGATTTCCCGGTCATCATCGACAATGAGCATCTGCATGTTGAGACCCGCCTCTCGCCAGTTTTTGGGTAATCATGGCCACCACATCCTGCATGCTGGCAGCCTTGCCGATCGTCTGCACCAGTCCATCTGCCAGCAGGACGTTCCAGCGCTCATACAGGGCATCCGGTATGCTACCGAGCAATAAGAGCGTACTGTGCAGATCAGCAAAGCGCTGCAGCAGTCGCCGGAACAGGTCGATCACCTCCGTCAGGAGTAGATCCACGTCCAGCAGCACCAGCTGGGGATGCTGGTTCTCGGTCAGCTGCAACAGGGTGTTGGCGTTGGAGGCTTCCATCACCCGGTACCCCGCCTGCTCTACTCCTTGATACAGCAAGGTCCGCCAGACCGGGTCGGAGGCTGCTACGAGTACCAGTGGTTGCTGCTCTCCGCGCACAATGGCACTGACCTGTTGCTGTAACTGCGCCTGGGAGAACGGTTTTTCCAGCACATCCATCGCCCCCAGCAATATTGCTTCCTCTCTGGTATCAGTCATGGTGAGCAGCAGCACGGGGATCGGGGCGGTCGTCTCCTCGTGTTTGAGCTCTTGCAGGATGCCCATCCCGTTGCTCTCCGGTAGGGCCACGTCCAGGATAATCAGGTCCGGCTGCGCTTGTGTTGCCACAGAGATCGCTGCGTTGCCCCGATAGGTGGTCAGCACCTCGTAGTCCTGTTGTTCGAGGAAGTACCGTAAAAGGCTCGCGTGATCCGGTTCGTCTTCCACGATCAGGATGCGCTTCTGCTTCCCCCCAGACGAGGAGGGGCGCCTGGCCGACACCGTGGCCTCGCGGACAATGGGGAGGGTAAAGTGAAAGGTCGAGCCCTCTCCGGGGGCACTCTCGACCTTTATGGTGCCGGCATGCATCTCGACCAGGGCACGGGTAATGGCTAGGCCCATCCCGGTCCCCTCATCTTCTTTCACAAAGGGGTGGGCGCGATAGAATTTGGTAAAGAGGTGGGCCTGTTCCTCTGCCGTCATGCCGATCCCACTATCACGCACCCCAATGTGGATCGTCTCCTGCTCCTGCTGCATGAATAACTCGATCTTCCCGCCTTGTGGGGTAAACTTGTGCGCGTTGGAGAGCAGGTTGGTCAGGACCTGCAAGATGCGGTCAGGATCTCCCAGAACGACAGGAACGGATGGGAGCAGGGAGACAGTGAGGTGCTGCTGCTTGGCTTCCAGTTGGAGATGCAAGCGCTGCACCACCTCCTGCATCAGCCCATTGAGGTCGAGCACGCTGCGCTGCAATTGGACCGTGCCGGCCTCCAGGCGCGAGAGATCCAACAAATCGTTGATCAGGGCAATCAGCCGCAGCGTGTTTCTCTGCACAATGTCGAGATAGGCCCGCTGGGAGGGGGAGAGCGACTGCCCTTCGTTAGCTAAGAGCACCTCGAGATAGCCTTTGATCGAGGTGAGAGGCGTCCGTAACTCATGGCTGGCGATGGTGATCAGTTCACTCTTGCGGCGCTCCAGTTCTTTCTGCGCCGTCAGATCCAGCACAAAAGCCATCCATTGGAACGGCTCCTCCTGCAGACGCGCCGCTGCAATCAGGACGGACACACGCCTGCCATCCTTGCGCAAATATTCCTTCTCAAAGGGCGCACAGATTCCGCGGCTTCGCAGCTCTTCCACAGCGTGCAGGCTCGAAGGCATCTCTTCCGCAGGTGTGAGTTGGGCCCAGTTCATCCGTTTGTGCTCGAACTCCTCCCTGCTATAGCCCACCAGTTTGAGAAAGACATCGTTGACCTCCACTACCCCGTCCTCGTCACTGACAAGAACTCCGATGATGTTGGCGTCCACTAACCGCTTGAAGCGTTCTCCGCTGCGATGCAGTTCCTCGTCGCGCCGCTCGATTTCCTTGCGTTGGGTGATATCGTGGGCGATCCCGGCGATATAGGGACGCTCTTGCCACAGGAGGGTATACCAGTTTCCTTCCACCCAGACCCAGCTTCCATCAGCGCGCCTCATGCGATATTGGAGAGCATGACCAGCATCGCGAGCAGCGAGGAAGGGGGAGTGATCCTCAGGATGGAGCAGCTCCATATACGGCTGATGCACCAGCGTCTCTGGCGCGTACCCCAGCACCTGCCGATAGGCTGGGCTCACATACTCGATGGTTCCCTCCGCTGTGATCATGCAGATGAGATCGCTGGCAGCCTCTGCAATGAGGTGAAAGCGCGCTTCACTTTCCCTGGTGAGCGCCTGGGCGCATCTGCTGTCATCAATATCGGTACAGGTCCCAAACCACTTGAGAATAGCCCCACTGGCGTCTCGAAGGGGTACTGCCCGTCCAATATGCCAGCGATAACTTCCATCAGCCGCCCGTTTGAGGCGATATTCGACCTCGTAGTTGCTCCCAGTCTGTAAGGCACGCTGCCAACACTCCAGGACGGGCTGCAGGTCGTCGGGGTGAAGGATCCGCTCCCAGCCCCATCCCTGCGATTCTTCGAGAGACAGACCCGTATAGTCAAACCAGCCCTGGTTGAAGTAATCGATGTACCCATCGGGTCGCGTGGTCCAGACGAGTTGAGGAATGGCTTCAGCGAGCAAACGAAATGCTTCCTCGCGTTGTTGGAGCAGCTCGAGCGCCTGCTTCTCTCGCGTAATATCATGGGCAATACTCAGCGCTCCCACTACTTCTCCCCGGGGATCTTTGAGTGCAGAGATCGTCAACGAGACATCGATGAGCCTGCCATCCTTATGACACCGCTGTGTTTCATAGCGCTGGAGTGGCTCGCTGCGCTGGAGCCGCTCCATAATGTATGGAAATTCGTCTGCGCGATTGGGAGGAATGATGATGGTGAGAGACTGTCCAATGACCTCTTGCGCTGTGTAGCCATAGAGTTGCTCTGCAGCGGGATTCCAGCCAGTGATGATCCCCTCGGTCGTTTTGCTAATGATAGCATCCTGGGATGTAGCCATCAAGATCTCCAATTGATTTGCTGCAAGATTGCTTGTTGTTAAGTTTTGCATAAGCTGTCCCTTTCTTGCTCTCTACACCCAGTATAGACCACTTGCAAAACACCGCTTTGCTTCCGTCTGCCCCTGCCAGATGTTTTTGAGAAGGTTCCTACCATCGGAGTGGCCGACATAGCTCCATAACGTATCCAGTTGCACTCGGCTGAGCTTACTTCAAATGCAAAAACTCACTCGAGCTAAAAAACCGTACTTGTCGCTGAACTAGCGGAACCGCAAGCCGCCAGCAAATTAAAATGTCAGTACATTGTCAGCGGGCTTTACAGGTTGTCCATCTGATCAAACCCTCCGATAAGGACAAGTGTAGCTATGCGTCTTGCTTAGCGTCTCAGGATGCAGTTCTTTTTTTTGCAGAAAATGCCGCTGCTCCCCCTCCATGACGCCCGCAAGGGGCGTCACTACTATAGACGAATATCTCGGCCTGAGAAGCCGTCGTCTATAGTAGTGACGCCCCTTGCGGGCGTCATGGGGGGGGAGGCCACTGTGCAAAAAAATGAAACGCACCCGCGTCTCATACAAGCTTGCGGCGAGTTGGTATAATGAGGGTAGATGTTCTTGTTTTACGGTGGTTCCAGCATGGATGAACGGCAGACTCCTCTGACGAGAGTGAATGGTTCGCTCGTTGGGAGGCGCCCGTTCCTGTTGCATCCTCTCGGAAGCACTCGAGTGTCTCGCACACCAGCAGGTGTGACAAAGGAAGAAGCACGATGTCAGCCGATCCCGGGCCGTCCCAGACCACTTCTGCTTCCCTGCATGCCCACGATAGGGAGGGAAAACGTCTGCACGCCCTGCTGGAGCATGTCACAGATGTGGTCGCCCTGTTTGATCGGAAGATGCACCTGCTGTCGATCAACTCCGCTGTCGAACGGCTCCTCGGATACACCCCTGCGGGGTACGCCCAGCTCGGAGCGCATTTCGCTCTGCTTCATCCCGACGACCGCAAATCAGGTGAAGACCTGCTCGCTGCCCTGTTACAGACTCCCGGGGCAAGCACCACGACCCAGCAGCGTGTCAAACACCAGGATGGGTCGTATCGTTGGGTAGAAGCCACGCTCACCAACCTGCTGGATGATCCTGAGATCGGAGCGGTGCTGTTGCAGATGCGAGACCTTAGCAAACTCAAGCGCCTGGAAGCAGCACTCCAGGCAAGCGAACACCGGGAACGTACCCTCTCCGAGGAACGAGAGCAGTTGTCGGAGCGGGAACAGCAAGCGCGAGAGGAGGCCGAACTGGAACAACGGCGGCTGCGTTCCCTCTTTGCGCAGGCGCCGGCGCTGATCCACATCCTGCGCGGGCCTGAGCATGTCTTTGAGTTTTTTCATCCCCTCGGCAAGGATCTGGTCGGGGAACGCGATCTGACGGGGATGAACGTCCGAGAAGCCCTGCCCGAATATGAAGGACAGGGCTACTTTGAACTGCTCGATCACGTGTACCAGACAGGCGAACCCCATCGGATCACCGAAATGTCCTCGTTCCTCGCGGCGGCTGATGGCACCCTGGTCGAACGGTTTTTTACTGGCATCTTTCAACCCTGGTATGATCTGGATGGACAGATTGCGGGTGTTTTGAACTTCGCGGTGGAAGTCACCGACCTGGTGCGCGCCAGGCAGCAAGTCGAACGCCAGCGCGATGAACTGATTCTCCTCAACGCGGCGCTGGACCAGGCACAACGCGGCAAACAGTTTTTCTCGACCATGTCGCACGAATTGCGCACGCCGCTGGCCTCCATCATCGGCTTTAGCCAGCTCTTATTGGCAGATGCACAGCAGGCGCAGAGGGACCGGCAGCACGTCCGCAACCTGGAGCGCATCCTCAACAACGGGCAACACCTGCTCGCTTTGATCAATGATGTGCTGGACCTGGCGAAAATCGAGGCGGGCCGCATGGAGGTGACCTCTGTGCAGGTGGACGTGCGAGACCTCTTGACCTGGGTGGTCGAAGAGACCCAGTCGCTTGCCACCCAGCGCCACCTCACGCTGCGAGCGGAAGCGGAAGACGGGGTGAACTTCCTGGAAACCAGCCTGGTGAAACTCCGCCAGATCCTGCTCAACCTGGTGTCCAATGCCCTCAAGTTCACCGAGCAGGGCTCGGTGACGGTCTCAGCCAGGAGAGTGGGAGCAGACTCCCTTGCGCTGGCCGTACAAGATACCGGGATCGGCATTCCTCCAGATGTGCAGGAGCGCATCTTTGAAGCCTTTTACCAGGTGGATGGCCATTCCACTCGGCAAGTGAGGGGAACAGGGCTGGGGCTTTCCATCGTCAAGCAGTTGACCACACTCTTGGGGGGCACGATCGAACTCGCCAGCGTTCCAGGGCAAGGCAGCACCTTTACGGTGACGCTGCCCATGACGGCCGTCCCTCCACACGGTGACCAGGAGACCCGCGGCGTCTCTCTCTCCTCTGAGTACCACCCATCCCAGGGAAGCAAGCACGAAACGCTGCCTGAGTCGACCCGCTCCAGATGATCACCTGATTGGACAACAAAAAGAACCAAGGGGGCGCAGACTCTCGCACAGCCCACTGCCAAAGAGGGCCTGCTGATCCAAATCCAGCCAAAACCGCTCGAACTTCTCCAATTTTGTGAAGACCTGCTCTTACCCTATCCATCTAATCAAATCCTCCGATGAGGATAGGTGTAGCTATGAGTCTTGCTTAGCGCCTCACACGCAGTTGCAATCTGAATAGACAATCTTGTATTCGCTTGTGTGGCTTCCCTTGTGAGGAAAAGATTGGATGTTTGACCGCAACTTCGTCTGAGGCGTTTGTGCCCCGAGGCGCGACGCTTCTATCGGTAGTCTTTCACATTCAAACTCTTTCATAGGAATATGGCTCATGAAAAATCAAGTCAAGCGAAAGCGCACACCGTTCTTTGTGATTGTAGTGCTAGTCGCGTTTATTGTTGGCATAGGTGTCGGTCTACTTATCCCCAACTCAGGACCGCTCCACATCTCCAAGCCAGCACGGACCGGTATCCCCAGCCAGCACCGGTCGGCCTCTCCTATGGCGACCTGCTAGTCTGGGATAGCTCGAGCGTGCTCTCGCAGACGCTCAACGACGCGCTTGCGGTGGGCGTCACCACGATCCGTCTCGACCTCGGCTGGGACGACATTCAGCCCGTTTCAGCCAGCACCTACAACTGGACCAACTTCGACAATGTGGTGAAGGCGGCACGATCAAGGAACCTGACCCTGCTCCCGACTCTTGCCTACACCCCGCCATGGGCACGGCCGCCGGGTTGCACAACGGCACAGTGCGCACCTGCAAACCCCAATGCGTTCGCCTCGTTCGCCGCCGCGGCCTCCACGCGCTATGCGCCCATGGGAATCCACACCTGGGAGATCTGGAACGAGCCCAATGTCGTCGACTTCTGGCAGCCGGCTCCCAATGTCGCTCAGTACGTGAACCTGCTGAACGCGACATCC
>WNGH01000724.1_pt1 | contig 29288 bp, 23 predicted proteins | sample 5400631 | NCBI WGS metagenome assembly WNGH01 (sample SAMN13153373, study PRJNA577476) | soil metagenome | isolation source: 115 cm soil or saprolite under Garry oak tree replicate 1 | place: USA:California | collected 2016-06-15
CGAAACCCGGTCGGCTCGGTCATGACGTGGCCGGCCAGGTGGAAGTGGTGGGCAGGAACGTGACCCGGTTTAAGCCGGCCGACTCGGTTTTCGGCACATGCCGCGGAGCCCTTGCCGAGTATGCGTGCGCTTCCGAGTCAGCTGATCAGTATCGCTTCAATCGCCTCGGGGATGCCGTGTCCACGAATCCGTTCCGACCCATACCGTGCCATCAGCCCAATAATCAGCGCTCCCCCAACAGGAACCAGCACCGCCAAGATATCATCCCGCTCGCGTGACCGTCGATAAAGGGCCACCGAATGTTCGGGTTCGTCCCCTGCGGCTTCCGGTTGATACAGCACTTTGACAATTTTGAGGCGGCGACGTCCGCCGGGACTCGGCCACTCAATTTGGTCGCCCCCGCGGTATCCGAGCAGTACAGTAGCGATCGGTACGAGGGTCGAGATCTTGCTCTGCGCGATGTCGGCATCCTGCGGAAAGACCAGGGTGTAGCTGGATTCGATGCCGCTGTTGAGGTCCCGCACCAGAACACGCGAATGCATGGTGACGGCATCCATTGAAATGTTGTCCGGTGGTACGATCTCCGCGCGCTCCAGCTCCTGCGCCAGCATTGCGAGATTGTCCCGATCTAGCGCGCGTGTGTTTCTGCGCGCTTCGATCAGTCTTCTCAGCTTCTCCATGTCGCCCTGCGTTATCTGAATCATTCTTTCGTTCATCTTCGTGCTTCGCTCCTTGCATCGAAACCAGCACTGGTTTCATTCGCTTTCGCGATCCGCCTTCACTCCCTTTCTACGTTTCGGCTTCGATTAGGACGAGTAGAAAATATGCTGCAATCACTTCGATCAGACCTAAGGAAATCCCCCGCAGGAAGAACACCGCCACCGGTATGTTCGCGACGTGATCCCGCGTCTCCGCACATTGCTGGCGAGGGTCAGAGAAAAGCCTGGAGGAAAACATCACGAGATTGAAGACATTGAGAAACCGTTCGGCGATGTCGCTCGGGAGATGATCATGCACATGCAGAAAGAAGAGCAGATTCTGTTTCCCTACATCGATGCGCCAGCATCGTCGAAGGGTGATAATCGCCGAAAAGCTCCGTCGTCGAGTATTCCCGAACGCGAAGGGGTCTAGCAGCAAGAACACGGATTGGGCAAGGCGGGACGTTGTAGAAATCGGACGCTGTGCCCAGGAACTCCGCGCAGGCCACGAACATCCGATCGCTCCATTTCTCATCGCCGATTCAATGGATCCAGCAAGTCTTACGAGTTGTCCGTCGCGCGGCAATTCGAGTGTTTTGGTTCGATCGCTGAACACTGAACGATTCGCGATTCTTTTTCCGTGGTGGAGTGTCCGTCAGCATTTCTGATCCATTTTGCCGCAGACGGGCCATTTGCATTCGCCAGTAGGTTACTAGCGACGCCTCGCTCGCGGCTCGAGCCGCATTTGAATTCCCCCGTGCACTCGTCGGAGGTCGGACGTGCTAGGAATTTCGTACGGAACCGAGGGCCACGCGGTGATCCTGCCGACCTCACCCGAATTCTTGAAAGGTTTACAAGACCGTTCTGGGGAAATTGAGTTCAGCCAGAATGCGTGCTCGTACGCTCGCGACTCTCGAAGTCCCCTGGTCCTCGTCGAGACGAACAGAGGGTCAATGCTTCGCGGAGTTCGCGAAGCTTCGGAGGCTTGCTGAGTACCCGATCAACCTCGGGCGGAACCTCCCCTTCGGCCACCAAGCGCTGCCCCCACCCGGTAAGAAGAATCACAGGAGTGGAACCGGAGGCACTCTTCACAAAGCTGGCAACCTTACGGCCATCTACGCGAGGCATACCCAAATCCGTAATCACGATCGAGAAGGGTTTACCCCGTCCCTGCGCGGCGCAGAACGCGTCGATCCCGGCTTGGCCTCCGTTCGCCGTAATCACCTCGTGACCATCGCTCTCGAGAGTCTCGCAGAGCGCCCGGAGGATCAGCGGGTCATCATCCACAACCAGAATCCGCAACCTCGTTGGAACCGGCTGCGTCGTGTCGGAAAGACCAAGATCGTCGGTCGCTCCGACCGGAACAGCAAAACTTAGTCTGACGGTCGTACCCTGGTCCGGCGTGCTTTCGATTTCAAGGTCGGCGCTGTGCCGTTGTATCACTCCGTAGACCATCGCGAGACCGAGGCCCGTACCCCGCTCGCCTTTCGTTGTGAAGAACGGTTCAAGACACCGCCGCCGCGTCTCTTCATCCATGCCGACACCGCTATCGGTCACCTCCACCACTAAGTTGTGAAGGTTGCCCGAAGAACCCTGCGAGTGCTCCTCAATCCGTGTGCGCAAGGTCAATGTACCGCCGCTTGGCATGGCATCCACAGCGTTGAAAATCAGATTGATCAGAGCTTCGCGAATTTCGCTTTCCACGCCCATGATGGCCTGTAGGTTCGGTGCAAATTCGGTGCGCATCTCGATCACCACGCCCTGTTGTTGCGGCATATCGCTCCAACGAGCGCGGGTCAGGTCTACGACTTGCTGCACCAGTGCGTTCATATGTACGGGCGACAGCGTCAACTGCAGCTCGCGCTGGCGGTAGAATTCCTTCATGCGCGCGACAGTCTTCGCCACATCGTCCGTGGCTTGTTGAATCATTTCCAAGTGTCTGCGGGTCCGCGGGCTCAGTTCCGATCCCCTCTCCAGCAACATTTCGGTAGAGAGCGCCATTGGTGAGATTGCGTTGTTGATGTCGTGGGCAATGCCGCTAGCCATCTGCCCCAGAGCGCGCAGGCGCTCCTGCTGCATCACCGCTTGTTGCGTCTGTCGCAAATCGTCGTAGGCCCGCTGCAGCGATGCATGAAGTTCCGCTTGGTGCGCCGCCAGCGCCACGTGTTCGCTTAATTGCAGCAGGAACTCGCACTCGCCGCTGCTGAAGCTATGCGCTTTGCGGCGAGCTGCAACAAGGACGCCGAAGACCTTGCTTTCGACGAGGAGCGGAGCCACCACAAGCGAATGCAATCCCGCCGCGGCGAGCTTCTGTGGGAACGCCATCTTCACGTCCCTGGTATCCGGTTCATAGACCAACTGCCCGCGGACGCAACGGCTCAGACCGTTGGCATCGATGGGAATATGCGCCTGTTCCGTGAGCGCCAGTTCGAGCCCCATTGGCAGGCTTCCCGCACCCACGTGAACGACCGTCAGCTCTTGGCGCGCTGGTTCGTAATCGCAGATGCAGCCAAAATCAAAACGTAAATGCTCCTCCAGGCTGAGCAGCACCACCTGATAAATGCTCGCCAAGTCCTGTCGTCCGCCGACGGCTCGCGTGATTTGGTGCAACAGGCTTAGCCGTGCCAACTGAGCCTGTGCTCTTGCTTCTGAAGCCCTGCGCTCGGTGGTATCACGCGCAATCGTTGAAGCGCCGACGATCCTTCCTAGACTGTCCTTCATCGGAGAAATGGTCACGGAAACATCAATTCGTCTTCCATCTTTTCGGATTCGCACCGTTTCAAAATGGGCGACTCTTTCACCGCTAGCGACTCGCGCCAGGATGGCGGGTTCCTCCGTGCGGCGCTCGGGTGGAATGAGCATCATCATCGGCTTGCCGACGGCTTCCTCGGAGGAATACCCAAACAGCCTTTGCGCGCCGGGATTCCAAGTGACGATGATGCCGTCCAACGTCTTGCCAATGATCGCATCATCGGATGATTCGACGATGGCCGCCAGCTGGGCGCGCGTCTCCTCCGTCTGTTGGCGTTCGCTCACATCGCGCACAAACGCGGCGAACATGCACGCCCCGCCCCAGTGAATCGGTGAAATCATCAATTCCAAAGGCACTTCGTGGCCGGCTCGGTGCAACCCGGCGATCTCAACGCGCTTGTTCAGCACCGGGCCTTCTCCCGTCGCAAAGTAGCGCCGAAGGCCTTTTTCGTGAGCCTCGCGATATCGCTCGGGGATAATTAAGCGAGAAAGCGATTGTCCGATAGCCTCGGAGCGGGACCATCCAAAAGTGGCCTCTGCCTGTACGTTCCAATCGATAATTACGCCACTGGAATCGATTCCAACAAACGCGTCAAAGGCGGATTCCACGATCTCGCGGTAGCGCCGACTGGCCTCCAGTTCCACGCCTTGCGCGGCAAACCGCCGGTCGACAAGCGACGTTACGACAGCCAGACCGAGGACCATGAAGGTGACGATACTTACCGCTGCGGCGCTTAGAGACTCGGCGCTAACGGCGTATGCCTGATTCCATTGACCCATCGCGGATGCCGAAGGCGTAAAACTCGCGGCCGCCATTCCCGTGTAGTGCATCACCGGGATCGCAGCGCCCATCAACACAGCACTTAGAACCTTCGGCCAGCTCCACGGTGACGTATCCTGCCGGAAATAGAACGTCAGCAATAGAGCTACGAAGGAAATACCCACAGCCAGAACCACTGAGAGGATTACGAGCGATGTTGACCAGTGGCACATCGCGGAGAGTCGCATCGCTGCCATGCCTGTGTAATGCATGATAGCGATGCCACCGCCCATGAAAATACTTCCGATCAAGGCCCGAATTAGGCCCATTTTGTCGCGGCTTACTACCAACAGGGCAATCACGGAAGCAAAGACTGCAGCGAGCAGTGACAACACCACCGTTGGCCAATCGTAAAGCACTGGAATCGGCAAACGAAAGGCGAGCATACCAATGTAGTGCATGGACCAAATGCCGGTGCCCATGGCTATAGCCCCGCCGCTCAACCAAAAGAAACGGCCCCTGCCGCCGGCGGATGTTACGCGTCCAGCAAGATCAAGCGCTGCGTAAGCGGCAACGATCGCGATGACGACCGACAGCACGACAAGACCATGGTTGTAAGAGCCCAACAAAGCTTGATCCGAGGTGTTCATGACTTCAGTCCTCGCAAAGCCTGTCAATCAATCGTTGTCTTCCGGCATCAGGTCCATGCCGCAGCAGGTAAGCGGATGCGCGCGGCCCTACGCGGTTGCAATGCGAATACGGGCAAGGAAGGGAGTTTATTTTCATCGAGAGGGACCTTCGCGCTGGTGACCCACTATAGCCCGGGTACTTGAACGGTAGTTGAAGGTTCGTGCAACAGATTGTCCAGAGAAGAAACAGCATCTGCCGAGTGACCGAGTTACATGCCGAAGGATGCTCATGCAGATACTTATATTTTAAGGATTGACTCCGACGGTGAAGCGATGCTCTTCATGACGTGTCAGGTGCGAGATGACCTCGCTCGTTACCAGAATCACGCCGCACGCGTTTTTGCTGCTCTGACAGGCGTAGGGAGGCGGCACGATGAACCATTCATTGGTTCCAGCACATTGGTACTCAGGGTCTATTCTCGCGGCTATAACCTAAACGCTACTTTTATAGAGCTGCGACGAGGCTGGGACGAACATTCTCGAAGTGCAAAACCCTGGCAAAGCGAGCGTAACTTGCGACTTCGTACAAAGTTTATGCTGGCGTTTGCCCTGGTCACCGCGGGGCTAACCTGCGCTACTTTGCTCATTGTGCGACGCGCCGCCGAAAAGCGCGTGCAGCAGGAAATCAAGGGGGAGGCGTGCAATGCACTCCTCACATTCCAGGTCCTTCAGCACCAACGTCAGGTTGCGCTAAGCCGTAAAGCGGACTTATTGGCTTCGTTGGCTTCAATGAGGAATGGCGAAGCAACAACAATCCAAGACGTCGGCGAAAACCCATGGCAATCGGAGGAGTGCGATCTTTTTGTGCTCGCAGACTCTAGCGGCAAAATTACCGCCCTCCACTCAACGATGGCTAAATTCCCGCTGGACGTCGCTCAAGATTTGCTCAGTCACGATTTGAAGCAAGGCAACTCCACGGGATGGTGGTACAGCGGCACGCGTCTGTATCAAGTGGTTCTCCAGCCCTTCTATGATGATCAACCGACGAGCAGCAATTTGTCGGGCACTGTGATTGTGGGTCACGGGATGGATCGATCGGCCAATGAGCTTCGTCGGATTTCATCGAGTCACATGGCATTTCGCTACGGCAGGGATATTGTGGCCAGTACGCTTCCCGCGTTCAAGGAGCAGGATTTTGCACGTGCGCTGCGGTCCGGGTCCTCGCCAGAACAGATCAACGTCGACGGGCAGCGCTTTTTCGCGAGTTCCGTCGAGCTGGCTTCGGGCCCACAGCCTGTAAGCTTTATCGTTTTGAAATCTTACGATGAAGCACTGGCCTACCTGGCCAGAGAAAATCAACTACTCGCCGGCTTGGGCTTTCTGGCTGTCCTGACAGGCGCAGTGCTGGTGTTTCTAATTTCGGACAAATTCACGCGCCCTCTTGCGTGTCTTGATGAAGGAGTCCACGCGCTCGAACAGGGTGATTTCGCGTACCCGTTGGAGACCAACGGTACTGATGAAGTAGCACACGTAACGCGTGCCTTTGATCGCATGCGCAGGACATTGAAGAACAATGAGTCGCAAAAGCAGCAGCTCGAAGATCAACTTCGTAAGGCACAGAAGATGGAAGCGATCGGACAGCTTGCTGGCGGAGTTGCTCACGACTTCAACAATCTGCTGACGGTCATCAAAGGGCACGGCGATTTGATGCTTGACCGGATGCAACCCACCGATCCCCTTCACGGAAGTGCCCACCAGATTGAGAAGGCAGCCGACCGTGCCGCATCACTGACCCATCAGTTGCTGGCGTTCAGCCGGATGCAGGTCCTGCAGCCCAAGGTTTTGGATTTGAATTCGCTGGTTGCAGAAATGTGCAGTCTGCTCAAGCGGTTAGTTCGAGAAGACATTACCTTCACCTTCCGGGCGGGTGAATCCCTGGGACCAGTGAAAGCTGATCCCGGCCAAATCGAACAGGTAATTATGAATCTGACCGTAAATGCGTCCGACGCTATGCCAGCCGGAGGCGAATTGATCGTTGAAACCCGAAACGTGACCGTGGATGAAGCCTTCGCCAAGGCTCGACTACCTGTCGTTCCCGGGGAATACGTACGGCTCACCGTCGAGGACACCGGCGATGGAATGGACGACGCGACCAAGGCGCGAATTTTTGAGCCCTTTTTCACAACAAAAGAATTAGGAAAAGGAACCGGTTTAGGTCTGGCGACGGTATACGGCATAGTAAAGCAGAGTGGCGGATGGATCTGGGTGGAGTCGGAGCCGGGTGAGGGGGCACGATTCGAAGTCTATCTTCCTGTCGTCGCTGAGCCTGAAGATCGTCTGTCACCGGAAAGAATTACCACGGCGCCCGGTCGTCGTTCTGAGGTCGTGCTGATCGTCGAGGACGAAGAGGCGGTCAGAGAACTGGCCGGCGAGTTCATGAAGTCCGCTGGATACACAGTACTGACAGCGAGAGACGGCCGGGATGCGCTTGCCGTTGCTGAACATTCGGACGTACCGATTCGGGTCCTGGTGACGGATATCGTGATGCCGCATGTGCGGGGGCCAGAACTTGCTAAACGCCTGAAAGCTCTGTCCCCCGATCTAAAGATCGTTTACATGTCGGGCTATCTCGAATACAACAAAGTCAACGGAGAATTCTTGGAGGAAGGTTTCTTTCTTCAAAAACCTTTTTCGCGCAGCGCCCTTGTCTCCAAGGTGGCCGAAGCATTGACCCACGAGCAGCTCGTCGCGAGACCTTAATCGCTTGCGTCGCTCACAAGCAGTCCGCCCATGAAGCGGATATTCCTTCTTATCCTGTTACGATATTTTATATTAATGAAGGTCTATTGCTTTGGCGCGTCTTTCGGTGTGTAAATGATTCAATCATGGCCAAGATCTTCTACTGCGGCGGATCGTCCGATCCGCTCGGCACCTTGCGCGGTCATTCAACTTTCTGACCTTTGTGGCGTGTTGTCCAACGAGGTTTCGAACTACGTCGGCCAAGAGTACAATGAATCGATGAACTGCCAAGTTAAAGACGAACTGGTGAGTCAGCTCATCGCTTTGAATAACAAACTCAATCTGCTCAGTCCTGATCTGGTTCACGGGGACGGAGAACGCGCCGAAGTGCAACAACAACGTGAGAACTTATACGCCGAGATCAAGCACCACAGGGCGAAGGGACACGAAGGCAAACCGTGCCCAGCTGCAAGACAGGTTTAGATCAGTCACCTCTGACTGGCTTGGCAAGCGAATCAGCGCAGAATTCGACTCCGAAACGGTTCCATTTCCCATGGTTTCTAATGACACCGCTTTGATCGAGATAAGTGAGCGGCCTGCTGCCATTCACGATGCCACGATGATCTTGGCCGTTGCCGTCGGTCGGTCTGATTAAACGATTTCACGCCTATTTGACCCATCCCTTGCAAAATTAGAGATAGGCGCAGTTTTCCCCTCGTTTCCTCCGCCCCTAGATTTTGTTTTCGCTTCGCGTTTGTCATGCATTGTGGGCACCAAGAAGACAAAACAACCTGGACACGTTGGAAACCACCTGCGACCATCGCAGAAATCACGTACCGAAGCGCGCCTGGGAGTTCTTCTATGTTGGATGAAGGTGTTTGTGCAGAAGTCAAAGTCGGCTCTGAGCATCTCCGGCTCTTCTCGGAGCGGAATGCGCAAGGAGTTCAGGCATCCGTTTACAACGTCAATGCCAAAAACTGGATTGCGCCCTCGGAATCCGTCGAGACGATCGAACAAGGCAAACTGAGGGCGGCAACATACGCCGAGGCATACCTGAAACAAGCCGGCAACCTGGAGCTGCCGTCATTGAAGTGGCAGGAAGCTCGCTCCGTGTAGAAGGAGCCTCTTCCTGGACTCATCAATTTGTAGTTCTTCGCTCGTTGATCCAATCCAGGAAGAGCACGTTTGCGTAGCTTGGAAGCGCCGTGGACCGCTCCAGGTTTTGTGCTCCCTCGGGTAGATTCCTTTGATCTACAAAGGCATCAGAATTAATCGCTCGCCGCTGTAGTGCGGATTGCCTGCTTTGCTGCGCTAGCGTGAGCACGTCCTCGCTCCCGATACGGCGCCTCGACAAGGAGGGTTGAAGCGGCGCCCCCTTTCCTTTTCCGACGCGAATGCCGTGGTTATGATCTCTATTCATGTCCACACGAACCAACTTAAATCGCGGGGCGGTGAGAGCGCAGAGTTAGGAGTTCGGAGATATATTGGTGAATGTTTTGTAGTTTCAATCGAAGGATGTGTTGGTTAGAACGGTGTTGCATGCTGTCCACCCACCTACTCGCTGTTGTATTGGCTTCGCTCAGCATTCTGGCTTCTGCAGGAGTCCATGCGGCTGATTCGGCCGATTGCGCGGGCGTTATTTTGGACGAAAATGGCGTGCCCGTCGCAGCCACGAAAATCACACTCCAGAGCAGTGGCGGACAGACGTTTCGCGTCGAAACCGATGGTGCGGGACGGTTTCTGCTGAGCAATGTTTCTGTTGGCGAGTACCAAGTAGAAGCGCGCAAAGAAGGTTTCTTCGTACTCTCCGGCCAGACGGTCACACTGCGCCCCGGACCGAACGAAATCCATTTAACGCTAAACCACGCGGAAGAAATGCACGAACAAGTGCAGGTTAGTGCTGCTCCGAACCAGATCGATACGCAAGATACCACGCAGCGCGAAACGATAACCGCGCGCGAAATCCGCGACATCCCCGTTCCCAACTCACATATTTTGCAGCAGAGCCTGACGGCGATGCCACAGGTCGTACAAGATAATTTTGGCGGTTTACATATTGCGGGCGCACGCGCCGGAGAGACGCAGTATTTGCTCGACGGATTCGAAGTCGGTGACCCTGTGAACAACACACTGAGCGCTCGCTTCAACGTCGACGCCACGCGCGCGGTGGAAGTGCAGACCGGTCGCATCGGCGCCAGCTATGCACACTCCGGCGCGAACGTTTTAAGCTTGGAAACGCCTGACGGCGACGACAAATGGCGCTTTGGCACAACCAATCCAGTGCCGGGCATCAATATTCAAAACGGCGTGCGTTTGGGAAACTGGTATCCGCGTTTCACGTTTTCCGGTCCCATCAAGCGCGGACGTTTTTGGTTTTCCGATGCGATCAGCCTGCAGCACACCTTCACCTTGGTCAGAGAGCTGCCCGCTAACGCCAACACGTCCAGTGAATGGGCCGGAGATAATCTTTTCCGCCTGCAGTACAACTTCAGCCCAAAACACATTTTGCATGCCAGTTTTCTCTACAATCGCACGCAGGATGTGAGCGTGGGCCTTGATCCGCTGAATCCGGAATCGACAACGCTGGATCTGCACCAGCAACGCGCTTTCGTCTCGCTGAGAGATCAGATTTGGCTGTATGACACACTCATCGAACTAGGAGTCGCAGCTGACGGTGAAGGACAAGATTTTTCCCCGCAGGGCACAGCGCCTTATATTTTGCTAGTGAATGGAACGCGTGGAAATTTTTTCCAGCGACTTCACGACCACGGCAGCCGCCTGCAAGGTCTGTTCAACGTGATTGCGGCTTCGCGGCACTGGCACGGAACGCATCAGGTTAGCATCGGAGCGAATATCGCGGCGCTCGAATTCCGCGAGGCGACTACGCGTGGAGAGATTCAGGCGTTGCGCGCGGACGGCACGCTTGTGCGGCAGTCCACCTTCACTGGACCCGCGCGCCCGCAAGTTTCCAACACACAGGTCGGCGTTTATGCACAGGATAACTGGTCGCCGACGAAGCGCCTCGTTCTTCAGGCGGGAGTGCGAACCGACTGGGACCGCTTCACGCAGAGCGCGATGTTCGAGCCGCGTTTATCGGGCAATGTGCTGCCTTTCGGCGACGACAATGCCAAACTCTCATTGGGGTGGGGCATCTACAATGCTCCGCTGAATCTCTCCGTAATTGAGCAAGCGCTCGATCAGCAGCAGATCGATATTTTTTTCGACCCTACCGGCACTGTGCCGGTTGGCGGTCCTGCGATCAGCCAGTTTATGCTTCCCTCTCACGGATTGCGGCAACCTCGTTTCACCACCAGCAGCACGGGATGGCAGCAAAAAATTCGCCGGAACACGCTTCTCGACATCGAACTGCTGGCGCGCAACGGCTATCACGGTTTTGTGTATGTCGACCAGCATCCGGCGCAGACCGGCGGAACTTTCCTTTTGCAGGATACGCGCAAGGACCGTTATCGCGCGGCAACCGTCACATTGCGCCACGTTTTTTCGGAAGACGCGCAAGTTTACGGCGCGTACACGCGCTCACGCGCACACACCAATCAGGTGCTCAACCCAGCGCTCGGTTCGATTTTCTTTAGCCGACAGCAATCTGCCCCGTTGGCTTGGGACGCTCCAAACCGTTTTCTTACCTGGGGCTGGACGCCGACGCACATGTGGAAGATTCAATTCAGCTATTTGTTCGAGTACCGCACAGGCTATCCCTATAGCATTGTGAATCTCGAGCAGCAGCTCGTCGGACCGCCAAACTCATCGCGTTTCCCGGATTACAAGAATCTGAACTTGGCGCTAGAAAAGAAGTTCGCTTTTCGCGGATATTTGTGGGCCGCGCGCATCGAGATGGTGAACGCTGTCAACTGGCAAAATCCCAACGTCATAGCGAACAACGTCGACGCCCCCAATTTCGGCCAGCTTGCGGGAGGCGAGCGCAGAGCATTCACCGCGAGAGTCCGCTTCGCCGGCAGAAAATAGCATTCGACTGACAGTAAAGGGCTCAGGCCGATCCCGTGATCATGGCGAAAGGGATCCCGAGAAAACACAGATGTGTACACGAGAACCAAACCAGAGTTGTCGTTCCCAAGTATTCGGTAAACCGAACTTAGCAGGAGCAGGACCATCAAAAAAGAGCCGACCCCGATCCGGGTCGGCTCGTGTCCGTTTTGTTTGGAGCTGAATCCTGTCAGGCGGTTGCGGCCTCTTCGTCGCGGATTGCAGCTTTTGCTTTGTCAACTAACTCTGGAGGAATATCCGCAAATCCATGGTCTTTGGTCGCGTGCTCCCTTGCTTTCTCCATGACTTCTTCCACGGTTGCCCCACGAGCTACGAAGTCACAATCGACACCCACATCCCTACACGTTAAGACTTTTGTCAATCTAGCCCTCCCTTACCGATGCGAAAACGTTTAGTCCGCGGATACTATCCCCAGTGCCGATCACAGTCAATGCGTCCGTTCAGATTGCGGGAGTGATGATGGGTCTGTCGTGCGCCGCGATCCGGCTACGGGAGATGTGATCCTCTCGCGGCGTCCCGAGTCGTGGGAGGATTTCTTCGAGTTGATGAAAGGCATCGACGTGCCTTCGGATTTTCTGGCCGAGCGTGACGACCCGCCCCCGCAGAAGCGGAAGCTCTTCTGATGCCCCCACGCTACCTGCTGGACACGAATACCGCTAGTTGCATTATTAAAGGCAACGTACCGCGGGTTCGTGAACGGTTGCTGAAGGTGCCCATGTCGCAACTTCTGATTTCGGCAGTTACGGAAGCCGAGTTGCTGTTTGGAGCGGCACGGAAGCGCGAGGCTGTACGGTTGAAAAACAGCTATCGACGAATTCCGACTGCGAGTGGATTCTCTGCCGTGGGATTCCAACGCGGCGAGACGCTACGCTGATTTGCGGGCCGCCCTTGAGATCGGTGGGACCCCGATGGGAAATTTGGATATGATGATCGCGGCTCATACATTGGCTGCCGAAGCCATTTTGGTCACGAGCGATCGTTCTTTTCGCCTATTGAAGCGCTTGAAAATCGAGGATTGGACAATATAAGACCGGCTGGGGGCGATGTCTCGGGCGTCAACTAAAGCCGATTCCTTATGAGCACTCGATTTGAACCGGCCGTGGCAGGATTTCGACATCAGCCATGATCTCACTACAAAAGGAATTCAACAGTTTGTCGCCGACTATAAAAATACTCTGAAACAATCTGCATAAAAGGTCTGTTCCGATGAAGTCGAGCCAAGTTCATCCTAGGAGTCGGCATGGTCGCACGCTATGCGGCAATGGAACTAGCCAGCCGCGGCTGGGGCTCGGCGAATTGATGATTATTTCTGCTGATCACACATTGCGCGCGACTAGCTTATCGTCGGTTGTTTGCTGCTTCCGGTAGCCCTCGCCGGGACAGAACTCTTTGTCTCGCTCCTGATGCACCAAGGATCATAGTCAAAGATGCTTGAAGTCTTCACGATTGGGCATTCTACGCGCACGTGGAAGGTCTTTCTCGAACTGCTGCGCGTGCACGGCATCAAGCGTGTCATAGACGTGCGTAGCATTCCCCGTTCACGACACAATCCGCAGTTCAACCGAGAGACATTGTCTGCGAAGCTGCGGTCGGCGAAGATTGGCTATGTGCATGTGCGTAAGCTAGGCGGCCTGCGCAACGCGCGACGCGATTCGCCGAACATGGGCTGGCACAATGCGTCGTTTCGAGGGTTCGCCGATTATATGCAAACACCGGATTTCGAGGCGGGGTTAGGGCGCTTAATTAAGTTAGCGAAGCAGAAAAAGAGCGCGTTAATGTGCGCCGAAGTGGTGCCGTGGCGCTGTCACCGCTCGCTCATTGCTGACGCACTGATGATTCGCGGCATTTACGTAGCAGATATCATTAGCGGCAAGCGTTCCCAGGCTCATTTACTCACTTCATTTGCACGCGTCCAGGGTAATCGCATCACTTATCCCCTCGCTGCACTTAGCCCGTTAGGTTCTGAATCTCGCAAAAAAGCGGCTCGGTTTGATCGGATCGGGAGTGCTAACTGATAAGGAGGCTCCGATCACGCCAATCCTTCTGACCCCAGCGCCCAGAAACCGATGACTACGTCGTTGGTGCGCGCCGAGACTTGTGGGCAGCGCTGGAGGGCGTGCCGGACGAGGTTCTATCCCGTCGGGCTGGATGGTCCGCGCTTGGCCTAGTGCCTCCGTTCCAAGCATTCAGTGCAGACTTTGTGCTGAGTCTACCGGGATGCTCTCGTACGGACATTTTGTCCAGTTCTTACGCGGCGAGAACGTTCAGAATCTCTTCTATGTATTTCGCCATCAGCGACAAATGCCCCTCGCCCGGGTAATAGTAAGCGTGGCTGTTTGGAATGGTCGCGGCCATGTAGTGCCCCATCGCGGGCGGGGCATTGGCGTCCGCCTCGCCATGCCAAAGCTGGATTGCCACTAGGATGTCTTGGGGGCGGAAATCCCAAGGGCTGGCCATGAGGGCGGTATCTAACTGGGCGCCGCGGGGTCCTGCCCGCAGTCCTTCTTGCATTAATGCGATGAATGCGCGCTGGAAATCCGGTCGGGTCAACACCGTCTGATCGGATGCAGGGAACCTCGCCATAGCTTGTGCAATGAAACGGTGTGGCCAGTACCGCACCATGCGACCCATCAGTCGCAGCGTCATCCTGGAGAGCCACGGATTGGTACGGGCGAGTTGTATAAAGCGCAGGTTGACTGGATTGATGGCGGCCGACAAGCCGGGTTCGTCAAATGGACCTGTCCCGCTGACGATGCCAACGTGGGTGAGTCGCTCAGGGATCTTCAGCGCACAGACGGCGGCATACGGACCGCCACCCGAGTACCCGAGAACGGCAAAGCGCGCGATAGCGAGGCGATCCGCGAGCGCGATTACATCTGCGGGCCAATCGCTGATCCGGCGGCCAGGCTGAAACTCGGAGCGGCCGAGGCCGGGCCGATCGGGAACGATAACGCGGACCTTAAGCTTCCTCGCTAGCGTATCACTACCAAACAGATGCCATTCGAGTCTGGTGCTGGGCGAGCCATGGAAATAGAAGATTGGCGTACCATCAACTGCACCATGTTCGTCGTAAGCGAGTAAACGGCCTGTGGTCAAGCGAAGTTGCTACTCGGTTTTGGACATTGCCGAGCACTCCTGTGACCTTCGAGTGCGTCAGAGCCCGAGGGTCAGCGAACTTATGCTTCTTGCACTCGCAGATGCCAGTCGACCGCCGTTTGCATCTTCTCACGTGCCAGCGAGACGGCAGCTTCGAAATTCGGTGATTGCAAGGCTTCCGCCGCATCCCGCAATGTTCTGAGAGGATCATCGCTTTGCTTGTGGCCAATGGCAACGCCTACAGTTTCTCGCTCGGCAACACGAATTTTCTCCGTAGCACTGTCCACTAACTTCTTTAGCTCCGATAGCGCCGCGTAGGCGTCACGCGTGATAAGCGTTCCCTGTTGCAGATTTGTGAAGCTCATATTCTCGCTCCTAAGCTTGGTTATTCCGGGGTGGGTAAGAGTACACCTTGGATGTTTCTGGCGGAAGACCATTGGTGCTAGCCGCAGGCCCTCAACTTCAAGGCTCACAAGAATGAAAGAACTTTTAACCACTAAGCGTTTGGCCGTGGCCGTTTGCACTAACCGGTAAAACTGCGTTCTCTTGTGAAAGCTCTCATTGAAACTAAGTCCAATCTTTCCCTCTGTGCAGCTCGGCTGGCGATAAAATAAATCAACTCCCGACTAGTCGTCAACCAGCCACGCTGCGCGCGCAAGTTTTCCTTTGCGGTGCTCTGCTCGGCTGGGCCGGACACTGCTTGGATGCTTTTCGCCCGCTCGTGTCCCATACCGGCGCTACCGGTTGCATTTGACCAGTGGCATCGAAAGGCGGTCCACCGGTTCGCATCTGCGAGCGGCGGTCCCGAATGTTTGTAGTCGAAGCCGTTTAGAATGTGATCTTCGCGCCGATTTGCCAAAATCTCGGAAGTGTTTCAGCGGTAGCAACACCAAAATTGCCCGCTGACAGATCGCCCTGGATGTTTTGGAAATTGGGATGGTTGAAGAGGTTGTAGAACTCAAACCGGAATTGCAGGTTGAGCCTCTCGGTAAGGCGGGTGTCCTTGTAAAGCGTCACGTTCGATTGGACAAAAGGCGCATTGCGGAACTGATTTGATTTCTCGTTGCCGTTCGTGCCAGGGGTAGGCGCCGTGAACTGCCCGGCCGTGAAGATGCCTGTGACATAAGCACTCCGCGACGTCGCCTGATGGTAACTGGATACGTTCGGGAAATCGTAGTTATCGCCATCGGCGTTGTAGTCCCCGCCGCCTGCAAACGACGCTCCCGTAAAGACTGTAAATGGATATCCGCTTTGATAAATGCTTGTGCCGCTGTTCTTGAATTGTTCGCCATCTCTGAACTTGACTAGCCATCTGACTAGCCATACAATGGCATTCCAGGAGTGGTTTATGACCAAATGGCAATTACAGGAAGCGAAGGCGCGTTTCAGTGAACTGATCGATGACACGCTCGAGAAGGGACCACAAGTCGTGACCCGTCGCGGAATCGATACCGCGGTTGTCGTTTCCATCGACGAATGGCACAAGTTAAAAGGCGAAAACCGTTTGACCTGGAAGGATGTACTTTTGGGTCCAGGTCCGCGATTCGAAATCCCCCTCCCCAAACGTGGCACGGTCAAATCGCGCAGGCCTGTGGTGTTCGATTGATCCGCTACCTGATCGACACGAACGTGGTGTCCGAATTGCGCAAGCCCAAGCCGCACGGTGCGGCCGTCGTTTGGTTGCAAAGTCTTGAATTGGGCCAAGGCTTCTTCTCGGCGGTAACGTTCGGAGAAATTCAAAAAGGTGTGGAACTCACGCGTCGACAGGACCCGGTAAAGGCAAACGAAATCGAGGCTTGGGCGGCACAGTTGGAGCGCACTTCACACGTTTTGTCCATGGATGCAGCGTGTTTTCGCGAGTATGCACGCTTAACGCAGCGCCGTTCCGATACCCTAGGTGAGGACGCCATGATAGCCGCCACGGCTCGCGTTCACGGCCTCACTGTGGCCACTCGGAACGAACGCGATTTCGCGCACTTCGACGTGGCCGTCTTGAATCCCTTCAAGTAGCGAGCCGTAGTGCTCGCGGCCATCGCTGCGAGGAGACCGCAGTTCGAAACACCTGCAGCTCATGATGTGGGCCGGTCGGCATTGATCATCCAAAGCGTGCCGAACTTGTCTCGCAGCGTGGCAAAGCGGACAGCCCAGAACGTTTCCTGTAGTGGCATAAAAACTTCTCCGCCTTCCGAAAGCACGGAGAAAATATGTTCCGCCTCCTCCGCTCCGGAAACGCTTAGAGAGAGATAGACATTACGCATTGGCTTGTGCCGCTCCGGAGGAACATCTGAGCCCATCAGTTCGGTGTCGCCTATTGTCATGCGGGCATAGAGAATCGCGGAATTCCATTCCGGAGGGACCTTTAGCCCGGGCGGCGCTTCTGAGTGCGTCATCGTTGCGAGTATTTTTCCACCAAGATTCTTCTCATAGAATTCGAAGGCCGATCGGCAATTGCCGTTGAAATTGAGATATGGATGAAGTTTCATAATTTTGTCCGTTCCGTATTGAGTTGCCTAACCTCGCAAATTTTAGATTCGCGGTTCGAACCAAGGAGACCGCCAGGTCTTGCTTCGTCGTCATTTTCCTGCCACCACGAGCGCCGCACTCTCTGGGCAATTGCATTGTGCGTCTCCGCGTGGTTTCAAAAAAAACCGGCGGATCTCCAGCCAGCTTTCAATCCGCTGGCATCCCGACTCCTTCGCGTTGTGAGGGGCTGAAAACAATATTCCAGTGCCGCGAAACCCACGGAAGTGCCTGGCCTGATCGTCGATCAAGTAATCGGCGTTGACGATCTCTTTGTCACCGCAAAAGACGAGATGGCTCGCCGGAATAAACGAGAAATGCCTCTGCAGCCAGCGATACTTCGCGGCGAACGACTCGGGAACTTCCATGGCAGCCGAAACGATGAACACTTCGTGCTCTTGAGCAAGCTCCCGGACAACTTCTTGCGCACCTTCGATTACTTCTAGGTCCCCAAAAAATGATTGGTCCTGCACCATGCTCTCGACAGCAGCGCGCTGGTCCTCGGGTACCAAATCTGTGATGTTTTTCCCGTGCAACTCGTCCGGGGTCAGATTCGCGTTGAACGCCGCGTTGAAGCGGCGGATGTGCTCCTTCAGGCTGTTGGCAATCGTTTCGTCCATATCGATCGCGATGCGCAGCTTTCTCCCCACCATTGCTCTACGCTGTCGGGCCTCGCGTTCTTTGATCAACTTCAGCGATATGCAAATGCCTACGAATAGTACTGAGGCCGCATTGGCCCACCTCAACGCCGTGGCCCCGATCGCAACTCCGTAACCGAGCCACAGCGAAACGCCGATCAGGTAAAGCGTCAGCATCGAGTAGGACAAATCCTTTCCGCCCGTCTTCACGATTTTCTGAATCTGCGGCACAAAGGCGACAGTGGTGCAAGTCGCCGCCACGGCTCCGAGAATTGTTGCTGCCGTCCCGTTCACCATGAACATCCTCCGCTCCGATCTTCAACGGGGGGCTTCATGCCGTCCAGTGATTTTTGAGACACATTCTGATAACCTGCGGTTATGGATTTGGAACTGCGGCAAATGCGCTCAGTGGTTACTCTCGCAGATCATCTTCACTTCGGGCGCGCGGCAGCGGCTCTGCACGTGTCGCAGCCGGCGCTTACCAAGCAGATTCACAAAATCGAAGAAGCTCTCGAGGGACCACTTTTTATTCGCAGGCCGCGACAGCTTGCGCTCACCCGCGCTGGTGAGGTCTTCGTGGGTCGAGCGCGTCCGCTACTCCGTGACGCACAGCTTGCGGCAGATCTCTTCCACGGCGCGACGCGCGGTGAAGCCGGCCTCCTGCGCATCGGTTTCGGAATTGCATCCCTGGCCAGCGGTCTTCCCGACCTTATTCAGCGCTTTCGGAACCGCTTTCCCGGTGTGCAAATCGCCATGCGCGAAATGTCCACGCCCGCACAGCTCGACGCTCTCGAGAATCGCACGCTTGACGCCGGATTCGTCCGCCTGCCCGTCCCCGTTTCCGCTGTGCAGCTTTCCGTTTGCCCGCTTTTCCGCGATCGTCTCGTTGTGGCTGTCGGGCCTTACTCGCGCAAGAGCCCTCGCGGCGGTTTGAAATCTTTTGCGCGCGCCCCTTTCATCGCCGTGGCGCGCTCCAGTTCAGCTAGTCTCTACGATCACGTCCTTCGGACCTGCAGCGCTGCAGGATTCACGCCTCGCATCGTGCAAGAGGTCGGTGAACTCTTTACCGTTCTCAACTTCGTCCGCGCAGGAGCCGGAGTTGCGCTAGTCCCCAACTCCTCCAAGGTGTTGAAAGTGCGTCGCGTTCGTTACGTCGAAACGGGAGTGCCAGCGGCGACCTGGAGTGTAGGCATCGCCTTCCGCAAATCTTGCGCGACCGATCCAGTCTTCAGCAATTTCCTGTCGGTGGTTCGGCAACGGTATGCTTCTTAAATGAGCAAGAACGCAAAACATTCACTGAAGCGGTGTCAACAGAAATGAAAAGGCCCACACCAAACAAAGAGGCATTCCCTGCGGGCACTGCGGTTGATGTCGCTGACCGAGAATTTCTTGATGATTTCGTCGTGACTTGGAAATCCGGGTTTGGAAACAGGAGTGGAGAGTGCCCAGGAAGGAAACGAACAGGATAAAAATGGGACCGGGAAGCATCCGAATATGGTGGACGTGACCGGGATCGAACCGGTGACCCCCTGCTTGCAAAGAACGCCCACGCATCAACGCCTTCATCTGGCAAGCAAGCGGGCTATTCTGTCCTTACCTATTTCGGAAGTCTTGAAGGCGGCCCACAATCCCCCTTTTCTTAATCACTCGTCATCCTTCTACGCTCCCGCATATCATATCGGATGGATCGAAAAAGAATCTCCCCGGCCATGTCCTTCCCTAATTCGTGCTCTTCTCAGTGCCTACGCACCTTCTTTGCGATAAGCTCTGGTGGCAGCGCGCCGTTATTGAAAAGAAGCCCTCGCAGGGACACGGCGTTCCCGTCAACCAAAGCGCTGACGTCCGAGACCCCCTCTAAGTTCGTCTTGCTCGACGTTTGAATGTGGATGCCGCTGATGCCGCCGTTGGTGAACAACCCTGGCAGAGTATCGACGCTAAAGTTGGGTGGCACAATCGAGCCGGCCTTCACGTTTTCTGTGAACTGAGTCATCCGTAGCCGCACCCGGTTGATGGTCACCGCGACAGGGGGGCCCGGATTCGCTGGACCCGTCAGCCGGATCTGGACCGTCTGACCGGGCAATAGCTGCGATGTATCCATCGCTCCTTCGAAAACACCCTGCAGCGCACTCGGTACCGGTAGGCCGTCAGCCATCACCTGGAATTGCGGATTGCTCAAAGTAACCACGATGGGGTTGCCGATGTTCACGTTGTTGACGCTTCTAAGTTCGTCGAGCACAACCATCTCGAAGTGCGTCGCGTCGTCGATTTTGAAGACGAGGCCTTCGAGTTCGTCGTCCTCGGCGTGGTCTTCGAAACCAATTTCCTTGGCCTGGAAAACTCCACCAGCCATGAGCTTTGCGTCCACCTCGACAACCTGATTGTTCTGCAAGCAGCTGAAATTATTCGCAGCGCACGCTTCGAAGTCGAAGTCCGTATTGCTGTCGGTTGTGATGGGAAAGTCGCCGTCCGATGTATGTAGCGTGAACTTCTTGTTCGTGGTATCGAGGTTTTGAACCGCTCCCCTCAAGTCATCTAGATCGTCCAGCTCACCGGCTGGCTTCATCGTGAGTTCCTGGACGTTGACTGCTCCGGCGAGACTGAAATCCACGCCCAGAGTCGCATTGAGAATTGTGTCCGGGTGGACATCTACCTGGATACCGGTCGGCGAATTCGCCATGATGACAATACCCGACCCTGGAAAATTAACCGTCAAGGTAAGCGGTCCCGTTGGTTTGATTTCGCATACGGCTCCAACGGCGCAGCCGGCGAGCGCGACTCCCGTGTCGTTCTTGAAAGTGAGTTCAGGATTGGCAAACGTGAGGGTGAGGCCCGTGAACGTCCCCGGAGTCACAGTGGCTGTGCTGAGAAACGCCGATTCCGTTTCGAGCTGCTTGACCTCGACCTGAATTGGCCCTTTGCCGCCGAGCAGATCCACGCTGCCCGGATTGAGCGTCGCTCCAGTGACGCTTACTTCGAATGATAGCAGCGTAACGCCCGCTGGTGGTGTGTCCGTTATCGTGAGCGACACTGGCGAGGCTCCCGGGGCTGCAGGCGGCGGCGTCACGGTGATCGTGGCAGCAGAGCTCTTCGCGGTGTTGTTGACCGAGGTCGCAGTGAGTGTGACGATGGCGGGATTGGGAACAGCGGCGGGCGCGTTGTACGTGACCGAACTCGAGGTCATGCTGGTGAGCGAGCCGCAAGTGGCTCCGCTGCAACCTGCGCCGGAGAGGGCCCAGGTCACCCCTCGGTTCAAGTAGTCATTCATGACTGCAGCGGTGAAATTCTGTGTTCCGGTACCAGCCGGCACGCTGGCGCTCGTCGGTGAGATGGTTATGGAAGTTGGTGTTGGTGGCGGCTGAGAAGGCGCGCTATAACCGCCGCAGCCCACAAGGCCGAGAAGGGCCACTGCCAACACTGCAGCGGTGAAGAATCCAGAGGATTTCTCGACTCGCATGGCTGTACCTCCTACTGTTGGATTTGGCTGGGCTCAGCAGCGGACAGGTGTCGAGTGCGAGGTCCGTGGTTCAGGAGCCGTGGCGCGCGGCGTCGGCGTCTTCGGCGAGGTTTTGCATGAGCGCGAAAAATGCCGGCGACTGGCCGATGAAGAGTCCCATGTCGGTAAGAAACTTGACCACGCCCTTGGCGATGCCTTTGGTTTCCGTTGGGCGAATGACGGAGCACGGCGGCAGCTTACGGCTGATGAACGGACATGGCTCCGGCATGATCAAGTTAGTCTGAAAATCCTCGCCGCCAAAGGGAGGAGCATTCAGGTCCGGAAAGGTGACTGACACGCCGGTCACCGGATCCACGGCAGTCAAAGCAGGCGCATTGCCTGCTTTGTCCGACCAGGTTTGAAAGTGCATTGTCTCGGTGGGGCCGATGCTGATCAGGATTCGCAGAACTTCACGATGCGTTGCGCGTTGTGCCATTGACGGATAGAGGCTGTTGCCGCCCTGTTCGATGGTCGGAAAATGAAAAGCCGCAGTGTTAGCGACGGCCTGAAGGAAGTTGGCATCGCTAGTGTCAGCGTCGGTTCTTGGAATTGCCGTGTGCTGTCCTTTATTCAAATCCGGGATGGCTTGTGGGAACGTGAAATTCGGATCAAGGTCAGGGTTGTGCGTGCTGCTGCGGTAGCGAGTCCACCAACTGGTATCCAAGGTGAGCTGCATGAGGTTCGTGAGCCGCAGCTTTCCGCTGGATCCAGTGGCCGTGCTGCCCGGCAAGGTCCGAAAAGGTTCCAGATTCACGGGATCGGCGCCTTTTGATTCCAGGTACGCGTTCAGGAAATTCTGATGAGTGAACTCATCATCTGTATTGTCGTGGATATACTGCGCCATGTCCGCGTCTAGCACCGCGAGGGCAGCGGTGTAGGCTGCATTTCCGCTTCCGCCCGGAACTTCACTGGTGTTGGGAACACCTCCCAATTCGTTATACTGCACCCAAAAATCGGTTTCGAGAATTTCCGCTGCGGCTGCGAACCTGAGCAGCGCCGCGTCTCCCGGAGTGAGGCGTCCGCTCTTTTCGTCTTCTGCGAAGACGGAAGAGCTGCTGGTCAAGAGGCCAGCGCCCATCGTCACAGTGCCCGCGGCCATTCCTTTTTTCAGGAAGGACCGCCGATTGGAGGCAGTTGTTCCAGCCTGACTGAGTTCTTGCATGGTAAGTTTCCTTTTCTGGCGCAGCCGCTTGGAGTCGCTGATCGTGGTGGGGCGCTTCACGGTTTTCGAAGCGTCGGCCAGCGATGATTTCTGACAATCAGGCTAGGGAAATGCCGACAAGACATTGTCATGGCCGTATCTCCCATTCGTACAATGTTTGTCGAATTTCCGTCCTGCACTTTGGGGTGGCAGGAGAAATCTTCGTGACGAATGGCAGTTTGACGAACACGACCTCTTCTCAGTTTTGATCAAGAGTTGGCCACGCGGAAGATGTCCCGGGCACGCCTGCGCTCAGGCCTGAAGGCCACGATAGGACCACTGCGAGGAGGACCGCCTCAGACGTCGGAGGACCAATTGTGCGTTCGCCGCCATTCTTGTAACCTGCGCTCTCGAATCTTCTGGATCTCGGGGAAGGCACTGAAGTCTCCTCGACGACCAGACCAGGGCCGAGCAGGAGGGCGGCCAGTGGGGTACAGCTCCCGCGCCTTGCGAAGTGGCTGCGAGAGTGCGGCACGGAAATGCTGACCCTCGCGTGGAATCCGTACGCTCGGCGAAGTAATTTATGTCACTATCCCGGGCAAGAATCGACGCGCGGGGAAATGTCCAGAATTCCCAGTTTCAGTGGTAGTTGAACCCAGCAGTCACTTTTCAGCGCGCGTAGGCTATTTGCACGAATCGATTTGGTTTAATGAGCGACACCTCACAACCATGGAGACAATAAATCACATTCCTATGACGAACGGACTAACCCAGTGCTAAAGCCTGCGGCTCACTGATTTTCAGCCACACTAGCGCCCGCGTGAGTTTTCCGCAACGCCTTCACCGACCAGACAGAGTCTGCGCGCCCGATCAGAAAAGCTGCGAAACAGAGCGCAAACACGGAGTGGCTCAAGCTTGCGCCGAAGTATTGCCAGAAGGCCGCCTCTGCGCCGGGATAGTCCGAAGAGAAGAGCAAGGTCAGCATAAAGATGAGTCCGCAGAAGCTTGCGGAACGTGTCATGATGCCGAAAACCAGCGCGAGCCCGATCGCCAATTCGCCATAGGCCACCAGAAAGGCGATGCTTGTCGCGTGCCGGAGAACAAAGCCTCGCAGAATGGGCGCCATGAACGGATAAGCCCCTCCCTGGAGGAACTTGTTGATCCAGAATTGAAAGCCGCCGTGAAGAGTAAATGCGGTGCTAAAAACTTTGTACTGGCCGAAGATCACGAAAAGAATACCGACGCCGATGCGGAGCAGCGCAAGCGCATACGCGTTGCGGATGCTGGAATCCGAAGTGAGTTTCATCGCTACTCCTATTCTATAGCGGAGCTCCTATTCCGATCGAATTCGCACGAGGGAGGAAGAATAGTATTGCAGGGCGAGGCTGCATGCAGCATAGCCGACGCAATATAAAAGGGCGCCCCTTTTGGAGTAGGGTTTTGAGTGTTCGGCTCAGCCCATCCAGAAAGGACACCCTTTATGACTAGCACTAAATATATCGGTATGGACGTACATAAGGAAAGCATCTCGATCGCGGTGATGAACGCTGTGGGAAAGATCGTGATGGAATGCGTCATCGAGACGAAAGCCAACATGATTGTGCAGTGTATTGACGGGCTGCGCGGGGATTTGACCGTATGCTGCTACTGTCTGGAAAGACGATGTTCTGGAAAAGATCGCCGGCAAATATGCCTCTATGCCTCTACAAGAGCCGGGTTCATCTCACAGAGTGCCAGGGTTCTTGAGAGCGTTCTCACAATGTTGACCCTGGAGCGCAAAAAACCAACGCGCGTTTCGTCGTCGCGTTTCGCGCTTGGAATCAGCTTGGCCGCTTCGTGAAGAAAGCCGAGAAGGCCATCGTGATTCTTGCTCGCATCGTGCGTCGCAAGCTGGAGATTTTCTTCGCGCAGTTGCCGGAGCTCCCGCAGCTCCTGCAACCCTTGCAGGCACCAAACGATCTCCGAAAGATTCAACTTCAGACCGCTACCTTATTAAGGTGATTCGGTTAACAAACCGAAAATGCTCGAAGCTGGGACATGAGTACGCCGTCTACTGGCAGAGCGGTCTCTTCTAGGCCTTTCTCTCCCTCTTTTCCTGGTTGCGATCGGTTGGCATTTTAACTTGCAGTCATCCCAAAGTCCGGGCCGAAAATTCCGCCAGCTCTTCGTCCGTCACGGTGTAACTGATCTCGATGGGCTTGCAACACACTTCGCAATCTTCAACGTAAGTTTGCTTGCGAACGGATAGGTCCAGCACCATCGAAATCTCTTCGCCACAGTGGGGACAGGCAAAGGAATGTTCCATATCCGTTCTTCTGTCCGCGCCGACACCGGCCGCGACTCAGAGTGATACGCCTCGTTGTATTTGCCGGTTTAGAATTCCAACCGCAGGGCCATCTGCATTACACGCTTGTCCGTGAGCGTCCGAGTGTACACACCGAAAGAATCTGGGTTGTCAATCCGGTTGCTCATGGACATAGTGTCGAAACGCACGCTATTGGTCACGTTGAATACATCCCATCGTAAGCGAAAGCTGATGCGCTCGGTGACAGGAAAGCTCTTGCCCAAACCCGCGTCCAAGGAAAAATAGCCGTCACCGCGCAAAGGATTTCGCGACCCGGATTCACCAGGATAAGCAAAGCGGAAGGCTGACAAGACGGCCTGCGGGTCGGCGAATGCAAACGGTCCACTGGTATGCTTCGCTGCACCTGCAGGGATTTGCGATTGGAGCGTCGCAAATCCGCTGATATCCCAATTGGTGGGCCAGTTGTCGCCATCGCTTACGCTGATCGGGAAACCGCTCGTCCAGCGGAATAGGCCGGTCACTTGCCAGCCACCGATGATTGTGTCGAGAGCACGATTCGCCGACGGTGCGAAATGCCGGTTCCTTCCAAAAGGCAATTCATAGATCCAGTTCGCATTGACTTGGTGCGTTGTGTCGAAGTCGGATACGCCCCGCAATTGATCAGGTTTCCATGTATTGATAATCTGTGCGTAATTGTTTCCGCCGGAGGTGGGCAAACGTTCCGCCTGGGACGTCCAATCCATGGACTTGGAAAATGTGTAGTTGAAATCCCCCTGCAGGCCTGCGCTGAAGCGCCTGTGAAGCGATACCTGCAGCGCATCGTAGTCTGAAGTTCCGATGGTGCGCCAGGCGTAGAGGGCCGAATATTGGTCATGGTAAAAACGGTAGGAAGGATAGCTGTGGCCTGGGACGTTAAGGCCCGCGCCGGATTGACTGTCGGGGAGATCCAGAGCGAACAGAGCATTCGTCTCGTTGAACTGATTTTGCTGAAAGATACTGTAGACAACCTGCGTTGCCGTCAGCGGTCCGCTACCAAAGTCGGTTCCGGTCAGCGGGCCGAACAGGTTTTCCCAGTAAGCAACTGGCTGAACATTGCCAACCGGAGTGCCCTTTCCCACCAATTTGGAAAGGTTGGCTGCCGCTGTGAAATAGTCCATCCCACTTTTCGGATCAACCAAATTTAACGGCATGGCGACATCCTCTTGAACTGTCAGCCGGCGCCCCAACCGGCCAACGTAGGCAAGTGTAAGCGCGGTGTTGTTTCCTAGTTGTCTTGTGATCGAGAGGTCGAAAGTATGCGCGTAAGGAGTCTTCATTCGATCGTCCATTCCCCAGCTGATCGCGAAAGAATCCGAGCCCGGAGTGGCGGGAAAGCCCCCCGGCGGTGGAGGCGGCAGAAGAGTCGAGGGAAGATCCGTAAAGCTGGTCCATCGAGGAGCATTGGCCGCCGTAACGGTGCCAGCTACGTTCTGTACTTTGCTCGTCATACCGTAGGAGCCGTCAGAGTTGTATTCGTTGATCGTGGCTGCACCGAAGTGATCGAAGACCAGTGCATATCCAGCGCGAATGGAAGTTTGCTTGGAACCTAAAAGTGATCCCAATAGGCCACCTTTAAAATCGGGCGCCCACGCGACCGCAACCCGCGGAGCGAAATTTTTTCTATCCCACTTCCAGAAACCAGCTCGGCCGTTTGCGGACCCATTGGGTGCAAACGAAATTTCCGGCGCGGCGCTTGCGGCTCCGCCAGTCCGGCCTTGCTCCGCGCTGACGGCAAACCAGTCACCCAGGCCGTAGGGAGAGGATTGCGTTCCGTTGAGAAGGCACGGCCCAAACTGTTCGCCGTTCTGTTCGTAGGGCGGCTGCAAGAGGGACCAGCGAAGTCCGTAGGTAAGAGTGAGGTTCGAACGAACTAACCATGAATCCTGCGCATAAAAGTCATACTCGTTCCAGCGGTAGTTTCGTTGAATAGGCTGGCCCAAAGGAACCGCGTTGCCGGTTTTATTGTAATTGTAGACGGCGGTGCCTTCGCTGAGCATTCCAATGAGGCCCATCACACCATTGTCATACTGGTTGCCATGCCCGCTCGCGACCGGGGTGTATCCGGCAGGACCTGGATCGAACGGAACGACGATCCCTTGCGAGGCATTGCTCTTTCCCGCGAAGCCTTGATACTTCAGGTACCCGGTGGTCATGCTGGCGGAAGAGAAAGAGTTCGTAAGGCCGGAGAGATCGTCCCAAACGAGTCGCACATTGGTCCCGAACTGGATGCTGTGCTTGCCCCTGCTCCAGAAAAAATCATCGAGGAAGTTGTGCACCGGAACTCTAAAACTGCTCGACCGACTGAAGGAGTTGAGCGTGTCGATTTGGGCGATGCTTACTTCCGGCGACACGGAAGCTCCAGCGCTTTCCATCCCGTGTCTCGTAAAACCCCAGCGAAACGAGTTGACCTTGGTCGTGTCGATCACTGCAGAATAGCCGAATGCAAAGCCCTTGCTGTTGTCGAGCGTACGAGTCGCCGCCGCCTGGCCGGGAAATTGTGGAGCCCCTCCGGAATTGTCGTTTTGCAGGTTGCCGCGCCAGAAGATGGCGTGCCGCCCGTCGCGGGTGATCTTGTAATCAAACTTCGCGATATAAGTGTCAAATTTCCTCGCTTCATTGGCGACGAAGCGAAAACCCTGCTGGTTCAGGCCATCGCCGAGGGTCGGATCGTTTGGCAAAGGATATTGTTGAAGAGCCGCGAGGACCGCTTGGCTTTCACCGATGCCCAGCGGATCCATGTTCTTCAGGTCTGTTGGAGTCAGCGTTGTCGTGGTAAATCCCTGCGCGCCATCCACATAGTAGGTAAGGATCCCCTGACGGTAGGATGTCGTAGGCACTTTGCGCACCTCTTCGACCCCCTCACGATCGCGACGTCCTTCGTAGTTCGCAAAGAAAAACAGACGGTCTTTCTTGATCGGCCCCCCTGCAGAGCCCCCAAAGACATTGCGAATTAACTGGGGCTGTCTGTTTGGCTCACCATTTCCCAATTGAGTGCGTTTGTTGAAGTAGTCATTCGCCGTGAAGGCGGCGTTGCGGTTGTATTCATACGCCGAGGCGTGAAAGGAATTGGTGCCGCTCTTGGTCACCAGAGATACTTGTGCGCCGGAGGAACGGCCCGCGTCGGCATTGGCATTGCTGGTGGCAACGCGGAATTCCTGAATGGAGTCCTGTGTGTTTCGAAGCACGCTCGTGAACGCATATCCCTTGCTCTGATCGTTGACGTCAACGCCGTCCAGCGTCACGTTGGACTGGTCGCTGCGCGCCCCGTTGACGGAACCGCTGCGCGAATCACGGTCGGCATTGATCTGATTCCCAAGGTAGGAAACGCCGGGTTGCAGGCTCAAAAGCTCGACGACGTTTCTGCCCTCAATCGGAAGTTGTTCCACCTGCCTGGTTTCAAACGAGCGGCCGAGAGACGCATCCGTTGTGTTGACCAGAGGCGCTTCGCTTTCAATCGTTATGCTCTCGGAAGTTGATCCGATCTGTAATTGAAAATTCTGCTCGATGTGGTCCTGAGTGTTTACGATCAGATTCAGAAGATCCACCTGGTGAAATCCCACCATCCGCACGGACAACCGATACGGCCCCGGTTGCACGCTAGCGAACACGTAGATGCCCGCAGCGTTCGTCTTGGTCATGGTAACTGACCCCCGATCCACGCTTTGGAGTTCCACGGTGGCCTCGGCAATCGTCCCACCTGTCGCGTCTGTGATCACGCCGGATATCGAAGCCGTATCGGCCTGGCCCACGGCACGAGAGGCAAGACTCAACAGTATCGAGCCCAACAGAAAAGAACCCTTCAAGAGCGAACGAAAAGACATTAGGGCGCAGCCTCCTGGTTAATCTCGTATGCCCGCGAGCCCGAGGAAATTCGCAAACTTCAATGCAAATCTTTTGCAACACTGGACTGTTTGGGATTTTGCGAGGCAGACCGTCTACGGATGGTTCGGCGGATTTCCAAGATACGCGTACAGGACTCTCTTCCCATGCGGAATCAGATCCCGCCGGCCGGCGGATTCCGCGGTTACAAATACTGAATTGATTTCTGCCAGTACGGACGAATCATCAAAAGTCATGGTCCAAAGACCCTGTCTCGCATCCTCGTTGCGCAGTATCCCGAGGCTGTGCGTGACTTCCTTCGCCCCAGCTCGTCCTCCCCACACGTGGAACACAACATTGGCCTTCGCTTGCCGCCTATCCTGCAAATCGTACGCGTAGAAAAGAAGCGACTCGCCCTCAACGTAAAATACGCGTCCAAATGAAGCTTTGCGGTGACCTCCGCCATCTGCATCGTATACGTCCACGATATGCAGATTCCTGGCGGTGACGAGGTCGCTCAATTGTCGTTTTGCAAGGTGTTGATCCGCCACAATGGGCTGCTCGTCCTGCTCTTGCTGGTGGACGCGTGCGAACTGCAACTCATTCTGAAGCTCCTGCGTGCGGCGATCCTGTGAGG
>WNGH01001219.1_pt1 | contig 29271 bp, 32 predicted proteins | sample 5400631 | NCBI WGS metagenome assembly WNGH01 (sample SAMN13153373, study PRJNA577476) | soil metagenome | isolation source: 115 cm soil or saprolite under Garry oak tree replicate 1 | place: USA:California | collected 2016-06-15
GCCGCCTGCTGAATGCGGCGGATTTCGTGATAGGCCCAGTCCAGAGCCCCGTAGAGAGATGCATCCAAATCATCACCTTCTACGAAAATCGGCTGGTAGCCGTACCCTGTAAACAGGGCCAGCAGTTCTTCATCGGTCATGGTGCCGTAGATGGTGGGATTGGCGATTTTGTAGCCATTCAAGTGCAGGATGGGCAGGACCGCGCCGGATTCGGCAGGATCAAGAAACTTGTAGCTATGCCAGGCGGTAGCGGTAGGACCAGTCTCCGCTTCGCCATCACCGACGATGCAGGCCACGATCAGGTTGGGATTATCCATGGCAGCGCCAAAGGCGGTCGCCAGCGCATAACCCAACTCCCCTCCCTCGTGAATAGTTCCTGGAACACCAGGATAGAGGTGACTGGGAAATCCGCCGGGCCAGGAAAAGCTGCGCACAAAGTGTTCAACTCCGGCGCGATCGAGCGTCAGGGCTGGATAGAATTCATGGAGGGTCCTTTCTACATACAGGTTGGCCAGGATCGCGGGAGCGCCATGCCCCGGCCCCGTGACCAGAAACATATCGATGTCGTAGCGCTCGATGAGGTGGTTGAGGTGAGCATAGACCAGGTTGATACCAGGGCTGGTGCCCCAGTGACCCAACAGGCGGTCTTTGATATGCTCAGGTTGCAATGGTTCCTCAAGCAATACGTTCTGTTTGAGATACATCTGGGCAGCCGCAAGGTAGTTGGTGACGCGCCGGTAGCGGGCAATCGCATCCAGCTCCGCACCTTGAGCCTGGCGGATGTGCTCTACTGAAATCTTCGGACTAATATAAGACACCTGCGACGTAGAAATCTCTACTGACATGCGTATTTCCTCCTATCGGTTTAGTAGCCTATTAATGTTCCTATGACGAGAGAAAGATAGTGACGGGTTTGCCCCGCCAGGTCCCCACCCATCTGCACGATCTCCTCACGGATGTATCGTAGTGCTATGTCGTATGCGTTCTTCCGCTTGTGTGCGCTTTTGCAGCTGACCAACCCACTAGAGACTAGACGGTCGGTTTGATGTTCTGGTTGAATCGGAAGACGTTCGTTGGATCGTACGTGTTCTTGAGGGCGACCAGGCGCTTGTAGTTGACACCGTAGGAAGCCCGTACCTGCTCTTCCCCTTCGTCACCCAGGAAGTTCGTATAGACTCCTTTCATCGTGAATGGGAGGAGTGCTGTCTGGAAAGCGCGCACCCATGCCGTGTGCCTCTCAGCCTCATGGGCGTCGTCAGCCTTCCACGCGGCTACGATGTTCATCACATAAGGCACCTCGCGCAAGGCAAAGGCGGTGGCTGTTGGGCTCACCCGGCGTACAGCCCCATGCACATGCTGAATCAGCACCTCTGAGGAGGGCGAGGTGCGAGCCGCGCTGTAGTCGGCAATGAGGTCGATGACGTCGTCGCTGAGTTCCTGCAGGGAGGACGCTTGCTCGTAGTAGTGCCGCCCGTCAGGATCCCCTGCATCGCTGGAGATCGCCTGGAAGTAGGGCCTGGGGTGAACCAGGTCGGCCAGCGGTGAGCCAAATCTTCGCAACGGTGCGACCAGGCGCTCTCCCTCAGCTACAGACCCAGCATAGCAGAGGCTGATGCTGATCTCTGGTAGGCCATGTGAGGTCGTGGCGAGAGCAGCAGAGACCGTCAGTTCATCAGGAGCAGCCTGAGTCAACTCCCGGTAGAAGCGCAGGACCTCTCGCGCTTGCGACAGCGGATAGCTGATCTTGCCCGCCAGCACCGCAGCGACCGGGTGCAGTTGGAACGTAAAGGATGTGGCGACCCCGAAGTTGCCCCCACCGCCACGCACCCCCCAGAAGAGGTCCGGGTGCTCAGTAGCATTGGCGGAGAGCCTCTGCCCATCAGAGGTCACCAAATCCACCGAGAGCAGACTATCGACGGTGAGCCCATATGTGCCCATCAACCAGCCGATGCCCCCACCCAGGGTGAGTCCGCCCAGACCCGTTCCCGAGACGGTGCCGGTGGTGGTGGCCAGGCCGTACACCTGGGTCTCATGCACAAATTCGCCCAGGGTGAGTCCTGCCTGCACACGCGCGATGCTCCTGCCCGGATCGATCTGGATGTCCTTCATCCGAGAGAGGTCGATGACGAGCGCGCCGTTCCAGACCGAGAGCCCAACCATACTATGGCCGCCACCACGGACAGTGATCGGCAGACCAACGCTGCGGGCGAAGTCGATGGTGGTGAGGACATCATCGGGGTCGGCGCAGTACACGATCAGGGCGGGATACCGGTTAATTCTGCCGTTCCAGACGCGGCGAGATCGCTCATAACGGGCATCACCGGGCCAGATCACCTCACCTCGCAGGCGTGCCTGCAACTGCGGAATGACCGCCCCTTCGAGAGCTGTGTGCATGCTCATCCCTCCTGTCCCTTGCCACTGCCAAGCAAGGAGTGGCTGCGAAGACGCGGTGGCGCCTTCTGACGAGACACCTGAACAGTGTCTCTTACGCTTGCCTGTTCTGCTTGTACCACAGGTTCAGCCATCTGGTATGTTCCTGTCGTTGAGGCTCCGCCGCTAACGTATGTGAGCATCCAGCGGAGCGGTGTCAGCATGCGGTACAGGACCGTCCGGATGGCTGCATTCTGCCAGATATTCCAGAATTGCGACCACTGGACTCTTGGATCGATGCAGACGAGGTGCGTCTGCACCGATTCGACCACGCCGAAGTGCGCTGCCAGCGCGGCGAGCGTGTACTGCCAGAACGTGTTCTCTGAGCGGGAGGCTCCCAGGCGAAATCCCAGTTCATAGGCCGGGTCGTTGGCACGCACGAGCATCTCGATCTGGGCTATAGTGCCGCCCTCCTCTTCGTAGGCGCTAAAGGTGATCCAGCCGGCAAACATGTGCCCTTGCGGGGTCATGAACGTGAAGGACTTCTCGTCGGCATAGAGCACCAGCACACCGGTGGAGAGCGGGAGACCGTGGGGGATATCTCCAGGAAGCACCATGTTGATGAGGGCCACCTCCCCAGGAGCAATACCGGTCAGCGGTTGGTAGAAATGGTCCCACTTCGGCCAGAACGTCGGGAAGCGCTCCTTCCAGGTGGTGATGACCTCGGCTGGCTTGACCTGAGCGCCGTTCAGACGAATACGAAAGGTTTTCTGCCACAGCTGGCCGAAGCCCTGCAAGGGACTCATCGCCTGGCGTCCTTCCACATTCAGATTGAGTGCTCCCGTCGGTGCTCTCACCACATGTAATGTTGCCGCATACTGCGCCCAAGAGGCCTCATCGCGTGACTGTTTCTCGTACGATGGATTGGATTGAGTGGTCATTGTGTTGTTCCTCCTGACAGAAAAAGTGCTGTGTCCATCCCCTTCTTGTTTGATGGTTCGTTCCGTACTATGATCGTTCCCTTTAGGCAGGATCATTGCTTCCCTCCTCAATTATCTGGTTCAACTTGACTGGAAGGTGCCTTCTTAGGCGAGTGTTCTCCGATGTGTGGCTTGGCCTGCGAGAGAAACCTCTTTCTGTCTACCCAGCTCGACTTGAACTGGAAGCAGGACGCCAGGACCACCAGGGTCAACAAGAGTGGTCGCCAATTCGACGGCACCTTGCGGGGCTGTGATGGGAAATGCGAAGGTGATATTCCTGCTGGCCCCCAGCGGGATCGTATTGCTGATGTAGAGAATCGAGTCGTATTGACTCCCTGGGTTTGGTCCCTGTGGTGCTGCTGTAATGATGAAATTACCCGGAGCCTTTCCTTCGTTCGTGACAACAAAGTAGTAGGGCTCTCCTGCAGTGAAGGCCACACGAGAAGACTCGATCTTGGTGTCCGTAAGGGTTACACAAACTGCATTGCACGCTGGAGGGTCCGTTGGGTCCAGGTGCGCCTGGTCTGCCGGCGTACCCCGATTCGTACAAGCGGTGAGGCCAGCAAGATAGAGAACGAGCAACACGCCAGCAATCATGCGATAGTTCATCATTGTTCCTCCTATTTCGTTCCTGCAGTGGCAGCCCGGCGCAGCACAGAGTAGAGCACGCCCGCAACGAGCAAACCAACGTAGTAGGCGATGTCGGCGCCATGCAGCAGGTTGGCCATCGGGCCGGTGTAGAGCGAGGAGTTCATGAAGGGAATGGAGACGGCGAGGCCGACGAGGAAAGCCACCATGCCAGGCCACTCGATGGCCCGCCTGAACGATGTAGCCAGCCCATCAGGGCGCCTGGCCTGTCCGGGGTGGAGGAAGAAATCGACGAAGACGATTGCGAGCCAGGGACCAATCCAGTACGAGATCAGCAGGAGAAAGTTTTCGTACTTGCCCGAGAGGCCGCTAGAGCCATAGAGCGCGAGCAGGCCACCCACGACGCCAACTGCGATCACCGAGATCCACCGTTTGATCGGCACGTCAAGGGTGAGCAGCGAGAGTGCACCGGTGTAGATGTTGAGGGCATTGGCGGCGATCGTACCCAGAATAACTGCTAGCAGCGCAGGCACCCAGAGAGGCCCCATGACCTTAACCACCAGGTCGATCGGTGCCAGGTTGAGGCCAATAGTCGCTACCGCCGCGCCAAGTACCTGCAGCCAGACGCAGCCAATGAAGGACCCGGCAAAAACGGCCCCGAACACGCGCCATTGGGAGGTGTCCTTTGGCAAGTAGCGCGCATAATCCGAGGCGTAGGGCGACCAGCTAAAGACGTAAGAGGCCACCGCTGTCGTCGTGAGTACGAACAGGCCAAGATGATCGGTCAAGGGCAGCGTTGATAGGAGGCCAAAGTTCGCCTGCGGCAAGCCGATGACTGACATGAGCAGGAAAATGATCGCCAGCAGCACAGCGCTGATCGCCTCAAATCGGTGAATGAGGTTGTAGCCGTAGATGCCCAGCACCATCTGCGCCATCGTTAACACGAGCAGCGACACCCAGAAAGGCAGGGTTGTCAGCCGCGCAATGGCGAGGGATCCGACGATGCTGTTGATCGCGTACCAGCCGCTTGCACTGACCCAGTTCAAGAGGGCAGGTACGTACGCACCGCGCAGACCGAAACTATGGCGCGTAAACGAAAGCTGGGGCATACCAATCTCCGGCCCCATGCTCGCGGTAAGCGCCAGCAAGCCACACCCAATGAGATTTCCTACGAGAATGGCCATCACGCCATCAGCAAAACCGAGGCCCAAGACGATTGCCAGCGCTCCGACCAGCCAGACGGGCAGCCCCATATTGGCCGAGAGCCAGAGCGTAAACAACGCCCGAGGACGACCATGCCGCTCACTGGCCGGGACCTGCTCGATGCCATGCGGCTCTACCGTCAGCACCCGCTCACGATACTCGCCTCCCACTTCCACCGGGTTCTCACTCGAACTGACCTTACTCATCGATCTCTCCTTAATATTGCTCGCCTTCATGCAAGAGACGTTGCAACGCGACAAATGTCTCCCAGGCTTTCACCATACTACACTCTCCTAGGAAATGGATCATCGCCCTCACGTGATCACTGCTCACTCCCTGTTGGCGCGCTTGCCAAAGATGGAAGCGGAATAGTTCACCCACTGTCTGATGCATGACATCGACCGCCAGCGAGAGAGGGGCCCGTTCCTTCACCGATACGATGCCGCGGCTCCACACCTGATTCGTCTCACACATCACAAACGTGCCGAAGCCTTCATCCAAAGCCATCAGGCTGGCCTGGACCTCTTCTTTCCACTGAAATGGCAGACCAAGCGTCTGATTACAGACATCATTCACCATGCAGAGCATGGCGCACTTCTGCGGACTCAAGTCCTTGAGACTCCAGGTCTCCATCCCCACTCGCACTGCCATTTGCCCGATGACATTCATCTCAAATTGACGGCGTACCTCTTCCAACGGCACCAACTCGATCGGAGCCGTGACCCCCACCCTGGCATTATTCACCAGACCCACCAGTCCAGCAGCCCCAATGGTCTCGCGAGTCAACTGGAAAACTTCGGCAATCGTGTGCTCATCCGTCACATCAAGCATAACCGGGATCAGTCGGGTTGATCGTTCTTGCTTGAGCATCTGCGCATCGCGTGGCTTGCGTACTCCGGCAAAGACGCTATATCCCGCTTGAGAGAGGCGCAACGCACAGACTTTCCCCATGCCAGAGGATGCTCCCGTCACTAAGACGGCCCCGGTAGATCATCGACGGGCACGACCGTGTCGACACCCTGCACCGTGTAATAGCTGTCGTAGAACTCGCCGCCGGAGTTGGCGCACTGCCCCATGCTGATGACCCATTTGGGTTCGGGCATCTGCTCCCACAGGAGGCGCAGGCGGGGAGCCATCTTGACCGACACGGTGCCGGCCACAATCATGAGGTAAGCTGTGCGCGGGCTGGCGCGGAAGACCTCCGAGCCGAAGCGCGCCATATCGTACTGGGGGGCAGCCGCGGCCGCGATCATCTCGATGCCGCAGCAGGCCAGCGCGTAACTAAACGGCCAGATCGAGCGGGATCTCGCCCAGTTCTGCACCCAGTGGAGCAGGTCGGCCAGGCTGGTCAGCACCGCTGGCTCTTCCTGCTGGCCTGGAGTGTAGTCCTGCGGCCCGCTGGCCATGCGCAGGGGAATGGCCTTGCAACGCCTTTTGGCTGGACCGTGTTCCTGTTCTCCCTGGTCTAGCTTGTTGCTCATCGGCCTGACTCCTTTCTTGCGTTCATCGCTTTTTCCTGCGTGCATCTAGCTCGTTATCCCCTCAGCCTCCACCCTCACACCACTCACGCGCATCCCGATCGCCAATGGCATGGGCATGGCCGCGCGCCAGCGCCCCACCTGCGTGTCGGAGTTCGCTGAAGAGCAGGGGGATGCGCCGGCTAAGCACACAGAGGGTCCAGCCGGCGCATGGTCAGTTGATGGCGGCGCGCTTCTGCCCCGCTGACGGAGGCAGCCCCGTGAGCAAGATGTGACGATCGGTTCCATTACGTCCTCCTTCTTACACCTTTCAGCCTTACACTTCGAGCTTGCCAGTCATGACCAGCAGCTTGAGGAGCTCCCAGTGGCGCACCAGCTGCACGCGATCGCTGCCACCGCTTTGGTACCAGGCTCTGAGCCAGAGCAAGGCCGCCCTTTCCTCCGCGGTAAAGCCACACTCGGCAAGTTTGTCCTTTTTAAGAATGCCTCTCGTTCGCTGTTCTTCAACTTGGATCTGCGGGTTCATACTCCTGCCCTTTCTACTAGCTGCGCCCTCTTGCGTCCACCTGCCAGTAAGTCGATCAGGCTGCTCACGCAGGTGCATAATCGTCTCGATCGCTACGAACACTGGACCCAGGCGTCGTCGTATCAGGTACCCAAGCCTGCTGTGCTGCGGCAGACCCGCAAGCCACTGCTCCTGATCCGCCTCGCTCACGGAGGGCTATGAGCCGCTCACGATCGAAGACGTCGACGACAGAGGGTGTAGCGCCGAGCTGTTCGAGCAGCTTGCTTTTGTCCGCGGTACGCGTTGTACCAATGACCTCATGGTTGGCGGCCACCAACAGAGGAATGAGCCGTCGCACGATCACTTTCTGATTCACCAAAGTCGGCCATGTGCCATCGAATGAATCAATTTACACGCTCGGAGCCAGAAACATGTTCGGTCCCTCATTGCGTTCCACCTTCGTGGTGTTCAGCCAGGGCCTCTGTGCGCCTGGCTCCCCTACACCGTACTTTCCTCCTCACGATGAGCGGGAAGAGCCTCAGGACGATGACGGTATAAAACACCCAGGGGAGTCGAGAGGGGTTGATGTATTCGCGCACGGCATCGAACTTGCCCTCGCGCATATGAAACACCAGGCAGTACCCGTCGACCTTTGATCTCAGGTGCAACGCTTTTAAGATGAAGCCATGCTCGTACTCCACGCAGAGCGAGTCGCCGTCGGTGAACCACTGACTGATGACGACTTTCGATTGGTCATCATGCCTTCGGCGGTTCCCGGCGGTTTCAGCAAAGGCCATGACCTCCTGACGGACCCGGAAGGTGTGGCCAATCGGCATGAGCGAAAAGGTACAGTCATCGGTGAGCAAACTACCAAAATCCTGATAGTCATCGGTCGCGACGATCTGCAGGTAGGCTTGAATAAGGGCTTCGTTCGCCTGGCTGATCACTTTTTCTTGCATCGTTTTTCCTGCTTTCTGTACATCTACATGACAGCGTCTTTCCCCGGCGCTGTAGACCTCATCCAACAACAGCGTAGGTCTGCCTCGCACCGGAGCGGAGCCGTTGGTGAGCTGCTACTGAGAGTCTACGATACCGGGCATGAAGAACACATCGGCAAAGCAACGTATTCCTCTTGCCTAGTCTCCGCGTGATGCGGGGTGAGGAGGAACGCCTCACCATGAAGCCTTACCTAGGCAAGAGCGTCCACATGACCGGCGGAGCGGTGGAGGAGGTAGAAGCAGGAGAGGACCGGGTGGTAAGCCCCTAGATGAGCTGGTGTTGGAGGGCAAAGAGGGTCGCGGCGTGGCGCGAGGTGATGCCCAGTTTGCTGTAGATAGAGCGCAGGTGCGCATTGACCGTGCGCGGACTGATGACCAGGAGGTCGGCGACTTGGGTATCGGAGAGCCCTCGTGCCACCAGCCGCAGCACCTCCACTTCACGTTTGGTCAGCTCGTTCAGAGAGACTGGGGAATGAACGTGGGGACGGTCCGCTCTGGCACTCACGGGCGGGTGACTGGCGGGCATGGTGTGCGAAAGTCGCGCCAACGCTTGCTCCGGTGTCATCGCTCGCCCCTCGGTCCACGCAAGTGTGAACGCCTTCTCGCCGAGGTCGGCACGCACGGCGGGAAGAGCGCGAGACACAAAGGCACGCTCTCCCGGTGGGAGGGGCAGTCCCAATGTGGCACACAGGGCTTCGGCGGCGCTCCACAGCCGTGCGGCCTCCACCGGTCGCCCCAGCTCCGCAACGGTCACGCCGATCCCTTGCAGATTGGTGACAATGGGCCAGCTATCGTTCACTTCGCGCAGGAGCGCCACGCTTTCCTCGAACAGCTCACCTGCCGTCGCCACATTGCCTTCCGCGAGCGCTAAGCGCCCCAAAAAGCTGAGAGCGCTGGCGAGGCCCACCCGGAAGCCCACCGATCGCGAGAGCGTCAACATCTCCTCGGCGCATACACGTGCCCGGCTCATCTCGCCCTGGGCAGAGAGCACCCGCTTCAGGTAGGTGAGAGCATTCAAGATGCCACGGGTGTCACCAGTCTCCCGGTGGAGTGTCAGCCCTTCTTCCAGCAGCGCTCGTGCTCTGTTATCCTCGCCCTGATCGAGCGCAATCTGTCCCAGGAGATCAAGCAGATAGGCAAGGATGGCTTTTTCATCAGCGGCTCTCGCCACGGCCAGCCCCTCATCGGCGTGCGAGCATGCTGTCCTGAAGTCGCCAGTCACCCACGCGATATACCCAAGCAAAAAGAGTGACCGGGCGAGGCGGCCTGCATCCCCTAACTCGCGAGACAACGCGACCGCCTCCCGTCCAAGCTCCGCTCCACGCTCCAGGTCGCCCTGACTGAGCGCCAGCAACTCGGTCGCGAGGAGCGCCTTGACCCGCACCCAGGCGGGAACACCGTGCTCGCTTGCTAACGCGCGCTCCAGGAGGGTTTTCCCTTCCTTCACGTGTCCATGTCCCTCCCAGAAGTGAAACAAGGCACCGCTCAAGCGCAAGGCCATCTCGTGTGCGTGCTGCTCCAGCGCCCACTGCAAGGCGGCGCGCAGGTTGGCATACTCGCGTTCCAGCCGCTCCAGCCACCCCACCTGCTCTGCGCCCTCGAGGTGGGCCTCGGCCTCCTCCGAAAGTCGCAGGTAATACTCCGCATGGGCCTGTCGAGCCGCCTCCAACTCCTGGTTGGCGACGAGCGCCTCCAGGCCATACTCCCGAATCGTCTCGTGCAGCAGCACGCGTGGTGCATCACTGCCCTGCTCCGCCTTGCGCAGCAAGTGCTTGTCGAGCAGTGACGTCACCCCGTCCAACACCTGTGCGCGCTCGCCACCCAGTGTGCTGTACACCGCTTCCACTGCCGAAAGGTCGCAGCCGCCGACGAAGACGGAAAGCAGGCGAAAGAGGTGCTGTTCCGCGTCCGAGAGCAGCCCGTAGCTCCAGGCGATGGTGTCGCGCAGCGTCTGCTGGCGGGCCGGCAGATCCCGTGGCCCACCGGTCAAGACCGCCAGGCGGTGAGAGAGCCGCTCCAGGAGAGCTGGAAGGGAGAGCACTTTGAGCCGAGCCGCCGCTAATTCCAGCGCCAGAGGCAAGCCATCCAGGCGCCGGCAGATCTCCGTGATCAGCGGAGCAGTGACGGCGGTCAGCTGAAGCGTGGGCTCGACCTCCCGTGCCCGCTCGAGGAAGAGCGCCACGGCTCCATAGTGAGCAAGCGTCTCGTCATCTGGCAGGTGGTGTGGATCGGGCAGGGCCAGCGGCTGGACGACAAACTCGCGTTCTCCCCGGACATGCAGCACCTCGCGGCTCGTCACCAGCAGCGTGAGAAGAGGGCAGGCAGCGAGCAGTTCCAGCAGGCTTGGGGCTGCTGCGACCACCTGCTCGAAGTTGTCCAGCACAAGCAACCGGTGCTGCTCACGAAGTTCCGCTTGCAGCACCTCCAGTGGTGGTCGAGTGTTGGCTTGCAGGCCAAGCGCCTGCACCAGGGTGGGCAAGACCAGGTCGGCATCCTGGATGGGAGCCAGCGAGACGAAGCAGACGCCATCGGGGAAGGTCCCCTGGACCTCGGTCGCGATGGCAAGAGCCAGGCGCGTCTTGCCCACCCCTCCCGTGCCGGTCAGCGTGAGCAAACGCCTTTCTGGACGCGCGAGCAGGGTAGAGATCGCGGCAATCTCCCGCTCCCGACCAATGAGCGAGATGAGCGGCAAGGACAGGGTGGAGGGACGCCTGTTCGCATGCGCGGAGGATCGACGAGGGATGGGTGGCTGATCAGAGGGGGGAATCGTCTCTCGGTTAGGGAGTGGAGCACCCCTGTGCGTCCACTCTGCCTCGGAGTTCACCTTCTGCTCCCCCTGTCCGAACAGCTGCCTGGCTACGGCGTTCAGCTGCTCCAGGGTCACCTCCTCCACCTTACCCACATAGACGCGGTGGAGCTTCCCAGCGCGCTTGCGGTAGGCGCGCCAGTACCAGGTGCCGTGTTTATGGCCCGCCTGCTCGCGACGCATGGTAAAGGTTCCGAACGGACTGCGCACACGGAAGAGGGTGGCCGTCTGCAGCCAGGCATACCAGGCGGAGGTTCCGACATGCAGCTGATAGCCCTCTCCGTCTCTCTGATAGATCAGCTTCTCGCCTACGACGATCGCAGTGGTCTGGTCTTCATTGCTCATGCTCATCCTCAAATGGTTCCGACATATTGGTTCCAGAACAGTATAGCATATCTTCGGAACCTCTCATCAGGAGAGCTCGCAACATCCGAGATGAGAACTGGAAGAACGGTGCGGACGCCTGCTTATCTTTGGCTGGGAAGCCTCTGCTGTACACTGTCCTCGAGCATCCAGTCTCCGGTGAGCAGAAAAGCTGCTGCTGCTGTGTTTCGAGCCGACTACCCCAGTCCATCTGGTGCGTGCTCCCCTGCCCGGCGCTGCCCTCGAAACCGCTTTCGGGCGGTGTGTGTGTCAACTTCACCCAGGTGTGTTTCTACCAGGACGAAGGTCTCCTCAATGAGGTCGTGGAGTTGGTAGACCGAGGCCAACGGGTCGATGCTGGCGATGGCGAAGAGCTGTTTGAGGCGTGTGGAAAGATTGGGCGGCATCACTTGCAACCGGTCGAGCAGTCGATCCATCCACCGCCAGCCAGGATAGTAGAGGCGGTTGAGCCCCAGCAGGACAAGCAGGAGCTGCTTCTGGGCGGTACAGAAGGAATCGTAGAGGACCAGCACCTCGTGGCGCTCTGCCAGCTGTTCCTGCTCCCAGGCGGGGCGAAAGCGCAGGTATTTCCGTACCATGGACGCGGCCAAGGCGTCCGGATAGGCCGCCGCTTGCTGCTGCCATCGAGTGATGAGCGTTGGGTTGACCAGGGGAAGCGCAGAGCGCAAGGCTGCCAGGCGCTGCTGCCTGGACAGCCGTGGATCAGTGCGCTCCAGCACAGCCGCCAGGAGACCTTCGGTGGCCGCGACCGTCGTGTGCCGCACGTCGATGGCCACCCCTTCTCGAACGGTTCGCGGCTCCCGACCAGCCGCTTCTCGGCGAGAGGGCGAAGAAGGGTGCCTGCCCCTTCCAAGAGCGCGCAGGACGATGTCCCGGCGCTCCTGTGCCGTTGGTGGGCGGGCCCAGAAGACGGCCAGGTCGAGGTCGGAGGAGCGGTCGGCGTATCCCCAAGCGACAGAGCCTTCGACGAGTACAGCTGCCACGTTGGGGTTGGCATGATAGTGCGAGGCGATCTGCTGCGCCAGGGCATAATGCCAGAGACTTTCTTCCTGCATCAAAAACCTCCTGATGACTTGCTTTCCTCTGCTCATACTCTAGCGCCCTGGATCCATCGACGCATCGGTAGAGCAACGTATTTTTGCTCGTCTCTCCTCGGTCAGGAAATCGCCTCACGGTGCAGCATTACCTAGGCAGGGCACGAGCAGTTTCGCGTTCCCTCTCACGGGCGAGATAGGTAACACAATACGTTGCTTTGCCGATGTGTCCTCCTGCTCCACACAGTAGACTCTCCAGTAGAGATCGCACTGCTCTGAGGAGCAACCCGAGCCACGTGAGAAGCGGTCGGCACTGCACATCTTGTGCCCACTCCTCTGAGAGTCGCGTTCTGTCGCATCCCGAGTTTGCACCGGCAGAGGTGCAATAACAGGTGAGGCGAGAAAAGACGTTTTCGTCGCGCCTTTCTTGAAGAAAAGAAGGGCACGTATGAAGCAAGCAAGTTGAACAGAGAAGGAGAAACGTTATGTCGAACCTCATGAAACCACCGGAATATAGTGCTTCCCCCGTTTCCGGCTCTACCCAGCCGCACAGGAAGTCCAGGCGCTGGGTGTGGATTACTCTCGGGGTCTTCGCCCTGCTGTGCGTCCTTGGCGGTGCGCTGGTGTGGACCTTCGGGGTCAACCCCGCCATTGCTGGTGAACAGTACTACATCGCCATCCGGAACCAGGACTATGCCAAAGCCTATAGCTACCTGGGATCTGACCTGCGGGCCAGGCTCAGCCAGGAGGCCTTCACTCAGCAGGCACAACAGCAAGATGCGGCGCTCGGGCGCGTGACTCAGTATACGTATGGCACCTTCCCCATAGGCGACCCGGCGACCGCCACCGAGACGGTCACGCGCGCGCATGGGAGCACCTACACGGTGCATCTGGAGCTACGGCAAGAGGTAGGTGTGTGGAAAATCACGTCCTTTGACCGCATCTAACATGGTGGGGGGTGCCCCGCTTATCACGACGAGCGGGGCAGACGTTCACAAGCAGAGAAGGAAGGACCATTCACAATGAACGCACAATACATCCGAGCGATCACCTTCATGGTGGGGACGTGCCTCGTGCTGGCTGGGGGAGGCGCTTTCGCTTTCCGCACAGCTGCACAGGCACGCAGCGACGATAGTGACTTCACAGCCGTTGACGACTACATCACCGCCCGGATGGAGACGGCGCATATTCCAGGGCTATCTGTCGCCATTGTGAAAGGCGACCAGATCGTCTACCTCAAGGGCTATGGCCAAGCAGATCCCTCAGGGCGTCCGGTGACGCCGCAAACACCCTTCATCATCGGCTCCATCAGCAAGACCTTCACGGCCCTGGCCGTAATGCAACTGGTCGAGTCCGGCAAGGTGGAGCTGGACGCGCCGGTGCAGCGCTACCTGCCCTGGTTCCGCGTGGCCGACCCACAGGCCTCGGCGCAGCACGGTCCGCAGCCTGCTCAATCACACCAGCGGCCTTCCCCAGGTGACCGCCACCTTCCTCTGGACCGACCAGGATGCGGGTGTGCTTGAGCGGTCTGTGCGTTACCTGCAGACGGTCGCATTGGCCCGCCCGGTGGGGACCTTTGGCTATTCCAACGCCAACTTCCAGATCCTGGGCCTGATCGTGCAGGTCGTGTCGGGCCAGTCGTATGAAGCCTCTGTCGAGCAACACCTCTTCGCCCCCCTCGACATGCAGGCAAGTTTCACCTCGCAGCAGCAAGCGCAGCAGCATGGGATGGCCACGGGGTACCGGTGGTGGTTCGGGTTCCCCATTCCCGCCACCCTGCCTTATCTGCGCGCCGAACTGCCTGCCGGATACCTCATCTCCAGCGCCCAGGACATGGCCCACTACCTGATCGCCCAAGTGAATGGCGGGCAGTACCGAAATCGCTCCATCCTCTCGCCGCAGGGGATCGCCTTCATGCAGACGCGATCGGCCGGGGTCCCATATGGCAATGGGTGGGAGTTGGCGGCGCTCAACGGGCGGACGCTCGTGAACCAGGACGGCGCCACCGCCAACTTCCAGGCCTCGATGTTCTTCGACCCGAAGGCGCGGGTCGGCGTCTTCATCGCCGCCAACGTGATGAATGCAGTGGACGGTCTGTCGTCGCCACCTGATTCGGCGACGTTTGCTGCCATCACCACCCGTGGGATAGCGGATAGCGTGTTGAGCCTGACGACGAATCAGCCGCTGCCCAATCAGGGCCTGGGGATTGAGAGGATATCCCTGATCTACGACCTGCTCGTACTGGCGCTGACGGGTGTGCTTGTGCTCGCGCTCGTGCGGATGCCACGGCGGTACCGGCGATGGGCGCAGCGCGGAATCGCGCAGTGGTCCGAGCTGGCGCGGCGCATTGGCTGGATCGCGGCCCTGCATTTCGCCTGGCCGGCAGCGCTCTTCTATCTGGCGCTCACTCTCCCGGAGTGGAAGGAACTCGTCTGGTTCCAGCCTGACCTGACCTACTGGCTCTTGGCAGTCGCCACGCTGGTGACGCTCAAGGGAGGGATCGAGCTCGCGCTGGCCTGGCGTGTGTTCGGGCAGAAACATCGGAGCCAGATGCCGCAACCGGTGCAGACGCACTAGGCGGGCCATTCCCCTGACTGCTCCGCCACTGTGCCATCGGGCACAGCGGGCAGCGGGACGCGGGCAGACGACGGATGAGAGTCGTTTCGTCGTTGCTGCGCGAAAGGGCTCCTAGCTGACACCTTAACCAACAAGAATCAGCCGACAACCAGGATGATTGCAAGCATCAGGGCGAACGGCCGCAACACGGAGTGCTCAAGCGGTGAATGTGACCGCTGGGATCCGTTTGGGAAGGAAGGAAGGAAGGAACATGGAATACGTGATTTCTAACGACGGCACCCGGATCGCGTATGCGCGCAGCGGAGAAGGCCCCCCGCTTGTGCTCATTCACGGCACGGGAATCGACCATTCGTACTGGGATCCCGTCGCTCCAGAACTCGGACGGCATTTTACCCTCTACAGTGTCGACCGGCGTGGACGAGGTCACAGCGGAGATACGGCGCCCTATGCGATCCAGCGCGAGTTCGAGGATGTCGCCGCCATGGTTGCATCCATTGCGGGAGACGTCTTCTTGGTTGGGCATTCATACGGGGCTCTCTGCTCGCTTGAAGCCGCCCTGCTCACGACGAACATCGGCAAGATGATCTTGAATGAACCACCGATGTACACCACCGTCGAAGTCACTTTTCCGGCAGACGCTCCCGCTGAGATCCTGGCCTACGCCGGAGCGGGCGAATGGGAGAAAGCGCTCGTACTGCTCTACGAGGCCGGAGGAACGTCAGAGGCCGAATTGCATAGGCTTCGATCTCTGCCTAGTTGGCACGCCAGGATCCAGGCGGCACCCACCATGCTTCGAGAGATCCTCAGCGTCAGGGAGTATGCATTTGACCCGGTCCGGTTTAAGAACCTGAAAACGCCGGTCCTGCTCTTAGTGGGCGGCGAAACCTCCCCCGTCTACACCGCAGCCACGGAGGCGCTGCATGTGTCGCTGCCGAACAGCCGCCTTGCTGTGCTGCCTGGGCAGCCGCACGATGCCGCGCTCACTGCACCCGAGCTCTTTGTGCAGCAAGTCCTCCGCTTCCTGTTGGGAAACGGTCCCCCGAGCTGAGGCCCCGAGGGAGCCGCCAGGAGCGGCTCCCATGTATGGACTGCAGGTCTGTCCCCGCGCGTACGGCGGTGTCTCGTCGGCGCATGCTGAAAGCTCCACATGGGCTTCGGCGCCTATCGGACGCTGTGCCGTGTCACTCATCAGCCATGACGATGATCAGCCAGCCCAAGTACCAAGTATGATCTAAATAACGTGAGTTCGGGATAAGGACCCTTCCTGATAAGATAGAGCACAGAAGAAAAAACCAGTGCCTATCTCCAGGAGCATACTTGCTCACGAGGGGGGGACGTATTTGGGCACTCGTTGTTTGCGGATAAACTAGCCCTCTAAGCGGGCCAGAGCGTGTAAACTTTGACATTAAACGGCTCTGGCTCACTCTTGGTGAGGCCAACCGATGAGTGAGATGGCCATAGGCTTGCCTGTAAACAAGTGCTTTCAGATGCCCCAGAGCGTGTTAAGGACTTCATAGTGAATGCATCAAAAATTCGCCACTGCTGATTCTGCTGTGGATGCAAACCGAAGGTGGTCATGGACTGCTCTGGTCATCAGCCTTCTTGTCCCCAGCGCTCAAGCGCCTCCCACAGCCATCCAGGAGCCTTGTCCTTCTCGATGCCAAATCCTCCCTCTTGAGTATAGCGTTCAGCTTGGGTGAGCTGCTCTTGGAGAGCAGGGACGTGATTGGCAAGACGTTCGGCATCGGTGGTGCCTGGATCAACATCCCAGAGCCGCCAGCGTTTGCCGTCGGGCACGAACTGCGTCCCGTATTTTTGCGGTTTGCCCTGATACATCAGCCAGCGATCCAGGGCAGCAGCGGCCAGCCAGCGGCTGTCTTTGGAGCCCATCGATTGGGTGGCCCCCAGTTCCGCGGCCTTTCGCGCCAGTTGGTGGGCCTGCCAGATGTCTTCCAGCGTTTCGCCATGCTGGAAGATCAAGGCCGCGTGAAAATAATCATCGGGCGCGCTCACCCCTCCCTGGGCCAGCAGTTCGCTCACGCGCTGGCGACGCTGCCCATCACGTTCCCGCAGTTGCCAATATTCTGGAGTATCGTAGGCCGTATCACCGCGGCGTTCGGTCTGGTCGGCCACGAACAGGTCACGGAGTTCCTGGTTCATCAATCCTTTCCTTTCTCTTGCTCATGTGACCATTGTATCACCACATCGATATCCAGTCCCTCACAGGCTCTAGAGAGCATGGAGCACCCGCTGACGCAGTAAGGGGAACGACGCATGGCCATAGCCCATCCGTTTAATCAGTTTCAGTTTATTGACTTTGCCTTCGACGACCCCATTGTTTTGGGAACGCGTCAGCCTGATCTTGCCCCAGTTTGGTGGAGTAGGGAAACGTGGAATATACTACTCTATCGAAGGAGGAGAGGATGGGCAAGCAACAGAAGACGTACACCAGGGAGTTTAAACTGGAAGCAGTGCAGCTCGTCAAGAGCAGTGGCAAGCCGATGAGCCAAATTGCAAGCGAGCTCGGGATCAGTGACATCGCCCTGTCCCGGTGGTGCCAGCAATTGGCCGAGCAAGGCGAGCAAGCCTTCCCCGGCAGTGGGCATCAGACCGCCCAGGAGGAGGAGCTGCGTCGGCTCAAGCGCGAGCTGGACATCACCCGGCAGGAGCGCGACATTTTAAAAGCGTCAGGGCAATTGTCGCGTACATCCTAGCGTAGCCTCCCAGCGCACTTCTAATTGATTCAGATAGCGCTCACGTTTGTGGCGAAAGCGGTACATTTTCAACTGATCGCTCTGCTCCCGACGACATTGCGCTCGCACTTGGCGCCAGCATCGATGGTCTACCTGCTTGAGTATCTGCTCAATCTCTTTCTCACTTGCCTGTTCCTGCTCTAAGTAGTCGTAGTAAGCGATGCATCGTCCATAACGCAACAGATAGCTGTTCCAGTTTTTGCGTCCACTGATGCGGCGGTAGCGTGTTTTGAGGGAGCGAATGTATCCCTCCATGGCATTGTTGGTTCGCGGAAACTCTTCTCGATCGTAACACAGGATCAGGTGCGGTCTGAGCCCTTGCGTAATCTTCAAGAAATGCGCGAGGCACCTGTGCTCGTTTTCGCTTAACGGTTCAGTTGTGGCTAGATGAGCTAACTGGGCGCACCAGCTATCAAAGCACTGAGCAACTTCCTCATTGGTAAGCATTTCATCCGAGGCTCGCCACTCTCCTGAGAGCAGATGCTCTGCATGCAGGAGCCAGCCATGCATACGACGCACTTCACTCACTTCTCGACTCCAGTGCTGGCGCAATCCGACTAGCACCAGGAGATGATCGAACTTCATTTGGATGGATCGGCTCCGTGCGCCCCCTTTTTTCCCAGCTGCCTCAGGCTGACCTCGACCTCTGTTAATGCATCATATCCAGCAAGCCCAGGATAGGCAAAAGGCCGATTCCCCTCCAGATTGAGCGCGGTCTGAATGCCTGTGGCATAATCAGCCAGGATCTGGAGTTGCTCGCGTTCTGCGAGCTGTGCTGGTTCTGTGGCATCTCCCAAGTCGTGTTGTTGGTGTCTCAATTGGGTGCGCGTTTCCCTGAGTTTGCTTTGAATGGTCTTGCGCATCGCGGTGCGGGTTTTCTGGTCGAGATCGTACATCGGCCTGCTCGCCTCTCGTAAGTAGTGAAACTGGCAGGTTTGATGGGGAACATCCGGCCAGAGGTCGGCGACGGCTAACACTTCTGACACCTGAGCATCACTGATCACTCCCAGCACCGGGACGCCCAGTTTGACGACGGGCGAGAGGATCTGTTTCATGACCTCCGTTTCGCTGGAACTGACATTTTCGGCACACAGGACACGTCCAGTGAGCACATCCCGCACGAGATAGATTGTTTCGTTTCCTTTATCCGGTTGAATCCCGTCAATCGAAATGATCACCCCACCATTCTCCTCCACTTTGGCTCGCCACGTTTGCCAATGAGGAGTATCACTGGGCTGATGGGCCGCGCGCAGAACACTACAGTACGCTTCAAAGAGATACATCACCTCACGACGATAGATCGTCAAGTGAAAAGGACTCAAGCGCTCTTGCAGCGCTTGATGCACTTCATCCACTGTCTGATGCTTGGTCAGACGAAGATGACCGACCAGGATCACCACATCCAGGCCAAACGTGAAACCGGGTAAGGCCAACCCATCCGCTTCAGCACTGCGGTACACCCGACGAACGGTGCTGCATCCTTGATTCGGACAGCGATATCCACAGTGGACGACTTGAATGGCACCATCTAACGTGATGACAATTCGTTGCGACAACGTGGCAAAGCGTTTCAAGCGGCTTTGACACGTCAGGCATTCTTTCACCTCTGGATGAAAGATCTGTTTGGTCAGATTGCTAAACTGCTTTTTCTTACGCACTACACTACCAGACTACGAAATACTCAATGGAAGCCATTGGCGCCGTTAGTCTAGCACATCGCTACGTACGTGACAATTGCCCTGACGCTTTAAAAAAAGTAGTCAGCATCTTCTCGCGGGAGTCACGATGAAGTACCAGTTCATGGCTGCACACCAGCGCGAGTATCCGGTCAAGACGATGTGCCGCGTCTTGGAGGTGGCGGTGAGTGGCTACTATGCCTGGCTGCGGCGGCTGGGCGCGCCCAGCCGCCGCAGCCAGGCGAATACGGGGTTGGGGGAGCGCATCGGGCGCATCTATCACGCCAATCGCCAGGTCTACGGCAGTCCACGCATTCACGCCGTGCTGCGAGCCGAAGGGGAGCGCATCGGGCGCAAGCGAGTCGCCCGGCTGATGCGCGAGCAGGGACTGAGCGCAAAGCCACGCACGCATCGCACCCGAACCACCGACAGCCAGCACGAGCAGCCGGTGGCACCCAACCTGCTCAAGCGCGAGTTTACCGCGACGGCACCCAAGACCAAGTGGGTGGCCGATATCACGGCGATCTGGACGATGGAGGGCTGGCTCTATCTGGCCGTCGTGCTCGACATCTTCTCACGCATGGTCGTCGGCTGGGCCATGGATGCGCATCGGGATGAAGCGCTGGTGGAGCAGGCCGCGCGGATGGCCCTCGTGCGGCGGCATCCTGAGCCTGGCTTGACTTTTCCATTCTGATCGCGGCAGTCAGTATACGGCTGCTGACTATCGGGCGTTGCTGGCACAGTACGGCATCGTGGTGAGCATGAGTGGCAAAGGGGATTGTTACGACAACGCGCTCATGGAGAGCTTCGTTGGCACGCTGAAAAGCGAGTGCGTCGATCGGGAGTCCTATCAGACTCGTTCACAGGCTCGCCAAGCGATCATTGAGTATCTGGAAGCGTTTTACAATCGACAGCGGCTGCATTCCTCGCTGGGCTATGTCAGTCCTGTCACCTATGAGCAACAAGCGAAGTGAGTTTCCACGTTCGCTGGCTCCACAAAAGCGGGTCAAGGTCACTTCGAGGTGCATTACCGCAACGGTCAGCGCCTACTGGTCCACCCCGGTGGCACCGCTGATTTCTACTCGTTGCTTGCCCTGCTGCCAGAACAGCAGGTGGGCGTGTTCGTCTCCTACAATAGCTTTGGTGGAGCAGCAGACTTCCTCTCTTACCCCTTCTTGCAGGCGTTTCTGGATCACTCCTTTCCGGCCCCCAAAGAGCCGAGACCTTCACCGCCAGCCGGGTTCGCCCAACGGATCAGCCAGATCAGCGGCACCTACTGGGGGACGGACCGCAGCGACACCACCTATGAGAAGCTGCTTGACTCCTTCCTTTGGGCGATGAGTGTCAGCGATGCAGGCAACGGCCGCCTGGCGGTCTCCTGGCAATTTGGCTCCCTCGCTCCTTCGGCTGCTGGCCCACCCATGACGTTTGTGGAGGTCGCCCCCTGGGTCTTTCAGCAGGTCGATGGGCCCGAGACGGTTGTTTTCCGCCCCGACAAGAGCGGGATGCTCATGATGAGAAGCAGTTACCCGGTCATGGCCTTCACCAAGGTGGCTTGGTACGAGACTCCCATCTTTCTGCTCGTGCTGACCATAGCATGTGTGCTGCTGTTCCTCTCAGCACTCTTGCTGTGGTCGCTTGGCTTCGTACGAGGGGCCCTCTTGCGAGGGGCGCCGACCCGAAGTCTGGCCGGAAGGCAGACCGTGAAGGAGCGCCTCCACACCCGTCCGAGCAGCAGGGAACGCCTCCGCTCTCGCGTTGGGGTCTGCTCTTCCTGTTCGAGCAGTTCACCAGCAGTCCACCGGACTACTACTACGGTGTGCCGTCCCTGCTCACCGCCGTCTTCATCCTGGCGCTCGTCTCGGCGGTCTTGACCGTGGGCGTGGTGGTCTGTGCGAGCCTTTCGTGGTGGGGGCGCTTCTGGAGCGTAGGGTGGCGCGTCCACTATAGCCTGGTGGCCCTGGCCGCGCTGGCGCTCACCTGGCAATTGGTCTACTGGAATCTGCTCGGCTTTCGCGCCTGAGACCTCCAGCCACGTGAGAAGGCGCACCCTGCCAGACCCTCGCCAACCGGAAGGGCTTGCTGAACGACTCCTTCCGGTTGGTCCTGGCTGTTCTGGGCGGTAGCACTACTGCTCACGAATGACCTGCCTGCGAGCCCCTGGCGTAACAGGGTCAGCCGCCTCGTGCGCAGCTCTTCGACACGAGAGGCGAGCCTTGGCCACAAAGTGGTGGAGCGCCTGCGGATCACCGGTTTACTCGTCGTCTTGTAACGCATCGGTGGTGGCCTGCTCCTGCGTCATCGCCTGTCCTGCAGCCCAACCGGCCTCGAATGTCGCTGCATCGAGATTCGCACGAGCCGCGCCGACACGTCTGTTCACGTCCTCCCGGTACACGCTGTTGGATGGGAGCTGGCTAGCGACGGCCCCAAACAGCCGTCCCGCTCGCTCTGCTCGCCCCTGGGCCGCTGCCACCTCAGCCAATCCAGCCAGCGCCTTGACAATGCCGATCCCTTGCTCCACACGTTGCAGGTCCTGCCACAGGCTCAGAACCTCTCTGTAGAGCACCTTCGCCTGTTGCTCGTCGCCGAAACGATGGAGCCAGATATCCCCGATGGTGATCAGGATCATTCCGAGCGCACCCCGATTCCTGGCCTGCTGCATAAGCGGCTGGAGTTGCTGATACAGGGAGCGCGCCTTCTCCTCGTCGCCCTGGGTCGAGACCATGACCTCGAGCGCACTCAACACCAATGCAGCGTACAGCACGTCCCCGAACTGGCGGAAGAGCCGCAAACTTTCCTCAAAGTGTGCGCGTGCCGCAGCAGGATCGCCTGAGAGATAGACGACGCTGCCCAGGTGGTAGAGCGTGAACGCTTCGTTCCAGACATCCCCCAGGTCCTTGAACAGGGTGCGGCTCTCTTCGAGCAGGGGACGGGCCACAGCGGTGTTCCCCTGAGTCGTCCGGACAAATCCCAACAGCGCTTCCGCCCTGCCGATCAATCGCTTGTCTTGTGCCTCGCGCACAATGGACAAGCTCTCCTCTGCACGAAAAGAGGCCGCTTCGTAGTCGCCTTCGGCCCAGGCCAGCCACCCCGCACCAAGGAGGGCCCGGCCTCGCGCAACGCTTCGATCTGTGCCATCGGTCCGCTCCAGCATGCCCTCCAGCCACGTTCGTCCTTCACGCAGAGAGCCGAGCAGGAACCAGTAATAGTAGAGCGCCCCCGCCAGGCGTAGCCCGGTCTCAACCGCGTCCTGGTTGGCCTTGCTCCAGGTCAGGGCAGCGCGCAAGTTGGCGTCCTCGCGCTCCAGCCGCTCCAGCCAGCTCTCCCACTCAGGACGGAACAGGTGGGGCTCTGCCTCCTCGGAAAGTCGCAGGAAGTAGTGCGCATACCGCTCTTGCACGGCGGCCTCCTCTCCGCTGGCCACCAGTTGCTCTGTCGCATACTCCCGGATCGTCTCCAACATGCTGAAGCGCGGCTCTCCGCCTGTGCCTTGCTGCGTTTGTACCAGGCTCTTGTCCAGCAGGTGGCCCAGCTGCTCCAGCACTGCTCCATCGTCGTCCGTCTGCACCGGTGAGGAGGTCCCGTCAGCATCAGGGAGGCAGACCGCCTGCGCCGCCTCTAGCGTGAAGCCGCCGGCGAAGACCGAGAGAAGCCGGAACAACTGCTGTTCGCCTTCCACTAAGAGATCGTAGCTCCAAGCAATCGTGCTACGCAGCGTCTGCTGGCGCTCGGGCAGGTCTCGCGCTCCTCGCGTGAGCAGCGGCAGGCGGCGCTCCAGTCGTGCCAGCAAGGCGGCAGGGGAGAGCAGCGATAGGGGTGCCGCAGCCAGTTCGAGGGCTAGCGGCAGCCCGTCCAGGCGCTGGCAGATCTCGACGATGGTGGCCGCATTCTCGCTCGTGAGGGCGAAATCGGGCTTTACCTCCCGTGCACGCTCGACGAACAGGGCCACTGCCGGGACCTGCACGAGGTGCGCAATGTCCGGTATATGTGCGGGGTCTGGCAGCGCGAGCGGTGGCACCGGCACGATCTGCTCATCGCGCACGCGCAGGGGCTCGCGGCTCGTCACCAGCAGTTTGAGCCGCGGGGCCAGTTCGAGTGCCTGGGCTGCCAGCGGAGCCGCTGAAACCAGTTGCTCGGCGTTGTCAAGCACGAGCAACATCTGTCTGGGCCGCAGGTACGCCAGCAGTCGCTCGTCCAGCGAGCCGTCCCCCGTCTGGGACACCCCAAGCGCCCTGGCCACGGTCGGCACCACGAGTGTGGAGTCTTTGAGCGCAGCCAGCGAGATGAACGCAACACCATCTGCGAACTGGGGAGCCAGGTCAGCCGCCACCTGCACGGCCACCCGCGTCTTGCCGACGCCACCTGGCCCGGTCAGCGTCACCAAGCCCACATCCTCGCGCTGCAGCAGGGCCTGCGCCTGTGCGCGCTCCTGTTCGCGATCGATGAGCCGGCTGCGCGGCACGGGCGACTGGGCAAGCCGGGCGGGAACCGGTGCCTGCGCTCAGTCAAAAGGAGGGCCAGGTCGTTGGCGATCTGCTCGCACAACTCCTCAGGGGTGGCGAACTTCTGGTAGGAAGCGGCATCCTCAGTACGGATGCGGTCGAGCAGGGCTTGCAAGCGCGGCTCCCGCTCTGGCGCAGGGGTCTTGACGTAAATGAGCTTGGGCTTCCCACCGGAAAGCTGGTATTCGTCCTCCAGCCCGGACACCTGCATTGTGGGAGCGACCCAGCCATAGCGCTGCCAGTAGATCCCGACGAAGATATCGCTCTGGCCCAGGTAGGCCCGGTATAGTTCGCGCGGTGGGTAAGGACGTGCACCCGATTCGAAGAACACGGGTGTCAGGCGCATTTGGCTGATGGCCTCTCGTGCTGCCGCTCGCTCGGGGGCCAATTCATCGAGCGTCGAACTGATAAACACGCGCACACGCTGGTCAGGCGTGCGGATCACAGGAGCAGTGCTGGGAGCCTCTGCCAGCCGGCTTTCTGCATCGAGCGGATGATCTGTCTCCATCGTGAATCAAGCCCTTTTCAAAAACCGCACTTTCTCTTCATTTTAGCACGCCGTTCTTCCAGTTTGTTCATCATGGCTAAGCTCGTTCTACTCCGTTCTCCTGGCTTGGGCGAGGGCCGCTAGATTCTGCTCCAGGCGCCTCCATTGCCGCCATTGATAGCGTTGATGAAGGCCAAAGCTCACCAGGAAGGTGACGACTCCCGCGCTCGTACAGGCCGGCAAGGGGAAGGTGAACAGGGCAGACAGCAGCAGACCCACAAAAACCCCCACCAGCACACTGTTGATGGCGGCGATCATCCCCGCCGTTGTGAGGAAGACCTGCCACCAGGATGGGCGCAATCCCACCTTGAGCATGGGCCGTCTCCTCTCATCGTCAGCTGCAAGGAGGAAGTAGGGTCGCAGCTCTTGAGCATACTCCAGGTAGAGGCGCCGGATGCGCGTGATCCCCCGCGCGTACGTGAGATCTTCAATGGCTGATTGCAGCACGCGCTCAAAGGTAATGAGCCCCATCAACAAGAGCGATGGAAGCAGCACCAGACTAAACACGAAGAAGGCCGTGCCCATGCGGGAGACTTGCCCGGTAAACGCGATGGCAATCAAGGCGCCAGAGACGGCCCCAATAAAGAGCGTGCAGCGGCCATTGGCGTCGGCCACGGTCATCGATCGTCCCGTTTGTAAGTTGTAATGTTCCGTGGTGAGCATCGTAACCATCTGTGCAGACAGCTCCGGGAGAGACTGTTCGTCTTTCAGTCGCTCCCTTTCTGGAATATGTTCATGTACAGGCATGTAACCTCTCCGAACATCTCTAGGCTAAGCTGCCCTGTCTTCATCAAGCCCTAGCCCGCGTCGTATCTCTAGCGTGCGTATAATGGCATCTCGCGTCAGAACGCCAACGAGCTTTCCATCTTGCACGACTGGCAACTGGTTCACATCTCGATTCGCCATCAAGGGCAAGACGTCATTTAAGTTTTGTTGCGGCGAAACGGCTTGCAATCGCTTCAATGGGATCATGACGTACCCAACAGGTATTTGCCCCCATTGTTCGCGCGGCACATGCCGGATATCGCCCAGCGTGATCATGCCTGCCAACTGGTCACCTTGTGTCACGAAAGCAGTACGCAGGCCATAGGGCAAGAAGTATTCATCGACCAACTTCTGGAGCAAGATGGTGGCGGGAACCGTTGTCGGCGTCCTCTTCATGACCTGTCCTACCGTAACCCCTCGGAACATCGATTGTAACAGCACCTGAGCGTTAGCAGACTGTGCTGCAGTCAAGAGGAACCAGCCGATAAAGCCAATCCAGATGCCGTTCAATATGTTGCCGACGAAGAACTGCCAGATGCCCCAAAGGATAAAGAGGTACGCCATGGTCTGACCCACCACTGAAACTATATGCGTTGCCTTGCGCAGGCTTCCGGTGACCTTCCAGATAATCGAGCGGAGCACCCGTCCTCCATCAAGTGGGAAACCAGGAATCAGATTGAAGATGCCGAGCAAGAGATTGGTGATCCCCAGGTACCCGAATATGGCTTCCAACTGTGGACTGCCGCCTTCCAGCGCAAGAAAGAGCAGCAAACTTAGCCCACCAATAAGCAGGCTCGTGAGCGGGCAAACAACTGCCACCTGGAACTCTACGCCTGGACTCGTTGGTTCTTGCTCGAGATTCGAGACACCACCAAAAATGAACAGCGTAATGTTCTTCACCGGTAGCCCCCTGGCACGGGCAACGACGGAGTGCGCCAGTTCATGCAGCAGCACCGAGATGAAGAGCAGCAAAGCCGAGATGAGGCCTATGATCCAATAGGTAGCCGTCGACCATCCCGGATACAACTGGGGAAACCAGCCAGTGGCGAGAGACCAGGTGAGAAACACCAGGATAATGAGCCAGCTAAAATGAATATAGATGTCGATTCCGGCAATTCCGCCGAGTCGTAGTGACCCAGGCATGTAAATCCTCCTTTGGTAACGTTCGTAAATGCCCTCTCTTTATACTTATTAGACATGAGCAACAGGGAGTGGCTGTTCTTTGCGTGCAGAAATTGGATAGATTCTCTGGACGGGTTCTTTCTTTCCTCCTTCAGCTCCCTTGCTCTGGTGGGGTGCATGAAGTGAACGCAAGAGCAAATTGATGGGAGCGATGGCTTGCCAGAGGCGTGCGCGGAGCGGAAGACGAAAGGCGGCCGCCGGATTCCCGTGATACCAGTAGTCGTGTCTCGCGATGGCGAAGTGATAGAATGCCCGCAATGCGCTCAGAAAGCCCAGGATCTGTGCTGCCTCTTGCGCCAGGGGGGCCAGGAGCAGTTCCTCGGAGCGCCCATTACGCCGAGTGCGGTATCCCCATTGCGTGAGCAGGTAGGCGCGGATCGCTGCCTGAATCTCGGACAGTGGTCCTGCCCAGAACGTCCTTGGAGGAAGCTGGCCCCTTTCCATGGCTGAAAGACAGGGTGAATACGGAGCGTCCGCGCACGCTTGCGCCTGCCCATCCTGTTCCTGCTGTTCCAGGAAGGAAAAAAAGGAGAGCAGTGGATGTAGGAGCGTGTGGATGGTAGGAGCAGAAGAGGTCTGCTGGAGTGCTTCATAGAACGCCGTGAGCGATTCATGGGGCACGCTACGCCCACTGACGATCAGACGAGCATGTGGACTGGACACGCCCGTGGGACACTCGATGAGATGAAATGAACGTTGCTGAGAAACCATAGTATGGTCCGCCTTTCTTTGCTTGCTGATCCTTTCAACGGATCAGCGCTCATCCATGCCAGCTCCTCGCACAAGAGGCACCAACTGCTCAATATAGCTCTTATTCGACTGCCCGTCTTGCTTTCGCAGTATCCAGCACCTGCCCGTCCCCTCATCTTCATAGGACTCACCGTCATCGTTGTCAGATGCCTGGCACTCAACGAGCGTCACGGAGAGGAGGCCAGTCGGTGTTTTTCGTCAGAAAAACACCGATAGGTCTTCAATGCTGGGCAGGCGCGACGATCGTCACGCCCCCCGACACGACGAGGTCGGGGTACTCAAGCAGCTTGAACCGCTCGAGAGGGTTGCCTCGCACGCCGATGAAATCGGCGGGAGCGCCTTCGACGAGTTGCCCGAGTGGCGCCAGCCCGAGATGTTCCCCTGCTCGCGCCGTGGCGGCCGACAACACGTCGAGCGGCGTGAGGGACCCATAGCCGGTCTGGAGCATGAGGAGCAGTTCCTGGGCGTCGATGCCCCAGGGGACATCGGGATGGGCGAGATCGGTGCCGTAGAGCAGCCGTACCCCTGCTTCGACGAGCCGGTGGGCGTTATCGACGACACCCGTGCAATGGGACTGGCTATCGAGCGTGCTGATGATCCTCACGCCCGCAGCCGCCGCGCGAGCGATCAGGTCATCTGGAAGCGGGTCACAGAGAACGTGGGCCCACTCGTCAACGCCTGCCTCGAGCGCAATCCTGGCTCCCTCAGGCCCACTGAGATGGGTGGAGACGATGAGCCCATGCGCGTGAGCCTCCTCGACAATCGCCCGGACCACTTCAAGCGAGAGGATCGGCCAGGGTGTCGGGGCGGAGGACTGATGCCCATGGTGTCCGCCGGTCCAGGGAGCGCCCGGCGACCCGCCCGGCTCCAGAGCAACCTTGATGAGCGCCGCGCCACCGGCAGCGTGTTGGGAGACCGCAGCGCGAGCCGTTTGAACATCGGTGACTTCGCAGGCAATGTTGTCACGACCGAAGACAGGGACTGGATAGCCACCGGGTGCGGTGAGGATCGGTCCGGCGCCCAGTACGCGCAGACGTCCATCGCCGCCCGAGGGCCGCGCAAGCGGGCCGCCCGTGTCCCGCACAGTCGTGAGGCCGTGACGCAGGAGGGTTTCCTGCGGGGTCTGGTCGAACAGCAGATGGGCGTGCAGGTCGATGAAGCCGGGAAGGAGGGTGCCGGCAAAGTGGATGAGCTGCCCGGGGCCGCGAAGGCGGTCGATCGGTGTCACGGCCTCGATCCGATCACCCGCGACGGCGACTGCGTGGCGCTCGAGCACGCGCGTGCCGTCGAACACGCGCTCGGCGGCTACGACGTATCGCTCGCCGGCCGAGCCATGAGTGAAGCTCGCTGGTTGTGTATTGTTCATAATAATGTTCCTTTCTTCTTGATAGAATTGAGAGAAGAGACAACAGGTAGGTCCATACTCGCCTGTCAGCTCTCTGGAGCTACCATGCACGAGAGAGCAGTGCGATCTGCTACTTGAGAGTCTACTGTGCAGAGCATGAGGACACATCGGCAAAGCAACGTATTGGTGTTGCCTATCTGAGGGTGTGACAAGCAACGCTTCACGGGAAGGCGTTACCTAGGCAGATACGACGGCATGATCGACGTCGAGGTGGAACGAGTGGGAGCAGATGAGTGAAGGACGAAGAAGGAAGAACTTAGATGAGCTGCTGCTTGATGGCAAAGAGGGTCGCGGCATGGCGTGAGGTGATGCCGAGTTTACTATAGATGGAGCGCAGGTGGGCATTGACGGTGCGCGGGCTGATCACCAGGGTATCAGCAACCTGGGCGTCGGAGAGCCCTCGTGCCACCAGCCGCAGCACCTCCACTTCACGTGCGGTCAGCTCGTTGGGATAGGCTGGGGAAGGAACCTGGGGACGGTCCGCCCCGGCAGGAGCGGGCGGGTGACCGGAGGGTACTGTGTGCTGCCCTGCGGCCAACGCTTGCTCTGGCGTCATCGCTCGCCCCTCGGCCAGGGCCTGGGCAAAGGCCTGCTCCCCCAGGTGCGCGCGTACCATGGCGCGCATCCGCTCATCGTCCGCACGCTCGCCAGGCAGCGTCAGCGTCAAGATCTGGGGGAGATAGGATGGACCGCCAGCCGCGCGTCGCGCCTCCGCTGCCCCCCACAACTGTGCTGCCCAGGCGGCTTGTCCTTGCCGCGCCACCACGG
>WNGH01004259.1_pt1 | contig 29236 bp, 20 predicted proteins | sample 5400631 | NCBI WGS metagenome assembly WNGH01 (sample SAMN13153373, study PRJNA577476) | soil metagenome | isolation source: 115 cm soil or saprolite under Garry oak tree replicate 1 | place: USA:California | collected 2016-06-15
AGACCAGCTCGGCATGACCGATACCGTTCCGGTTGTCTTGGGCGGAGATTTTGGCCCACCGGCACCTTCGCCCCATTTTACGCGCTCCGCCATCGTGCCGGTCCCTGAGCCTTCGGCTTTTCGCGTTGCGGTTATGGGGGCCTTCTGTGCCTTGGTTCTCTGCGCTGGAGGCAAGCGGCTTGAATGCGGATCAAGTGGCCTAAGCCGTCGGCGAGATGGATGAAGCGGTGGAAACCCGGGGCCGCTCGCTGCTTCATGCCTCCGCTGCTCTCTCACATCGGCGCTCTGCGCCCACGGCGTCCACTTCCCCTGATTCACGCCACTGGCCCCTGGCTGAGCGGCAGATGAACGGTGAACTCCGAACCCTGGTCCGGCGCGCTCTCGACTTCCACTTTGCCGTGGTGGGCCTGGATCACCGCTTTGACCAGACAGAGGCCGAGGCCGAGGCCCTTTTGCGAGCGGCTCTTGTCGCCGCGATAGAGCCGCTCCCAAATCCGGGGAATTTCCGCCGTGCCGATGCCGTTGTCCTTGACGCGGATGATCGCCTCCTGGTCCTGCTGGCAGGCGGTGACCTCGACTCGTCCGCCCGCCGGCGTGTACTTGACGGCGTTGTCGATCAAATTCGCCAGCGCCTGCTCGAGGCGAGCGCGGTCAGCCTGGATTTCGAGATTCTTTGGCGGTGTGGCGAGCAGCGTGACTTTTTTTTCTTCCGCGATCACCTGGTAAAGCTCGACCACGTCGCGGATCAAATCGGCAAGCTGGATGGGGGCGAGGTTGAGTTTCATCGTGCCGGTTTCGGCTTCGGAAATGTCCATGAGAATCTTTAGCATGGTCAGGACCCGCTCGGATTCTTCCAGGGAATCGGCCAGCGCCTCGCGCCAGGAATCGGCGTCCGCGGATTGCAAAGCGAGTTCGGCGCTGCCGCGCAAGCGGGTCAAGGGCGTGCGCAAATCGTGGGCGACGTTGTCCAGCGCCTCGCGCATGCCGCGGATGAGCGCGTCGTTTTTCTCCAGCATCCGGTTGAAAAGATTGACCAATTCGCCCAGCTCATCCCGGCTGTTCCGCGCCGGCACGCGCGCCGCCATCCGGCCGGTCGCGAGGATGCCCCGCACGGTCTGGATGAGATGGCGGATCGGCTGCAGCGCCCGATGGGTCAGCACCGCGCCGCCGGTGAAGCCCAGAATCACGACGGCCATCATGGCGATGGCAAAAACAATGCGGAAATGGGAAAGCAATTCCTGCGTGCTTTGGGTGCTCTTGCCGATCTGCAGCACCCGGCCATCGCTTAGCGGAGCGGTGGCGAACATCCAGACTTGTTGCGGATTCTTTCCGGTAAGGGAGAACCACGGCTGGCGTTCGTCCACGCCGATGAGTTCGATCTGCTTCAGATCGAAGTCCCGCCACTCTTGCGGCACGCTCAGAAACAGGGCGTTCTTTCGCGCGCCGATGACCCGCACAAAGAAGGCATTCCGGTCGGCGCCACGAGTGTTGAAGAATTTGTCGCTTAATCCCTGCAGCCCGCCGCCTTCATACCAGGCGCGGTATTCGTCGAGGCGCGCGCGCAGCACTTCCTTGTCCTTCTGCTGGATCGTCGAAGCGAGGACAAAGTAGGCCAGCAGAAACAGCGCGCTCCCGCTGGCAATGAAGAAGAGCGAATACCAGAGGTTCAGCCGGAGGCTGAAACTGCCGGCCGCGCGCTCATCCGGGTTTGAGGACATAGCCCACCCCGCGCATGGTGTGAATCATCTTCTTCTCGAAGTCCCGGTCGATCTTGTTTCGCAGCCGGCAAACGACGACGTCCACGACGTTGGTCTGCGGATCGAAACTGTAGTCCCACACGTGCTCCATGATCAGTGCCTTGGGAACGACCTTGCCGGCGTTGCGCAGCAGATATTCCAGCAGCGAAAACTCGCGCGCCTGCAACTCGATGCTCCTTCCGCCGCGCGTCACCTCGCGGGTGACCAGGTTCAGGCTCAAATCGCCGACGGTCAAAGTTGTCGGCTCGGTCGCGCCGCTGGAGCGGCGGATCAGCGCCTGGATCCGCGCCAACAATTCAGTGAAAGAGAAGGGCTTGACCAGGTAGTCATCGCCCCCGCTTTGCAGGCCCTTGACGCGATCATCGACCGAAGCTTTGGCGCTGAGGATGAGGACCGGCAGGTTAACCTTTTGCTTTCGCAATTGCTGGACCAGACTCAGGCCATCCAGCTTGGGCAGCATGATGTCGATCACCGCCGCATCGTAGGGCGTCGCGCTGGCCAGGTGCAAGCCGTCTTCGCCGTTGGCGGCGTGGTCCGCGGCGAATCCGCTCTGCTTCAGTCCCTTCAGCAGGAACGAGGCGATTTTCTTGTCGTCTTCGACTACGAGTATGCGCATGGATCGGGCATCGGGTGGCTCGGCGCGAGCCGGCGGCACGCACCCTTCCGGCGTCGGCCATTCCCATGCCGAGCCGGGAACGCCGCCTTCAGGCGGCTGCGGCGGCGACCCTTCCGGGTTCGGCCGTTCCCATGCCAGAGAATCGCCCCAATCGGCATTCATCGCCACAAAGAAAAAGCTTCCCCGAAGCTGGCGGCTGTGATTAAAGGTGGGTAAGACGCGCGGCTGCCGCACTTTGTCGGAGCGCGGCTGTGTTCCGAGGAGCGGAGCGACGAGGAATCAGCCGCAGCACACTCGAATAAGCGAGCGCGCCCTCCTTGTCCCACGTGCTGCGGCTGGTCTCCGACACAGCCGCGCTCCGCCCAATGGACACCCAGGTCACCCACTTTTAATCACCCCCCGAAGATGGCCTCGGGGAAGCTGCCCCAACAGATGCTTACTTGTCTTTGCCCTCGTTCACCACCACGTAGCGACTGCCGCCGTGGCTCCAGACCCGCACGAGGACTTGCTTGGCCTTGACGTGTTTGCTGACGCTCACCGCCTCCTCCGCATTGGTCACCCGTTTGTGGTCGATCTCTTGAATCACGTCGCCGGGATGCAAACCCGCTTCATAGGAGGCGGAATTCGGATCGACGTCCGTGATCACCGCGCCTTTCACATTCTCCGCAATGTTGAACTGGCTGCGCGCGGCGGCATCGATGTCGCCCACGGCAACGCCGTTGAGCGCGTCGCTGTCGCCCTCCTCCGAACGGCTGTTGTCCGACGCCAGTTTCTGCTCGGGCATTTCCTTGAGGGTCAGCGTGAAGGTTTTTTCCTTCCCGTCACGAAGGGCCTTTGCCATCGCTTTGTCGCCGGGCGCCAGGCGGCCAACCATGAGCTTGAGATTGCGGCTGTCTTTGACCGGCGTTCCGTTCAATTCGACAATCACATCGCCGCTCTTCAACCCCGCATCCGCCGCGGCGCTCTTCTCGGTGACCTCGACGACCAGCGCGCCATTGGCATTGTCAGGCACATTGAACTGTTTGGCCAGCGCGGGATCCAGGTCTTGCAGGAGCACGCCCAGAAAGCCGCGCACCACTTTGCCCTTGTCGATGATCTGCTCCATCACGTTGCGGGCGAGATTCACCGGCACGGCGAAACCGACGCCTTGATTGCCGCCGCTGCGGCTGAGGATGGCCGTGTTGATGCCGATCAGCCGCCCCTCCGCGTCGATGAGCGGGCCGCCCGAATTGCCGGGGTTGATCGCCGCGTCGGTCTGGATGAAGTCCTCATAATCTTCGATGTGCATCCCGCCGCGTCCGACCGCGCTCACGATCCCCATCGTCACCGTCTGGCCGATGCCAAACGGATTGCCCAGCGCCAGCACGACGTCGCCGACCTCAATCTTGTCGCTGTCGGCGAAGGTCACGAACGGCAAGTCCCTGGCGTCGATCTTCAATATGGCGATATCGGTCTTCGGATCGCGGCCCGCGATTTTGGCCGTATATTCCTTCTTGTCTTTGGCCAGCGACACCTTCACCTCGTCCGCTCCATCGACGACGTGATTATTGGTCAGGATGTAACCGTCTTTGGAGACGATCACGCCCGAACCCAGGCTGCGCTCCTTGAATTTGCGCGGCTGCCGCCGGGGTTGCTCGCCGCCGAACGGCTCGCCGAAAAACCGCCGGAAGAACGGGTCGTCAAAAAACGGCATCATCTCCGGAGACTGGTTTCTGACTGTCTTGGTGGTGAAAACATTGACCACGCTCGGCGCGACGCGCTTGACGACCGGCGCAAAACTGCTCGTCAACCTGGTCTCGCGCGCGACCGGCGCCTCATTCACGACGATGGGAACCGTGGTCTTGACCGGCTTTGGCCCGCCTAGGGGCCAGTCAAATGCCCGGCTCGACACGACCAGGGCCGTCGCTCCCGTTCCCAGGACCAACAGCCACGACACAAACTTTTTCTTCGAAATAATCATATTCTATCCTTTCTCACGCTCCCGAACGAACGGCGGCTCGGACGATAGCCGTCCCGGAGTGGCCGCGGTTCGTGACCGGTGGCGTTCATTGTTCTCGATGTTATTAGCAATGCGTCTGCGTTCAGTTCAGTGGCGAGTCCACCTGAACTCGTCCGTTACCACCGCCAACGTGCCACGTCTGCGTTGCGCCTCCCTTTCGCGAGCATTACAGATTTTTAATGTTCGGCCGGACCAGCAGCGGACGAAGCCAAGAAATTGATGACGGGGCCTAACAGCCCGATGAAAAATGCCACTTCCTGTAGCAGCCGAGGTCACGAGGCTCAAATTTCCTGGAAAAGGAAGCGATGAGAGAGCCTCCTCACGTCGGCTGCTACCTTCTTAACAGGCTGCTAAGCGCGTCTCCGATCGCCGGCCAAAGGAGCAGGTTGCCAGAAATTTATTTCTGTAATTTGCAGCCATTCTGTCCAACATTTTGCCGATGAATCTGCCCCAACCAGCCGTGCTCGGATTGAGAAAATCTTTCGGTTTCGGGGACCGTCTCGGATTGGCGACGCCCGGGCACCTGACCGCCGCGCGCAAATCGAATTTCGCCCCTATCTTCGCCCAACAGTCGATCCGCGAGATGGCCCGCACCCAGCGCACCCCGGAAGAAGTCATGCAGGCTGCCCAACGCGCGCTGGCCCAAGCCGGCTACACCACCCACTGGGGCGCCGACGCCGATCATCTGAAGACAGCCGAAGACGTGCGGCGAACCGCGGCAGCCGGCTTTTGCTTTTTCACCATCGACCCGTCGGAAGTCGTCAATAACCACGCCGATGCCTTGGCGGCAAACCAGCTTGAATCGGCGGTCGCCGGGCTGGAAGCAGAAGGGATTTTTCCCGACCGCGGCTGGCGGGAATTCTATCTCGGCCAGCGTTTCGATCTGCCCGGCGGACTGGCATTGCGGTTCACGAGGGAAAAACTCTTCCGCGCCGCGATCAAATACGCCCGGGCCATCTCTCAGGGCGCGTCAATGGGCGAACACGTCGCCCGCGCCATGGCCGGACGGCCTTTTGAGATCGAAATCTCCGTCGATGAAACCGATTCGCCAACGAGCGCGCTGGAGCATCTGTTGTTCGGATTGGAACTCAAACGCCGCCGGGTCAGCCGCGTGGTGGGCCTGGCCCCGCGGTTCGTCGGGGAATTCGAGAAGGGGATCGATTACCGCGGCGATCTGAAGCGTTTCGAGGAATCGTTGCGTGAGCATGTCGCCGTCGCCCGGTTTTGCGGCCCATACAAAATCAGCGTGCATAGCGGCTCGGACAAGTTCGCCGCCTATCCCGTCATCGGGCGGGTGTGCGGCGAGCTGCTCCACGTCAAGACCGCCGGCACCAGTTACCTCGAAGCCTTGCGAGTCGTGGCGCGGACCGCGCCGGGGGTGTTTGCCGAGATCGCCGCTTATTGCCGCCGCCGATTCGACTTGGATCGGAAAAGCTATCACATCTCGACCACCACCGCGCAAATCGAGGCCATGCCGCCGTTCGCTGGCCCCGCCGAGGAGGCCCTCTACCTCGACCAGGTCGCCGGGCGCCAGCTATTACACGTCACCTTCGGCTCGGTGCTGACGGCAGGCGTGGACCAAAAGGGGCGCCGGTTCAAGGAAACGATCCTGGAACTGCTCAAGCGCCACGCCGATCTGCACCGCGAATTGCTGGACACCCATTTCACGAAGCACCTCTCGCTGTTGAACCAAGGTTGAGGGTGCAGGAGCGTGCAACGACGCTGGGGAATCGCTGGCAAACCGATCCAGAGCCTTGTCGGATGACCCCGCTTACTTAGCATCCGCTGGCGAATCCGGCCAGGTTTGGTTGCGGATAGGGGCGAGGATTTCCTGCACTTCGGCCAGAAGCCCAAGGTCCGGCCTTTCGCCCAGCCAGCGCACGTCCTCTTTGAGTTTCTTCGGACTGCTCGTCCCGACCACAGTTGTGGCGATGTCCCGGTGGGCCACGGCAAATTGCAGGGCGAGCCTGGCCAGGCTGGCCTTGCGCCGTTGGCAATGGGCCGCCGCCTTGGCGCACGCCTCCCGGACCAACGGCGGGGCGGGATGCCATTTGGGCGGGCCTTTCTCAGTGAGCAAGCCCATGGCGAACGGCGCCGCGTTGATGATGCCCACTTCCTTGGATTTCAAGTACGGGAGCTGCTGGACGAGCGTGATGTCAGTGAGACAGTAGTGGCAATACGAGTGCACGGTATCGACCGGGGTCCGATCCAGCACCTTCTTGAACGCTTTCAACGCCAGCGCGTTGATGCCCACCATGCGCACCTTGCCCTGTTGTCTGAGCCGTTTGAGCGCCGGAATGGTTTCTTCCACCACTTGCTTGAGCGAGCCAAATTCGATGTCGTGACACTGGATCAAATCGAGGTGCGCGACTCCCAACCGTCGCAGGCTTTCATCGACGCTGCGCGTCACGCGCGCGGCGGAAAAATCAAACTCCTTCTCCGCGGCCCCGTAGCGCCCCACTTTAGTAGCCAGATAATAGCTGCGGCGCGGGATTTCCTTCAGTGCCTTGCCCAGCAAGGTCTCCGCCGCGGTCAAGCCGTAATACGGCGAGACATCGATGAAATTGATCCCTAAATCGACCGCCGTGTGGACGGTCCGGATGCCCTGCTGGTCACTGATCTTTCCAAACACGCCACCGAGCGGTGAAGCCCCATAGCCCAGGACCGATACTTCCCATCCGGTCTTGCCCAACTTCCGATATTCCATAGTACGTCTGGAGCCGGGAAGATAGTGAAGCCGGCCGCGTAACCAAATCTTTTAATGCCGCCGGAACGTCAAGCGATGCTCCAGGCGTTTGGTTTGCTGATAATCCAGCGGCGGCAAGTCCGTGAGGGTCGGCGACTCGGTCTCGCTCAGGATGCCCTTGGCCATCGCCTGCAACGCCCGCCAGCGCGGCCAGTCCAGCGGCGGCGCGTTGGCGATCTGCCGCAGCAGGCTGCGCCATTCGATGATCACGCGGTCGATGTCGCCGGCCCCGAGCAGTTCGGTGATCCAGGCGCTTTTGCTCAATGGGTTCTTGTGGACGGCGGCGACGACGTGCTCGGCGCCCGAACCGTACCCCGGCGGCACTCCGTTCTCCAGATAACCGTCGATCGACTGGAGGCCGTAGATTTGGTGACACGCCATCGGCAATCGTCCCGCCCACCGATTCTCCTCGCCGCAAAAACGGAACCCGGCGTCGAGGTTCGCCAGATCGTAAATCAATTCATCCAACGGGTAACTGCTCTCCTCGAGTGCGGCGGCCATGGCCAAGCCGGTGCCTTGCGAGAAAAAGCTCACGAGTTGGCCCCGCAAGGTCGGCACCCCCGCGGCATCCACCAGGCCGACCCGCCGCCAAAGCATCGCCACGCCCGTAGCTGAGGAAAGCTGGCGGCAAGTCGAGATGAGCGAACACCGCGCGCAATCCGGCGGCAACACCTCCCGTTCCACCGGATGCCACAGCGCGACGCCGTAAGAATCGACCGGCACCCGCAACGTCAGGTCCGCGAGGCTGACGAGGGCCAGGATTTTGTGGCCCTGGCGCTCCAGCCGCACGACCGGTGTTTTCAATTCCGCCAGCCGGGCTTCCACCAACGGCGCGATCTTTTCCCGCCACAAAGTAAGCGACGCCTGCCGGCCGCTCCAGCGCGTCAGTCGGCGAATCCACTTTGCCAGGATGACGCGGTCCGGGTTCGCCACTTCGGCCACCGTGATGCTCCGACCGTAAATGGGACGGCCGCCCTGCTCCGCGATAACGGTCAACACGCCCGTCCCGACCTTTTCCAACGCCGCCGGCTCGGAGAGAGCAGCATGGAGCGAAGTCATGCTCCTACCCTCCTCGGTTGAGGCGGGAGGCTCGCTCAGAGTCGGCGTCGCCGGCTCGCGGGGCGGAGGAACCGGCGGCGCGGACTTTATTTCCCGCAAAGCTTTCTCGCTGGGCGCGGGCAAGCGCTCCCATTCCCCCCGGCTGTTGAGCATTTCCCGCACCCGCCGGCGCACGTGCCGGGCGCGCTCCGCGTCGGTCTTCAAACCGCAGGGAGTTACCGGGTTTTGCAGAGACTCCTCCACGCCGAGGGCAATCGGTTTGGTGCTGAACAAACGCGCCTGCACGCGCACGGCCTCCGCGAAGGGGTCGCGGCCGCGCTGAACGGCGGCGTTCATCAAACCGAGCAAGGCGCTCCAGTCCACGGTGCCACTCCGCGCCAGGTGAGCGGGATAAGCGTCCTTCAAACAAATCTCGTTGGCGGTCACGAGGATGTAGCCAGTCTCGTCGATGCCGCGACGGCCGGCGCGGCCGAACATCTGCAGAATCTCATCGGCTTTGAGCGGCTGTTCGATGTAATCGCGCCGGTAAGAGTCTCCCGCCAGCGCCACGCTGCGGAGCGAAAAGTTGATGCCGGCGGCCAGGCCCATGGTGGCGACCACGACGCGGAGCTGGCCGGCCTTGGCGAGGGGTTCGATCACCCCCGCCCGGGCCGCGTAGCTCAGTCCGCTATGATGATAGGCGACGCGGCTCTTGAGCAGGCGGGCGAGGTGCTCGCCCAGCAACTGCTTCTGCTCCAGGCGCAGGCTTAACGGATTGGGCGTCGGAAGATAACGGGCCAGTTCGGCGGCCAGCGATTCGGTGGCCTGGCGGCGCGGGGCGAAAATCAGGATCGGACCGAGGTTCTCGGCGAGCGCCTTGGCGACCAGGCGCGGCCAGTAACCCTTGATCTCGCTAGGGAGGTGATAATTGAGGTTGTTCGCATGGACCTCTTCGAGCGGCACCGGCCGCTCGTAATGGCGAATGAGCACTGCCTGGCGACCCAACCGCTGGAACCACTTCACGAGGTCCTGCGGATTGGCCACGCTGCCGCTCAACAACAGCAGTTGGGTTTGCGGCGGGGCCAGCGCGAGCGCCAGTTCATAATTCAAGCCGCGGTCGGGGTCGCCGATCAACTGATACTCATCGACGACGAGCAGCGCCGGACCATCCCCCTGGATGAGCCGGTGCTTTTGCGTCTCGAGGGTGGCGACCAGAACCGGGGCGTGCAGGTTTTCCGCGAGGTCGCCGGTCGCAATGCCAACGTTCCAGCCCTGCGCGCGCCATTCGGCCAGTTTGTCGTTCGCCAGGGCGCGGGTGGGAACGGTGTAGATGGCCTGGCCGCGGTTTTTGCCCTGGTGGGACCAAAGCTCAAAGATCAGGGTCTTGCCGGCGCCGGTGGGCGCCTGCACCACGACGTCCTTGCCGGCGCGCAACGCCCCCACGGCTTCCTGCTGCCAGAGGTCGGGCACGGCCACTTGGTTCAGCGCGGGAGGGGTTCCGAGTGCTTGAGCAAATGTTGACACGCCCGGAAGATAACCCAAGAGCCCGGTTGTGAAATGCGGAAAGTGAATTTGCGCCGGCGCCCATGGGTGGCATTAAATGTGGGTGCGCAGAGCGAGGCTGCCGGCTAAAGCCAGCGTTCCATTGCGGCCGGAACGCTGGCTTTAGCCGGCAGCTTCGCACCCACTTCCAATCACACCCGGCGCCCATCGGCGCGACGATAACGGTTTGACTTGAATCGCCCCGAAATTTAGATTGCCCCAAGATGTTGGCCACCGAAACCAATGCGCTCGCTGCCCCCGTCCAAGTGGCTACGGACCGCGAACCCCGTCTGACCTGGAAACAGATCGTCGGCTCCACGGACCCGTTCTTGTCGGCGGTGGCGCGGCGTCTGGCCGGCCAGATCGACGAGTTCGATCCGCAAATCGCCGCTTACGCCGAATATGCGCTCACCAATCAAGGTAAGCAGTTGCGGCCGGCGCTGGTCGCATTGAGCGCGGGCGCCACGGGCCGCATCAACGACACGCACGTTCTGGCGGCGGTCATTGTTGAAATGGTGCATCTGGCAACCCTGGTGCATGACGACGTGATGGACGAAGCCGAGATCCGGCGCGGGCGGCCAACGCTGGCCGCCAATTGGGGCAACGAAATCTCGGTCCTGGTGGGCGATTGCCTCTTTGCCCATGCCCTGAAGCTGGCGGCCAGCTTCCCAACCCCCGAAATCTGCCGCGCCGTGGCCGCCGCCACCAACACGGTCTGTTCGGGTGAAATTCTCCAGACACAATGCCGGAAAAACTTTGAACTGTCGCGCGCGGAATACTTCAAAGTCTTGCGGATGAAAACGGGGGAACTCTTCGCTCTCTCCTGCGATCTGGGCGCGTACTTGAGCGGCGCCAGCCTGGCGCACCGCACCGCGTTGCGCCAATACGGCCTGGGCGTCGGCACCGCGTACCAGGTCTATGATGATTGCCTGGATTTGTTCGGTTCCGAAGCGGCGGCCGGCAAATCACTCGGCACCGATCTGGCGAAGGGCAAACTCACTTTGCCGATGTTGTTGCTGCTGGAAAGGGCGGAGAGCCGCGAACTGGCGAAAATCCGGGCTTTGGTTCAACATTGGGAGCCCGGCCATTTTCCCCAATTGATGAGTCTTTTGCAGGCTCATCAGACCCTGGAGGCCTCGAGCCAGGCCGTGGATCAATATCTCCACTCCGCCCGCCAGACCTTGAAAGTCCTGCCTGAATCAGAGAGCCGAGCGGGCTTGTTCTGCCTCACCGAATATCTGGCGCAACAGACCGACGCCCTGCGCGGCCCAACCCTGACCGACCCGAACTATGAGCGAACCGGCCCCCCGGAAGGCCCAGCCAGTTGAGCTGGCAGTCGAGCCGCCGGAAAAGGCAGCGCCGGCCAACAACCCCTTGGAGGAATTGGACTTGGTGCAGCGGGCCAAGCGGGGCGATATCGCCGCTTATGACGACTTGGTGCGTCGCTACCAGGAGCGGATTTACGCCACCGTCTATCACATGACGGCCAATCACGAGGATGCCAGCGACCTGGCCCAGGAAACTTTCATCAAAGGCTATCAGGCCTTGAAATCCTTCAAAGGCGACTCGAGCTTTTACACCTGGGTTTACCGGATCGCGGTCAATAAAACCATCAATTTCCTCAAACAACGGAAAAATCGGACCTATCTCAACCTCAACGACTTGGACTTCAACGCCGAGCACGACCCTGATTTGGTGGCCCTGATTTCGGACAAGACGCCCCGGCGCGACGTGAGCTTGAGCGAGTTGCAGGAAAAATTGAACGCCGCCATGCTCAAACTGTCTCCTGTTCATAGATTGGTCGTGACATTGCACGACGTGCAGGGTTTGTCGCATGAAGAAATTGGCAAAATCATGGATTGCAACATTGGCACTGTCCGATCCCGGTTGTTTTATGCGCGCCAACAGTTGCAAGCCCACTTGTCGGATTATTTGAAGTAGCCATGAACCCCGAACTCCAGCCTATCTCCCGGCTCCAGAAGCTCTTGGCCTTAAAGCGCCATGAACAGCCACCGCCGCGCTTCTTCAATGAATTCTCCGACCGGGTCATCTCCCACCTGCACGACCCTGGCTCCCTCGGGCCGGCGCATTGGTGGCAACGCCTTGGCATGGACCTGGATCTGAAGCTGGCGGTGATTTACGCCTTTGGCCTGGTCGTGTGTGGTTTGTTTGTCCTCGGCGTGACCAGCGCGATGCAGGCCGAAGAGACCGGCCCGGTGGCGCTGGCGGCCTCGGAGAATGCGCCCAGCCCAGCCGCGACATCTCCCCGCGTTGCGCTCTTGGCGGGAGGGGGGGGCACTCCGCGCGGAATCGCCGGCAGCACTGACCCGGTCATCAGCACCCCCTCGGCCTCATCTCCATTTAATCAGTTCAGCCTCCATGCGCAACGGGTGAGTGTTAGCATTGGCGACAATTAGGCCCGCCTCCAATCCAGCGCGCCCTTTTCCCGTGCGCGGCGCCGCCCCTACTTTTCAAAGACCAGCGAGAAGCCGTCTTTGCTGAGAACCAGCTTGTTCGCCTCGACCGCGACTTGCAGGATCAAAGGCCTGCCTCGCTCGTTGAGGTCCAGGGAATATTTACCGTCGCTTTCAGCCTTCCAAGAGCCTTTCAAAACAGCCACGGCGTTGTTGGTGGCAGGCAACTTCAGCGTGAGCTGGTTGTCAATCATGGCGGTCAAGGTCGCATTGGCGAAGCCGCTCAAGGTCCGCTTGGCCCAGCGCAGCTCGGCCGAACCCATGTTCGGCTTGCTTTTCTTGGCCCGCAGCCAGGTTTCCTGAAAATCGTAGTCCCAACGGCCGAGAATCTTTTCGTCGTCGTACTTCGCCGATTTGCCGGTCTCGAGATAGACTTTTAAGTCTTGCAAGTCCCGGCCAAGCATCGCCACAACATTCGTGTATAGCTCGGCGTCCTTGATCAGCGGCTGGATTCGGGCGTGTTGAATCAACTCACTCACCGTCGGGCCTTTTTGCCAAAACTCCTGGAAAGCCGAGTCGCTGCCGATGCTTTTGAACTGCGGTTTCTCGGCCAGAGTCAAAAAAACCGGATAGCTGGAAAGCCGGCTTTGCACCAGCGGATTATGGTAGATGACGCCCAAAATGTCGGCCGCGTCGTAATAAAGCTCCGCGGCCGGCGCGAAGGGCGCCACGGCCTTGTCGAGCCGCGCGCTTTGCATCTCTTGCGCTATTCGGTTGAAGACCTTCAGCGCGGCCGAATCCTTGTCGGAAGTGGAAACCTGGACAGTCGCATAGCCCAGCACATAAGCGACCGTAGCCACCAGCAGGAAATACATCGCCCCGTTGGCCAGTCCCAGGCAAACCCCCAATCGTTCGTTGAGTCGCAGCCACAGCCGCCGTTCGGTGTCGCCAGCGTTGTATTTGTAATGCGTGTCGGCCTTTTTGTGAACGGCCACCGCGGCGCTCTTGAAAATGACCACGATCAGCGCATACACGATCGCGGGAGCGATAAACGCGATCAGCACCGGGTGAGCCACGCCCACGGCCGGCAATAGCGGCTTCACCACCCCCGAGAGCCGCACGCAGAGCCAAGCCGCCAGGAGCAGTCCCGCCAACGAGAAACCGACGCGAATCGCGCCCTGGTAAAAACCGATCAACCCGATCGTCGCCATGAGGCACAATGCGCATATCCAAAGGATCATTTTGCGAACTTAGAAACTCCTGGCTTGAAAAGCACGCAGAAAAATTCAACCCCGGAAAAATCGACCTCGACCTCGAAGGCGCCGGTCGCCACCCCCCGACCGTCGGCTCCCCGCTGCCTCGCATTTAAGGGAACAAATCGAGTGCTCCTTTCTCATATTTAAAGCGAATTATATCGCCCAATTCCACTTTTCCTTTTGAAGCGATTCTTTTATGGTTCGTCCGTAAGAGCGGCGGCGGCGAGGTCGCCGGGCTTTTTATGCAGGCAACCGAAACTCCAACCCAACCGAACCGGCGCGACTTTTTCAAAAAGGCGTCCGCCGCTTGCATCGGCGCGTTGTTGACCCTGGTGCCGCTGATCTCCGGGCTGGCGGTCTTCCTGGATCCCTTGCGCCGCAAAGCCTCCAGCACTGGCGCCGTGCGCGTCGCCATTCTCGACGCGGTGCCCGGCGACGGTGTCCCGCGCATGTTTCCCGTGCTGGCCAGCCGGACCGATGCCTGGAACAAGTTTACCCAGGTGCCCATCGGCGCGGTCTATCTGCGGCGGACCAGCGACAATAAATTGCAGGCCTTCAACGTGGTTTGTCCTCACGCCGGCTGCAATGTCGATTTCGACGCCGACCAGGGCCATTTTCTCTGCCCTTGCCACAAGAGCAGTTTCACCGTCGAAGGCAAAATCGACGAAGTCCGCGGCGGGAAGGAAATCTGGGTGGCCTTCCGGAACTTTCAGACCGGCCACGCCGAGAAAATTCCGGTCGCATGAAGCCGCTGCTCGCGTGGCTGGATCAGCGGACTGGCTACCAAAAAATCGTTCACGCGGCGCTCTTCGAAAACGTCCCGGGCGGAGCGCGCTGGCGTTACGTTTGGGGCAGCACGCTCACTTTCGCCCTGGCCGTCCAATTCATCACCGGCATTTTCCTGTGGATGGCCTACAGCCCCAGCGCGCAGACCGCCTGGGAGAGCGTCTATTACGTTCAGAACGAGATGTTCCTGGGCTGGCTGCTGCGCGGCTTGCACCATTTCACCGCCCAAGCCATGACGGTGCTGCTGGTGCTGCACCTCATGCAAGTGGTGATCGACGGCGCCTATAAGGCCCCGCGCGAAATCAACTTCTGGTTCGGCCTGATCCTCATGCAACTGGTGCTGGGCTTGTCGCTCACCGGCTACCTCCTGCCCTGGGACCAAAAGGGCTTTTGGGCCACCAAAGTGGCCACCAGCCTGCTGGGCGCCTTCCCCGTCATCGGCCAGCAGTTGCAGAAGGTCATCATCGGCGGGCCGGACTACGGTCACCACACCCTGACTCGCTTTTTCGCGTTGCACGCCGGACTTTTGCCCGGCTTGCTGGTCGCCCTCCTGGCCGGGCACATTTATTTGTTCCGCCGCCACGGCCTCACCCCCAAAGAACCGAAAAAAAATCCGGACGCTCCGTTCTGGCCGGACCAGGTGTTGAAAGACGCGGTCGCTTGCCTGGCGGTGCTCGCCGCGGTTCTGTTTCTAATTGTTCGCCAGCGGCTCTTTTCCTCCCACGGCCAGTTGGGCGCCGAACTGGGCGCGCCCGCCGATCCCTCCGAACCTTATTCCGCCGCCCGGCCGGAATGGTATTTCTTGTTCCTGTATCAATTCTTGAAATATTTCCCGGGCGAATCCGAAATCTGGGGCGCGTTCATCATCCCGGCGCTGGTCCTGGGCGGGGTCTTTCTCATGCCCTTCCTCGCCAAGTGGAAACTGGGCCACCGCTTCAACCTGGGCCTCCTTTGGGCGGTGCTCGCGGGCGCGGGCTTGCTCACTTACCTGGCCTTGGCCGAGGACCAGCAAAGCGCCACCTACCTGGCCGGCGTCCGAGAAGCCGAGCGCGGCGCGGAGCGTGTTAAAATTTTGGCGAAATCTCCCGCGGGCATTCCCGGCAGCGGCGCGGCCACGCTCTTGCGCAACGATCCGTACATCCAAGGCCCGAAACTCTTCAGCAAACATTGCGCGAGTTGCCATCGTTTCGGCGGCGACGATGCCACCGGCAAAATTCCCCACGACCCGCCCGCCGCGGCTGATCTCAAGGGCTTCGCCACCCGCGAATGGATCGCCGGTTTGCTCGACCCGGAAAAGATCGATGCCCCGCACTACTTCGGGGCCACCAAATTCAACGAAGGCAAGATGGTCAAGTTTGTCAAAAAGGAAGTGCCGGCTTATTCGCCCGTCCAAGCCTACAACTTGAAGAAAGTCATCGCCGCGCTCTCCGCCGAAGCCCAATTGAAGTCGCAGATCGAGATCGACCAGCAGGATGCCGCCCTCATCAGCGAAGGCCGCAGCCTGCTGCGCACGGAGTTCCGCTGCGCCGAATGCCACCAATTCCGCAAGAAGGACGAAGACGCCACCGCCCCCGACCTCACCGGCTACGGTTCGCGGCGCTGGATCGTCGGCCTGCTGACCAATCCCAAACACCCGGCCTACTACGGCAAACGCAACGACCGCATGCCCGCTTTCGGCGATGAAAAAATCCTCGACCCGCAGGCCATCGGCCTGCTGGCGGACTGGCTGCGCGGCCAGTGGTACGAGCCGGCTCAGTAACGTCGTACTCATCCTTCGAGCGGTTTTGCCCTTGTCCCAAAGTAAGGACATCGCGCTGCCATGTCCCCGCCCGCGTCAGCGCGGGTGGAATGAGGGAGCCCAGAGCGACCCCCGCCTTAAGATGTTGCGCGAGTGCGTTCATATCGCTATTCCTGACACGTTGGATACAGAATCCAAGACACATGCTGGCTTGATTCACCGTACGTGCCGGTGCCGACAATGATGCCGGCGTCGTTGATCGCCCGGGCACTTGTCAGTACCCAACTACTACCTGACTGGTCATCAGTTCAGTGGCAAACGAGTTCAGGTCACGCTCATTCGTCCTTAAGGGCTGGGTCGGTGGACTTTGTGGTTCGCTGCCAGACGTACTGGAAGTCCGGACTGCTCCGTGGGACGCCGATCCCCGCGGCTTGAACACCGGTAACAGGTTGTACAATTAGCGAATCCTGCCAGCGATGAACCTCGGCCGAGCCATCCGCGTAGGAAAGGACGCCCTTGCCATCGTGGCGGCTGGCCGGCAGGGTTTCGAACCTACCCACATTGTAGTCTAATGTTATGCTGTAGTCAGACGTGTCAAGGTGGTCCTCATGGATGTCCATGAACACGCAAACCTCCCGGCGAGGCCCAGCGTTTATGTCAGATCGTGTCCAGTAAAAGAACACCGCACCAGTAACGAACGCGCTTCCCATAAAACGGTTCATGGAACAGCTCCTCAAGCGCGGGTAGGACCTACCATCGGCCATCTTCGAAAGCGACCTGTCCGCAGGGCATTTGAAGACCCGGTCCATGCCCAGGTAGGGACCGAGAGAACCTTCCCGTTGGCCGATGAGATAATCGATGTTCGTGCCAGCCGCATCCCCGTAGCGGCTGCGGCCTAAGACCCAACTCGGGTACCATGTTCCGTCTGGCTTCCCCAAGTTTGCCGGATTGTTGGGAACGAGCCGATCCTCGTGGTCATCCGCGTACAGGCTCCAGGCCAGGGTGATCTGCTTGAAGTTGTTCAGGCAGGCGACCGCCAAGGCTTGGGATTTGGCGCCGCGCAGTGACGCCAGGAGCAGCGCGGCCAGCAAACCGATGATCGCGATGACGACCAACAGTTCGATGAGCGTGAAGGCGCTCCCGGCCGACCGCCCTCTTGGTCGGCGCGCCACGGGCGGTGGGCGGGCGCCGGGAGCGGACCCAGGCGCGCCAGCCTCACGATGTTGCGCGAGTGCGTTCATATCCCTATTCCTGGCACGTCGGATAGAGAACCCAGGAGCGCGGACTCTGTCCATTGTACGTGCCGGTGCCGACGATGATCCCGGCGTCGTTGATCGACCGGGCGCTCGTCAGTACCCAAAGACTACCACCGGGCAGCAAGGTATTCAAGTCGATCATGGCGCCGGTAGAGCCGGTGCAGAGGAAGGCCCGGCTCGCGCCGCTGTTGTTTTGCGCCCAACCGACGACCTGGCCGAAGCGGTTCACACCAAGCGCGGCGCTGTTCCAGGACGTGATGGTGACGCCCGGCAAGGGCGGGAGCATGTCGCGGTTATCCTGCAGCGATGCGGAACCGGCCTGGAGGTAAAACGCGCACTTGTAACCGGCGGAGTTGTACGACCAGCCGACACTGCCGCTTTCGTGGCGGATGTCCCAGGCCTCGCCGGCGCCTAGCGTCATTCGTCCTTAAGGAGTGGATCTGTGGACTTTGTAGTTCGCTGCCAGACGTACTGGAAATCCGGACTGCTCCGTGGGACGCTGAGGCCCGGGGCTTGAACACCGCTAACAGGCTGTATGATTAGGGCATCCTGCCACCGATGAATCTCCGCCGAGCCATCCGCGTAGGAAAGGACACCCTTCCCGTCGTGGCGGCTGGTCGGCAGGGTTTCGAACGTACCAACATTGTAGTCTAATATTATGCTGTAGTTACAAGTGTCCAGGTGGTCTTCATGGATGTCCATGAAGACACATACCTCGCGGCGAGGCCCTGCGTCTATGTCGGATCGAGTCATATAGTTGACCATAGGTCCACCAGGGCACGTGCTTCCCATAAAACGGTTCATGGAATAACTCCTTAGCCGAGGGTACAACCTCCCATCGGCCATCTTCGAGAGCGATCTGTCCGCGGGGCATTTGAAGACCCGGTCCATGCCCAAATAGGGACCCAGCGAGCCTTCCCGCTGACCGATCAGATAATCGATGTTCGTGCCAGCCGCATCCCCGTAGCGGCTCCGGCCCAAGGCCCAACTCGGATACCATGTTCCGTCTGGCTTCCCACAGAGGGCCGGATAGTTGGGAACCAGTCGGTCCTCATGGTCGTCCACATAGAGGCTCCACGCCAGGGTGATCTGCTTGAAGTTGTTCAGGCAGGCGACCGCCAAGGCTTGGGATTTGGCTCCGCGCAGTGACGCCAGGAGCAGCGCGGCCAGCAAACCGATGATCGCGATGACGACCAACAGCTCGATGAGCGTGAAGCCGCCCCCGGCCGGCCGAACACCTGGAGCGCCGACCACGGGCGGTGTGCGAGGGCCAAAAGCGGCCCCCGCGCCAGCCTCACGATGTTGCGCGAGTGCATGCATACACCTATTCCTGGCACGTCGGATAGAGGATCCAACTGCGCGGACTCTGTCCATTGTACGTGCCGGTGCCGACGATGATCCCGGCGTCGTTGATCGACCGGGCACTTGTCAGTACCCAAAGACTACCACCGGGCAGGAGAGTATTCAAGTCGATCATGGCGCCGGTAGAGCCGGTGCAGAGGAAGGCCCGGCTGGCGCCGCTGTTGTTTTGGGCCCAACCGACGACCTGGCCGAGGCGGTTCACACCAAGCGCGGCGCTGTTCCAGGACGAGATGGTGACGCCCGGCAAGGGCGGGAGCATGTCGCGGTTATCCTGCAGCGATGCGGAACCGGTCTGGAGGTAAAAGGCGCGCTTGTAACCGGCGGAGTTGTATGACCAGCCGACGGCGCCACTTTCGTCCCGAATGTCCCAAGCCTCGCTCGACGTTCCCCCGGTGAATGTACCCTTGTCGTCAGATGACTGTATCCCCTGAGCCCCCGGGCCCGTGACAAGCGCATGGAATTGTGCGCCAAAAGTGAACTTCGCCTTCCCAGCGACGGCCAGGGTATCCGAGAAGGCGTACGCGTAGGCGGCGTTGCCTGCGCTTGTAAATCCGAACGGGCCCCAGTTGACGCCGTCGTTGAAGGGCGTGCTCCACTCCAAAATGTCGGTTTCGGTGCTGTTCCAGCCGTAACCGACAATCCACCTTTGGTCGATCCCGAAGATGTGCGTGGTGGTGGTGCGCGTGGCGAGGGCAGAAGTCAGCCCGCTCCCGGGCGGCATCGGCAGGGAAAGGAAGGCGGAGGGTGACCCGACGATTCCGAGCGGCCAAACGACTGGGGTTGACCCATAGTAGCCGCAGATGTCCCCAACCGCATTGATCGAGGTGGCGTAGGTATTGCCCCAAGCCGGGGTCGGGGCGTTGGGTGTCTTGATGCCGAGGTTGTGCCACTCGGCGGCCGAAAAGCCGAGGCCCTGCTGGTTGGTGTTGCCGAAATTATAGTAGCCGTAGGATTGGCCCACGGCGGTTCCAAATGGGTCCAGCCCGCTCACGTCCGTCCATCCGGCATACCCCGACGTATCGGGATAGAAGGCCGGCAGTTGGGCGATGACCAAGGAATACGTGATCGCCTTGCCGGCGCGCCGGTTGCCGCACTGGAAGGTCGGCCAGATGCCCGCCATCATGGATCGAGTCGTGCTGACCTTCCAAACCTTGCCCAGGTCGTCCGCGAGGTAGATCGCGCCGTCGGCACACCTGATGGCCGAAGCGCCGAAGAAGTTCCCGAAATTCGCGTTGGCGATTGACCAGACGGGGCCGCTTCCTGCCGGGCTGGCGACGCTGAAGGCGTCAATCGAGGGGGTTGGAGCGGGGCTGTCATCGAACGGGTCCGTTGAGGTCCCCAAAATGATCAGTCCGTCCTGGTTGATCGAAGGGGTTTGGGAAAGCCCGCGCAAGGAACTCCAGCTCAGGATGAAGGGATTGGATTTGAAGGGATCCAGCTTGACAATCAGTTCGCCAAAGGGGTCGCAGACATAGACGTAGCCGGACTGATCGATCACCGGGCTGGCCAGGACGCCAGGATCAGCGTCACCAAAACATTCCGGCGCAAATGAAAAGTTCCATTTCACAGCGGTCGAAGGGTTCAATAAGGCGGCCGCTGGGTCGATCGCGCTGACCTTCCAGACTTGTTGAAGGCAGTTACCAACCTGCCGGGTCCCAACGTAGAGCCAGCCATTCAGGCCGATGGCGATGGAGGCCTCGATCGGCTGGCCGATCGGGACAGCATAGGGCGATGGCCATGCCGACTGCCCCGTGCTTGGGTTGATCGCATAGACCTTTCCGTCGGGCGAAGGCGTGTTCACCGCTGTGGCCACATAGACGGTCCCGTCGGAGCCGATCACCGGGGACGACGACAAGGGCCACGGATCGAAAGTATTGCCGCCGGCGCCTCCCTGGTTTCCCGTCTGGAAACTCCACCGCAGAGCGCCGGTTCCTGCATTGAGCGCATACAGGTAACCATCATTGCCCTGAAAGTACACGGTCGAACCGAGCGGCGAGTTCGGATCCAGCGCTGCGGACGAGCGGATGGGGGCCGTGAGAGTGCCCGAGGCCGGATACTGCCACGCGACAGATCCGTCCGACGTGTTGAGACAATAGAGGACTCCGGCGTCCGGGCCGACGAAGACTTTTGCGCCAGCCAAATCCACGCTGGGCACCGGGTGAAAATCCCCAGCCGTGCCAGCGACCGGCGAGGTGAGGGCCCATTTGAGCGTATGGTTCGGGTTCAGCGCGGTAACCTTTGAGTTCACGGTTCCGCTGCTCAGCGCGGCGAAATAAAGCGCCCCGTCTGGGCCCGCTGCGACCCCGCCTTGAATCGGCCCCGTGGCCGTGTAAATTAACGAGGCGGTTGGCGTCTGGCTGAAAGTGCTTGAACCGCTGAGCAAACCGCCGGCGGCCAGCGCGGCGATCAGCCACCGGACGTGGCGGCTGATTGTCAATGGGAACGAGCTTCCATTTCCGTCGAATTGATCGATAAACCACTTTTTCATAATTCCTCCAGTTCAGTTGGTTGTTTGGTTTGCGCTGGCAGAGCGGGCCCATGGCAATCAGCGTGGCCAAACAGGAAGTTCGCTTGCGTGATTCGTCGCGAGGCGAAGCTGACTCCCTCGTGAAAACACCGCGTCCGCGAAGCGACCGGCCACAAGTATTTCTTCCCGCGACCCCTGCTTCTGATGCGCAGAGGTTTCTCCCTTGGAAGTGCCTTCCCTTCAAGGAGGCCGTCCATGGTCTCACCTGCCATAAGGCGCCATTCTATGAGGGATTAGGCTGACAATGTAATGGGGTGAATACCTACTAAGCAGGGAGGTGTTTACCCCATCAGACTAGACCCCCGAATTGGTCCTGGGTCTCAGAGCGTGTCTTAAAAATCCACCAAAGCGCCGCATGAGGGCACGCGGCCTACAGGAAACGATGCGACCTCAGCCTCCTGTAGGCCCGGTCCCCTGACCGGGCGATTGTCAAAGCAGGCTCTCAGCTTGCCAGGGACGGAATCAATTGTCTTTGCCCTTCGATGAATTGGGCGACGATCGCGTTGGCCAGCCGCAGTTTTTCCTGAATCGGAACGTCGCCGCGATGGTGCATCAGCATTAGGCAGACGCTTAAAATATCGCCGGTGCCCGTGGCCATCAACGGGCGTTTGATGGGCGCGGGCTTTTCCACCACCAGCTTGCCCTGGGCATAATAACCAGCCCCCTGCTTTCCCATGTGGACGACCACCGCCTGGACGCCCCATTCCCCCAGACGCTCAAGGCTGGTCTGCAAATCGCCGGCTTCGGCGAATTCGTTAAGCTCGCGGATGTTGCCGTGGGCGAGGCAGACCAGCGGCAGCAATTTGCGCACGGCCTTTTTGCGACGGTGGATTTCTGTCCGCGAGGCGCGCCCCCATTGGGGATCCCAGTTGAGATCGACTGAAATCGCAAGCCCAAGGGCGCGGGCCTGCTGAAAAAGTTTCTCGTTGCCTCCGAAAAGCATCGCTTCAGAAAACCACAAATCGGCTCGCAAGAGATGGTTCGTTTGGTGCAAGGCATGAAGGTCAAGGTGCTCGAAGCTAAGGGCGGCATTATTCGGATGGCAACTCAGGAAGTGCCGCCGGCCGTTGTCATAGACCAGATTGAGGGTCGCGCCGGTCGGCGTGGCGGAGTTTCGGTAGAGGTGGCAGCGCACACCGGCGCGGGTCATCGCTTGCTCCAGTCTTTCGCCCGCGGCGTCAACGCCAACCTGCCCGATAAAACTCACTTCGGCTCCCAGGCTCGCGGCCGCGGCGGCGCTGTTGGCCCCGCCGCCGCCAATCGTCTCATGGATTGCCGCGACGGAAGTTTCGCCATCCTCAAACAGGTGTGCCCCCGCCCGCAACGGCGCCGTCTTGAAGTCCCGATTGATGTTCCCCACGACGCAGAGTTTCGCGGTCTTGAAAATGGTTTCGTTCAACATCTGCGCTTTCCGCAATCCGTCGCACGCGCCGGTTTAGCCCGCCGGTGCGCTTTCTTCCTCCGGCAACGGCAGGTGAATCGTCTCTGGCGCCCAGATCAGCGCGATCAACCCGATGAAGTAGGCCAGGCAGAGCCACAAGGCCGCCACGCGGAAACCCGGCAGCTCGTAGCGGCCGTGCAGGCGCATCGCCAGTCGCGGCAGCAGAATCGGTCCAAACGCCGTGATGTAGCGCCCCACGTTGTAACAAAAGCTGGTGCCGGTGGAGCGCAGGCTGGTGGGAAAGAGTTCGGGAAAATAAATCGCGAATCCACCGAACGGCATCAAGGTGCAAAAGCCCAGCAGCGGCCACAAGTAGATGATTTGCGTCCTGTCCGAAAAAATATAGAAAACAAACTCCGCGCCCAGAAATCCTGAAAGCAGGGCGATGGCCAGCGCCAGGCGGCGTCCGAGGCGCCCGGCCAGAAAACTCACGAAGGTCACGCCGAGGAAGCCGCCGATCTGCTGCAAAACGAACGCCTTGCGCTTGAGCAGCGGTTCCTCTTGCGGCTCCAATGCTTTGTTGAGCAGCGTGGACATCTTTTGTTTCTGTCGCTCCGACAAAGCTCCCGTCTTCGCCTGGTTCGGATCGTATTTCATTCCGGCCGGCATCGTGTATTTGAACAGGTTCAGATACGCGCGCAGGTCGCCGGGCGACAATTTCGCAATGAGCGCCGACTGTTCGGCGGCGGAGGGGGCAACGACGATTTGACTGAAGGCGCGCTGGGTGCTCGCGGCCATGGTCGGCAGGGCGGAGTCGATCAGCTCCCCGCTCCAAAAGCCGACTCCCCACAAGCCGAACACCCCGGCCACAGCCAGGCAGAGTCCGATGATCGCGTGTTTGCGCCAGCGGGGGTGGCCGAATAACTCGCGCAAACGCCCGCGGGGCCGGAGTTGGCCGGGATTGCCCAACGCCGGGGAACGGGCGGCGTCGGGCATCACTTCGGCGATGATGGCGACGCCCACGGCGAATTCACCGCCGACGCCCAGACCACTGAGAAAGCGATAGAGGCTGAAATCCATCCAGGAAGTCGAGAGCGCGCTCAAACCGGTGAACGCGGCGTAGATCAAGATCGTCACGGCCATGGTTTTCGCGCGGCCCCACACGTCCCCAATGACCCCGAAGATCAATCCGCCGGTCGCCCAGCCCAGAATGAAACAGGTCGTCGCGTAGCCGCCGAATTGGTTTTGCAAGTTCAGGTCGCCGTCCGGCACCAGGTCGCGCATGGAGATCGAGCGCGACATCGTGAAAATCTGCTGGTCCATCGTGTCGAACATCCAGCCCAGCGAGGCGAGGATGAACACCGTCCACTGATAGCGGTCGAGCAACCGCCACCACGGGCGGTTCCCGTCGGGATCGGGAGCGGCCGGGGAGGGAACTGGGCGCAGGACCGGATCGTTCATTGAAGTTCGGTTTTCCCTACACGCAATTGCGCCACGCGCCAAGAAGTATTTCCGGCCGAAGCGTTTGGAATGCGGCGGCTCGGTCCTGGTTCGGCGGATCCTTGGTCTTGCGCCTTTTCCTGGACAAACGCGCATGTGATCTTGGCCACAGATGAAACACGGATGGTACACGGATATTGCTTCTTCAACATGAGTTCCGGCTCCGCTTCCGTGTTTGTTCCGTGTTCAATCCGTGGCTGCTTGCCGTCCGTTCCCCCCAAGTGAAACCGCCGAAAAGTCGGAGGCACTCCCCCCCATTACAAGCCATCCACGAGCTCCGGCTGATCGAGGTTGCGGCGGGGTTTTTTTTGATCCGCCCGCGGCTGCGGTGGTCCCGTTTGAATCTTGGACGGTTCGAGCTACTCGGGTTCAGCGAGGATTTTGGTCCGCCTGGCCCGGTATTCGGTTTCGGGAATCTTTCCTTCAACGTAAAGCTTCAACACCTCGTCGAGCCGCTGGCGCTTGGTTTGCACGGTTGGCTTCGCGGCCCCGTTGGTTGCGGCCATCGCATTGGTCTGCGCGGCCTTTTCACGGACGGCTTTCAACCGGAGCAATTCGTCCATCTTCGCTTCCACCTCCGAAAGCGCCGACTTCCCGGCCGGCGACCCGCTCGTGTCCCCTTTAGGAGTCGCAGCCGCCCGTGTCGCTGACGCCGCCGGTGCGGAAGGAGACGATGCTTTCGCGGCGGTGGCCTGAACGGCGGCGGGCGGCGCGATCGTATTGGTTTTGGCGACCGCGACCGGTTCGGCGGCCTTCGATTTGGCCGTCTCCTGGCGCAACCGTTCGACCGGGCGGGTCGTGTTATCCGGGCTGGTTGCGGCCGGCGCTTTGGCGGGCGCTACTTTGTGGTCCTGCAGGTACTTTTGAAATTGCTTGGCCGAAATTTTGCCATCGAGATATTGCTTTTCGATCTCGGCGAAATCCGGCTCCTTGACCACTGGGGCCGGCCCGCTATTGCGCTTCGCGGCGTCGGCCGCGCCCGGCTGCTGGGCCATCGTCCGGCGCAGGACTTCCAGTGCGCGCTGGTGAAGGGCGTTGGTCTGGCCCTGCGACAAAACCGGGGCGGCACCCAAGGCCAAACCCAGGAACATCAAAGCTGCATGCTGCCTTATCACCGTACCTCCTCTATTCCAAATCAGCGCGTGTAGCAAGAGCATTTCCCGCCGTCGCCAGGGATAAAACTCAAAATAGTCTTTCCATCGTGGTCCGATTTCAGGAAACCTTGGAATCGGATGCGGGAATCGCCCAGCCCGGCTTCAGCCCGATGCTGGCGGGGTTGCGCCTAAAGCGGCCGCCACTACCTTTAGGGAAGGCATTTTGGCCGGTGATGAATAAACCTTTTATCGAAGCAAGCTTCAGGATGGCCCGGCGTTGGCTGTCGCTGCTGGCGGTCGCAGCGGCCGTGGCAGCGGCCCCGCGCGCCGCGGGCCAGGCGCCGCCAGCGGCGCCCCCGGAATCAATCCCGGCGCCGGCGGTGCCCATCAGCAAACTCTTCAAACAAACGCGAGCCGAGGCCGAAAAGGGCAACCCCGCGGCCCAATTCAAGCTGGCAATGCTCTGCGCCGCGGGCAAGGAGTGCCCGCAGGACCTGGCGCAAGCGGCGGAGTGGTTGCGTAAAGCCGCCGACCAGGGCAACGCCGCCGCGCAATTTAATCTGGCCGTCTTTTATGCGCAGGGCGTTGGCCTGGCGCAGGACTACGCGCAGGCCGCCCAGTGGTTTCGGAAGGCGGCGGAGCAGTCGGACCAGGCCGCGCAATACAACCTCGGCGTGCTTTATGCGACCGGCGCGGGCGTGACGCAGGACCTGGGCGAAGCGGCGCAGTGGTTTCGCCGCGCCGCCGAGCAAGGTGACGCCCAAGCTCAGGCAAGTCTGGCGCAGGCCTGCGCCATCGGGCAGGGCATCCCGCAGGATTTGGCCGAGGCATATTTTTGGTGGAGTCGGGCCATGGCTCAGGGAAACCGGGAAGCCGAAGACCAGCGGGACAATCTGATTGCCAAAATGAAGCCTGAATTGCTCGCCGCCGCGCGCCTGCGCGACGCGAAAGCCGGCGACAAGGAAGACCAATATAACGTGGCCGTTGCCTACGCCGACGGCCAAGGCGTCAAGCAGGATCTGGGCGAGGCGGGCAAATGGTTTCGCGCTGCCGCCTTGCAGGACCACCCCGAAGCCCAGCTTAAACTGGGCCTGGCTTGCTCCGAAGGCCGGGGCGTGACTCAGGATTTCACCGAAGCCGCCCGATGGTTTCGTCGTGCCGCCGAGCAGGGGCACATCAAGGCGCAATTATTCCTCGGCATCGCCTTGGCCGAGGGCAAAGGCGCGCCGCAGGATTTTGCCGAGGCGCTAAAATGGTATCGAAAATCCGCCGAGCAAGGGGTGGTGGAAGCGCAGGTGAAGCTGGCCTTGCTTTATGCCAAAGGCCAGGGCACACCACAGAAGTTCTCCGAAGCCCTGGCGTGGTTTCGCCGCGCGGCAGCCGAGGACGACCGGACGGCCCAGCTCAATCTGGGCATCCTTTACGAGCAAGGCCAGGGCGTGCCGAAGAACGATGCCGAGGCGATGAAGTGGTTCCGCCTGGCCGCGGACCGCGGCAACGCCACGGCCCAACTCAGGCTCGGTTGCGCCTGCGCTGAAGGCCGGGGCGTGGCGAAGGACCTGGGCGAGGCGGTCAAATGGTTTCGCAAGGCGGCGGAGCAGCGCGATCCGCAAGGAGCGGTGAAGCTGGGTTCGGCATACGCCGAAGGTCAAGGCGTGGAAAGAAATCCGGCCGAGGCCGTGAAATGGTACCGTTTGGCGGCGGACCAGGGCGAAGCCCACGCCCGATATTGCCTGGCCTTGGCGTACGAAAATGGCCGCGGAGTGGCGCCCGACGCCGCCGAGGCCTTGAAATGGCTTCGCCTGGCGGGCGATCAGGGTTTGGTCGAAGCGCAGCTCAAGCTGGCCGGCGCCTACGCCCAAGGCCTGGGTGTCCCGCCGGACGACGCGGAAGCAGTGACGTGGTATCGCAAAGCAGCCGAGCAAGGCGAACCGACGGCGCAAATCAATCTGGGAATTTTTTATGACTTGGGCCGCGGCGTGCCCACCAACGGCGTGGAAGCGCTCAAATGGTATCTCAAGGCCGCCGAGCAAGGGCACGCCTTGGCGCAATATCACGTCGGTTACATCTACGCGGAGGGCCTGGAAGTGCCGAAAAATCTGAGCGCGGCCGCGAAATGGTTTCTCAAAGCCGCCGAGCAAGGGGATGCGTCAGCGCAATTCAGCCTGGCGGCCCTTTACGCCGCCGGCCTGGGGGTGCGGCAGAATCTCCCCGAAGCGGCGCGGTGGTATCAAAAAGCCGCCGAGCAGGGCCATGCGCCCGCGCAACTGAGTTTGGGAAAACTCTACGAGGCGGGCGAGGGAGTGGCGCCGGACGCGGCAGCAGCAGCCAAGTGGTACCGGCTGAGCGCTCTGGCGGGCGTCCCGGAAGCCGAATTCTTGCTCGGCGTTTGTTACGCCGATGGCGAAGGGGCGCCGCAGGACAACGCGGAGGCCTACAAGTGGGTCGCCCTGGCCGCGGCGCACGGGGACAAACACGCCGCCACTTTCCGCGATACCTTGGCGAAAAAGCTGTCGCCCGACCAAAAATCGAAGGCGCAACAACTCGTCAACGCCGCGCTGGACGCTCCGCCGAAGAATTAGCGCCGGCCATGCGGCGGGCAAGGCGGGTCAGGCTAGCTTCCAGGGCGCCCGGTAATTGCGGGTGAGCAACTGTTTGGCCTCGGTGTCGTCCACAATCCGTTCCTTTTTCGCGTCCCATTTGATTTTCCGTCCTGACAGCATGGCGATGAGGCCCAGATGGCCCGGAATGGCGGAGTGATGCGCGATCTCGACCGGCGTGATGGTTGGTTTGCGGGACTTCACGCAATCGAGAAAATTGCGATAGTGGTTGTTCGATTCGTAGAGCTTGACCTTTCGCTGATCGTCCGGCAGTTGCTTCATCGCTTTCCACTCCGTTTTGGAGGCGTCGAACCCGTTCCGATCCACCCAAACCCAGCCGTCGGCGCCGATCCATTTGGTGCCACTGCGAATGTCCGGGTGCCCGCCGGCAATGATCATGGTGACGTCATTGGGATATTTGAGGGTGATGCGGTATTTGGTGCAGGTGTTCCAGACGGCGTCCTCGGGCGGGAACTCGCCTTGCCCTTCGATTTCCGACGGTCCGGTCTGGTCAAAGTCCAGTCCCCAGTGGGCGATGTCGCCGTGGTGCCCGATCCAGTCCAGCAACTGGCCGCCGCCGGTGTTGTAATGCCACCGCCAGTTCATGTGCACGCGGGCTTCGATGTAGGGCATCATCTTCGAAGGGCCGATCCAGAATTCGTAATCCAGCTCGGGCGGCGGATCGGTGACCGACCGTTTCTCGGCCGTTCCTTTAAAGTCGTTGTGGCCGCTGGGCAGCCCGACTTCGACCCGGCTGATTTTGCCGATCATCCCGTTGCGCACGATTTCGCAGGCCTTGTGGAAATTCTCCACCGACCGCTGCCAGGAGCCGGTTTGCCAGATGCGGCGATGCTTGTGGACCGCCTTCACGATGGCCTGCTGTTCGGCAATCGTCCGGGCCAGCGGTTTCTCGCCGTAGATGTCCTTCTTCCGTCTGGCGGCTTCGACGGCCACGAGCGCATGCCAATGGTCCGGCACGGCGAGCATGACCGCATCGATGTCGTCGCGGGCCATCAGCTCGCGGAAATCATGGTACTCCTTGCAGTCTTTGTTGTTGTAATGGGTGTTGATGGTGTTGACGGCCTGGGCGAGAGGTCGCGTATCCAGGTCGCAGGCGGCGACGACCTGGCAATCCTTTTGGCCGAGAAAGGCCTTGGTGTTTCCGGGACCCATCATGCCCCAGCCGACCACGCCCAGGGTGATCCGCTCCGAAGGCGCCGGCCGGCCTTTCGCGCCGAAGACGCTGGCGGGGATGATGGTGGGCGCTGTGATCGCGACTCCAGCGGCGGCCAAAAAACGGCGGCGGCTGATTCCTGAACGAAGAGAGGAAGATTTCATATAGGGGTATGACGCCCGATTTGGCCCCGGGATTCGAGAACAAAATAGCGCTCAAGCGCGTCTCGGAGTTCTTTCGTCCTTCGGAATTCTGGGTTCCTCGTTTGCGCTGTCCCAGGTAAAGGTTGTTGGAGATTTTTCATTTTCCGCTTGCCAGGGGCTGGCATCGTGATTACTATCTAGAACGGTAAAGTTTGCTGGTCCACCAGCGCGACGAAGTCGGAGATTATTCTGCCGACTTTTTTGTTCCCCGAGAGGGGTGAAGTGGAACATTTATGAACGCCGATTT
>WNGH01000731.1_pt1 | contig 29205 bp, 34 predicted proteins | sample 5400631 | NCBI WGS metagenome assembly WNGH01 (sample SAMN13153373, study PRJNA577476) | soil metagenome | isolation source: 115 cm soil or saprolite under Garry oak tree replicate 1 | place: USA:California | collected 2016-06-15
CCTCACGAACCGGTCCCGGAACCGCTCGTCGGTGGCCAGCTCGGGGTCCAGGAGCTTCAGGGCCACCTTGCGGCCCAGGCGGGTGTCCTCCGCCAGGTACACCCGGCCCATCCCGCCGTGGCCCAGGAGCCGCTCGATGTGGTAGCCGGCGAGGGTGGTGCCGATGCGGGTGTCCTGGGCCATCTGGTAGTGGGTTCTACACCCCGGGCAGAGCAGGGGAAAGGCCGCCCCGCTCACACGGGGCCGGGGCCTCCCAGGTGCTGGCGCAGGAACGCGACGGTCCGGGCCCAGGCCCGCGCGGCGGCTTCCGGGTCGTACTGGTCCGTGGTGTCGTTGAAGAACCCGTGGTGGGTTCCCGGGTAGACGTGGACCTCGATGTCCTGCCCGGCCTCCCGGACGGCCCGCTCCAATCCCTCCCGCTTGGGGTTCTGGCCCTGGTCATGCTCGGCCAGGTGGAGCAGCACCGGGCCGGACAGCCCGGAGTAGTCGGACACGTATGAGGGGATCCCATAGAACGGGGACGCCGCCGCGATCGAGCCGTTCGCGGCCAGATACAGGGCCAGCGACCCGCCCATACAGAACCCCACGGCTCCCAGCCGTTTCGGCTCCACCCGAGGGTGCTCGATCAGGAACGTGGCGGCGCCGGACATGTCCCGAGCGGCGTCCTCCAGCTCCAGGTCCATGGCCATCTTCCGGGCGTCGTCGGGCTCGGTGGCCTCACGCCCGTGGTACAGGTCCGGCGCCAGGGCCACGAACCCCTCCCGGGCGAAACGGTCGGCCACGTCCTTGATGTGGTCCACCAACCCCCACCACTCCTGGATGACCACCACGCCGGGCCCGCTCCCCTCCGGGAGCGCCAGATAGCCCCGCGCGGTCGAGCCGTTACTGGGGAACTCCACGATCTGTCCCATCACGCCTCCTCCAGCCGTTCGATGGCCACGGGCGTCGCGTCGCGGACCCAGTTCGGGTGGCCAGGGTACTTCTGGCCCATCACCTGCCGGACGGCCTCGTGCTCGGCGGCGTCGCTCACCACCCGGGCCGCTGCAGCGACCTCCGGGGCCTGCCGGGAACCGACGCGGACCCGCACGGCCGGGTTCGCCTCCAGGTTCCGGAGCCAGTCACCGCGCCCTCCCGCCAGCAGGTACACCACGCCGTCATGCATCCCGAACCAGATCTCGATGGTGTGGGGACGGCCGGACCGGCGCCCCGTGGTGGTCAGGTAGCAGAAACTCTCGCCGGCCAGGCTGTCGTCGAAGACGGCCAGCTCAGCGGACCGCCCACACGATCAGCGCGACGATCACCACCAGGCCCGACACCAGCATGATGATGTCGCCTCGCTTGATCTTGCCGGGCTGCATGGCGTTGAACCCCATCGTCGTGCCTCCCTCAGGCCGATTCCGGCAGCCGGTAATACTGACGGAACCGCTCCTCCGACAGCCAGTACACGTGCTGGCGGACGGTGGAGGCGAACGTCCGGGCCTCGGCCTCGTCGGCGCAGGCCCGCTCCGCGACCTGCGTGCCGCCGGGGTCCAGGATTCGCACGGACCAGCCACTGTTCTCGCGGTCCACGCGCACGCCGTAGCGGTTGTCGTCCGGCATGTGGCGATCCGTCAGGCCGGGGCGGGCTTGCGGCCCTTCTCCAGCTCGTCGAGCGAGGCCCGGATCCTGCGGAGCACGGAGTCCTGGTCGATGACCATCGCCGGCTCCATGCCCGCGATGCGCTCCAGGGCACCCTCCAGGGCGGCGCCAGCCACCTCGGCCCGCTGGAGGTCCTCGACCAGCACGGCCGTGTAGTGGGGCTGGAACGCGATGCCGTCCCACGGGCAGTGTCCCTGGTTGTCCACCACCTGCCGGACGAGGGACTCGCGCCCGCAGTGCTGACAGGTCAGCTTGATCTTCACGCGCTCTCCTCCATCCCCTGCTCCCGACGCTGCGCACGCCGGGCTCGGACCAGCTCCACCAGCCGGTCGGCCAGCGCGAACGGGTCGACGGGCTTGGTAAACCAGGCGTCCGCCCCGGACCATTTCGCCAGCCACGAGTCGTGGGGCCGGTCCAGCAGGATCACAACGACGCCCGGGTACGGCTCGTTCGCCCCCTTCAGGTCTCTGGCCAGGGCGAACGCGCCGGCTCGGGAGGTGATCTCGTCGGCCACCACCACCTCCGGCCGGTCCCGCCAGGCCAGCCGGATCCCCCGGACCCCGTCCCCGGCCTCCAGGAACTCGATCGGCTCGTCCAGCGTTCGCCCGATCGCGCGGACGGCGAGTTGCAACAGCTCCCTGGCCCTCGGGTCGGCGGAAGTGAGCAATACTTTCACGGCCCGCATTCTAGCCGGGGGGCATCCGGTCCCGCGGGCCGGCGTGACGACGAGACGAGGGGAGGGACGCGTGGAGCACGCATGGCAGAAGGCGCTGGCCGAGTTCGTGGCCACGTTCGCGCTGATCTTCATCGGCGCGGGCGCCGTGATCGTGGCCAGCCCGTCGATCGGCAACAGCGGGCTGGTGGGGGTCGCGCTGGCGCACGGGCTCGTGCTCGCCATCATGGTGTCGGTGACCGGCCACATCTCGGGCGGTCACGTGAACCCCGCGGTCACCGTGGGCGCCTGGGTCACCGGGCAGATCAAGACGGGGCTGGCCGGCGTGTACATCGTGGCCCAGCTGGCCGGGGCGACCCTCGGCGCGCTCCTGCTCCGGGCAGCCATCCCGAAGAGCCTGTGGGCGGGGTCGTTCCTGGGCGCGCCGGTCGTGGCGCACCCCGCGATCACCAACGCGAAGGCGGTGATCCTGGAGGCCATCCTCACCTTCTTCCTGGTGTTCGTCGTGTACGGGACCGCCATCGACGACCGGGGGCCGTTCTCGAAGATCGCCGGTCTCCCCATCGGCTTGGTGCTGACCTTCGACATCCTGGCCGGCGGGCCGTTCACCGGTGCGGCCATGAACCCGGCCCGGGCATTCGGCCCCATGCTGGCGGGCGGGCACTGGACCGACTGGTGGGTGTACTGGATCGGGCCGATGGGCGGGAGCATCGTGGCCGCCGCCGTGTACTGGTTCGGGTTCCTGGGCGGGCGGGAGAAGCTGGTGTCCGCGCCCAAGACCGAGCAGCCCATCGGAGGCGGCCCGGACCAGGGGTAGCCGAGCCGGTAGGCTAACCGGAGGGGAGCTTCGGGCGGGCCCGCTCCACGATCGCGAGGAAGTCCGTCCCCGCGGGGAGGGTGCCGAAGGCCAGGCCGCGGTCGCCCTCCAGGCGGGAGGCCACGAAGGCCGACGCCATGGCCGGATGGGCGTGGCGCACCAGCAGCGAGGCCTGGAGGGCCAGGGCCATCTGCTCGACCAGGCGTCGGGCCCTGGCTTCCGCGTGCTCGGGGTCCGCTCCCAGGTCGTCCCGGAGCTTGGCCGCGAAGGCGTCCAGGCGAGGGTCGGCGCCCTCCGCCCGGGCGACCTCGTCGAAGAACGCGTCGACCGACTCCGGGCTCCGCTGCATGGCCCGCAGCACGTCCAGGCAGATGACGTTCCCCGAGCCCTCCCAGATCGAGTTCAAGGGGCTCTCCCGGTACAGCCGGGGCATGCCGGAGTCCTCCACGAACCCGTTGCCCCCCAGGCATTCCAGGGCCTCCGCCACCAGCGGCGGCGTCCGCTTGCACACCCAGTACTTCACGACGGCGGTGGCCAACCGGGCGAACCGGCGGGCATGGGGGTCCCCGGCACTCTCGTCGTAGGCCCGAGCCATTCGCATGGCCGCGACCGTGGCTGCCTCCGATTCGATGCACAGGTCGGCCAGGACGTTCTGCATCAGCGGCTGGTCGATCAGCTTCGCGCCGAACGCGCTTCGGTACGCCGCGTGGTGGGTGGCCTGGGCCACCGCCTGTCGCATGAGGCCGGCGGAGCCCAGGACGCAGTCCAGCCGGGTGTGGTTGACCATCTCGATGATGATGGGGACGCCTCGGCCCTCCTCGCCGACAAGGCGCGCCCACGCGTGCTCGAACTCCACCTCGGCCGAGGCGTTCGAGCGGTTCCCCAGCTTGTCCTTCAGCCGCTGGATGTGGAACCCGTTCCGCGTGCCGTCCGGCCGCCACCGCGGCAGCAGGAAGCAGGACAGGCCGCCGGGGGCCTGCGCCAGCACCAGGAACGCGTCGTTCATGGGTGCCGAGCAGAACCACTTGTGGCCGGTGATCTCGAACTCGCCGTCGCCGGTGGGTGTGGCGCGGGTCGTGTTGGCCCGGACGTCCGAGCCCCCCTGCCGCTCCGTCATGGCCATGCCGCACAGGGCGCCGCGCTTCTGGGCGGCCGGCGCCACCGTCGGGTCGTATGTGGTCGACAGCAGGCGCGGCTCCCATTCCCCGGCCAGGGACGGCTCGAGGCGGAGCGTCGGGATCGCGGCGTAGGTCATGGAGATCGGGCAGCCGAACCCCTGCTCGGCCTGGGCCAGCGCGATGAACATGGCCGCCCGGGCCACGTGGCCTCCCTGCCGCGCTTCCCGCCACGGCAGGGCGTGCAGCCCGTGCTGGAGGCCCAGGGTCATCAGCCGGTGCCAGGCCGGGTGGAACTCCACCTCGTCGATCCGGTTCCCGTACCGGTCGTGAGTCCGCAGGCGCGGCGGGTTCTCGTTGGCCTGGAACCCGAGCGCGATGGCCTCCCCCCCGGCCAGCTCCCCCACCGCATGGACCCGGTCGGCGGCCCATCCAGCGCCCTCGCGGCCGAGCGCCTCCACCAGCGCGCGGTCCTGCTCGAACACGTCGTACCCCTCGAGCGGCGGCGCCTGCTTGAACACCTCGTCCGTCACGCCCGCCAGTGAACCTCGTCAGGACCCCGGCGGCAACCAGGCACTTGCACGCGGAGTCATACTCGTTGCATGAGCAGGGAACGCACAGCCCTGGTGGCACTAGCCGTGCTGTTTGGCTTGGCGGCCGCCCCGGCGCTGCTGCTTCGAGCGGGCGCGCCCTCGGCAGGACGACCCCGATCCGCCGCTTCGGAGTCCGCAGCCGCCGGCCCTGTCGTCGACATCCGTGTGGTCGCGGTTCCACCGACCTGCCTCAACGCCGGCATCCCCGTCTTCGCCGCAGCGAGCCCGACCGGTCAGATCGGGTTCGAGCCGTCCATCGTTCACGCGATCAACGCGCTCGGCCTGGCGCCCAGGGTGAACGCCGCAGCCACGCTACGCCTCCCCTTCTCCTCGTGGACCGCGGGCATGCAGAGGGGTAGGGACCTGCTCAGCTTCTACGCGAAGCGGATGCGGCCGGTGAACTTCTGGGACATGACGGCCCGGCTTCGCACCCTCATCGGCGTCCGCCCCCGAGGGACCGTGGACTCCCCGCCTCTGCTGTACGTGAACCACGGCGGGGCTGTTCTCCTCCGCCCGCACGACGACGGGTCCCTCGACATCGTCGTCATGTGCCCGTCAGAATCGGCGTAGTCCAATGGAACCCATGCGACGACGCCGCCATCCGCTGCTCCGCGCCATCCTCTTCGGCGTCGCCGCCGTGTACGCGTTCGCCCTTGGCATCTACGGCGCTGTCGCCATTCCGGTGACCCGTTCCTTTCCCCTGGACTTCGGCGTTGCCCGCAGCCGGTTCCCCGTGCCGGTCATCGACCACCACGCCGGCCTGCGGATCCTGTGCCTGGTAGCCGGCTTCGCCGTCGCCTTGGTGCTGGCGCGAGCAGCCAACGTGCATCGGTTCCGCCGAGAGCGACTGGGGGTGCGAGCCTTCTAGGTCAGAACTTCGGCTTGGCTGTGGGGCCGCGCCATGGGTGCCCGATGGTGTGCTGCCAGCAGTTCGGCCCGGGGTTGTAGCTCGAGATCTTGATCCCGCACACCTGGCACAGCCGAGGCTCGATGCCCGCGCGTCCAGGCGTCGACTCCGGCTCAGGGTCCCCGGACATCTCCTTCGCCTGCTTGGCCACGAACTCCCCCCGGACGTGCGAAACCAGTACGAGCAGCGCGGATGATAGGCGGCCATTCGCCCTCTGACAAGGCCTTTTCGGACGACTGACCCGCAGTCATGAGGCTACTGGAACGCTTGCAGGCGGGGCCGCGGGGGCGGTGGGGGGACCGCGGAGGAACGCGGTGCGGAGCCGAAGCGGTCGCACAGCGTCCCCCGCTCGCGTTCCGGGAGCGGTGGGCCCCGGGCCCCCGCGGCAGCCGCCGACCCGGCCGGGGCCCCTCGGGTTTCCACGAGCCGGGCCCGTGGCCCGCCGAAGGGACGGACCCGGCCGGGACGTATGGACGAGCATGCCGAGCGGAGGGGAGTCGAGGCGAGCGAGCGTTAGCGAGCGAGACCGAGCGCAGCCGGAGCGAGTTCCGCGAGCGAAGCGAGCGAACGGGCTACTTGACCGTCCAGGTGTCCCCGGAGTGCAACAGCTTCCGAAGATCCCCGGCCCCGAGCTTGGCCGTGGTCTGCTCGATTTGCGCGTCCATGGCTTCGCCGTACACCGGCCGGGCCGTGTCACGGAACACGCCGATGCACGTCGGCTGGGTCGGCCTGGAGGACAGGTGGGCCAGCTGGAAGGCCAGGGTGGGGTCCTCCCGGTGGGCGTCGTGGACGACGATGCTCTCGGCGGGCGTGGCCTCCGTCGAGGCGATCTCCAGCCGGCCGTTCTCCCCGATGGCCACGCACCGCTGCCCGTCGTCGAAGACCACGGGCTGCCCCTCCTGGAGGCGGATCTGGTTGTGCTGGGCCCCGTGCTGCTTGTCCCGAAGCGCGTCGAACGCCCCGTCGTTGAACACGTTGCAGTTCTGGTAGATCTCCACGAACGCGGCGCCCTGGTGCTGCGAGGCCGCCCGGAGCACCGAGGTCAGGTGCTGCCGGTCGTTGTCGATGGTCCGGGCCACGAACGTGGCCTCCGCCCCCAGGGCCAGCGCCACGGGGTTGAACGGGTGGTCCAGCGAGCCAAACGGGGTGGACTTGGTGACCTTCCCCTCCTCGCTGGTCGGCGAGTACTGCCCCTTGGTCAACCCGTAGATCTGGTTGTTGAACAGCAGGATCTTCAGGTTCACGTTGCGTCGCAGGGCGTGGATCAGGTGGTTGCCGCCGATGGACAGCCCGTCGCCGTCGCCGGTGATCACCCAGATCGACAGGTCCGGCCGGGACGTGGCCAGGCCCGTGGCGATGGCCGGGGCCCGCCCGTGGATCCCGTGGATGCCGTACGTGTCCATGTAGTACACGAACCGCCCCGAGCACCCGATGCCCGACACGAACACCGTCTTGTGGGGCGGGACCCCCAGCTCCGGCATGAACGACTGCACGGCGGCGAGGATGGCGTAGTCACCGCACCCCGGGCACCACCGGACCTCCTGGTCGCTGGTGAAGTCCTTCTTGGAGAACTCCAGCGGACCCGTCGCGGCCTTCCCGGCCTGCACGGCCTGGCCGTTCCCCTGCCCGTTCCCACCGTCGACGCTCACTGCAGCCTCCGCAGGATCTCGTTCTCCAGCTCCTCCGGCACGATGGGCAGCCCCTGGACCTTGTTGAACCCCTCCGCGGGGACCAGGAAGTCCGCCCGGATCATCTTCACCAGCTGGCCGGTGTTCATCTCGGGGACCAGGACCGTCGCGTACGACCGCAGCACATCGCCGGTGTTCCGGGGAAGCGGGTTCAGGTGGCGAAGGTGGGCGGACGCCACCTTCACGCCACGGCCCCGGACCCGCCGCACGGCGGCCCGGATGGCCCCGTACGTGGAGCCCCACCCCAGTACCAGCAGCTCCGCGCCCTCCTCGTGGTCCACGTCCAGTGGCGGGATGTCGTCGGCGATCCCGGCGATCTTGGCCGCCCGGAGCTCCGTCATCCGCTCGTGGTTCACCGGGTCGTAGGAGATGTTGCCGGTGACGTCCTGCTTCTCCAGGCCGCCGATGCGGTGCTCCAGGCCCGGCGTCCCCGGGACCGCCCACGGCCGGGCCAGCTTCTCGTCCCGCAGGTACGGCATGAACTCGCCGTCCTGGTTCGGCTCGGTGGTGAAGTTCGGCTCGATGTCCGGGATGGCGTCCACGTCGGGGAGCAGCCAGGGCTCCGATGAGTTCGCCAGGAACGTGTCCGACAGCAGGATCACCGGCGTCCGGTAGGTGATGGCCAGCCGGGCCGCCTCGATGGCCGCGTCGAAGCAGCCCGACGGCGTGGCGGCAGCCACGATCGGCAGGGGCGACTCGCCATGGCGGCCGTACATGGCTGCGAGCAGGTCGGACGCCTCCGTCTTGGTGGGCATCCCGGTGGACGGCCCGGCCCGCTGGACGTCCACCACGATCATGGGGAGCTCGAGGGTGACGGCCAGCCCCATCATCTCCGCCTTCAGGTCCAGCCCCGGGCCGCTGGTCCCAGTCACCCCGAGCGCCCCGCCGAACGCGGCCCCGACGGCGGCCCCGGCCGCCGCGATCTCGTCCTCCGCCTGCAGGGTCCGGACGCCGAAGTTCTTCCGCCGGGACAGCTCGTGCAGCAGCTCGGACGCCGGTGTGATCGGGTAGCTCGCGTAGAACAGGGGCAGGCCGCTCTTCACGCTGGCCGCGATGAGCCCCCAGGCCAGCGCGCCGGCCCCGCTCACGTTGCGGTACACCCCCGGCCTGGCCGGGAACGGCTTCACCTCGTAGCTGTGGGCGAAGACCTCGGTGGTCTCGCCGAAGTTGTAGCCCGCCTTGAACGCGGCCAGGTTCGCGTCGCGGATCTCCGGCTTCGAGGCGAACTTGTGCTCGATCCAGCTGATGGTCACGTCGGTGGGGCGGCCGAACATCCACGAGATCAGGCCGAGGGCGAAGAAGTTCTTGGACCGCTCGGCGTCTTTCTTGGTGATCTCCAGGCCCTCGGTGGCGCGGACGGTGATCGTGGTCATGTGGACCCGGAACAGCTGGTAGCTCTCCAGGCTGCCGTCGTCCAGGGGGTTGGTGGCGTAGCCGGCCTTCTCCAGGTTCCGCTCGACGAAGGCGTCCTCGTTGACGATCAGGGTGCCGCCCTTCTCCAGGCTCCCCAGGTTCACCTTGAGCGCGGCGGGGTTCATGGCCACCAGCACGTTGGGCCGGTCGCCCGGGGTCAGGATGTCCTGAGAGGAGAAGTGGATCTGGAAGGCGGACACCCCGGCCAGCGTTCCGGCGGGGGCCCGGATCTCGGCCGGGAAGTCGGGCAGCGTGGCCAGGTCATTGCCCAGCATGGCGGTGGCAGTGGTGAAGCGGTCGCCGGTCAGCTGCATCCCGTCGCCGGAGTCACCGGCGAAGCGGACGACGACCCCTTCGCGTTGTTCGACTGTCTTGGGCGCCATGGCTCCTTCTCGGTTGGCGGGCGTACCTCCCGTGGGCGGGCGGAGCCCCCATCTGCAACGATGGTATCGCGTCCGGAGGCCGGCCCACGCCGGCGGCGTCCCGATCCCGACAGGCGTGCGCCCATATCGCCGCGAGAGGAGGCTCATGAACACGCACAGGCTCGGCTCGCAGGGGCCGGAGATCTCCGTGATCGGCTTCGGAGCATGGGAGGCCGGCGGGGACATGTGGGGCCCGAACCCGGCGGAGGACGAGGTCGTCGCCGCCATCCGGGGGGCGCTCGACGCCGGCATGACATGGCTGGACACGGCCGAGGTGTACGGCCGCGGGACGTCCGAGGAGCTGGTGGGGCGGGCCCTGGAGGGGCGCCGCGACGACATCTTCGTGGCCACCAAGGTGGCCCCCGCACCGAGCGGGACCGGGTTCCGGGCCGACGAGGTCCGCGAGGCCTGCCAGGCCAGCCTGAAGCGCCTGGGCACCGATTGGATCGACCTGTACCAGCTGCACTGGCCCGATGGCACGGGCGTCCCCCTGGAGGAGACGTGGGGCGGGATGGCCGCCCTGGTCGAGGAGGGCCTGGTACGGCTCATCGGGGTGTCGAACTACGGCCGGGAGGGCATCGAGCGGTGCATGGCCATCCGCCACGTCGACTCGCTCCAGCCGGAGTTCTCGCTGCTGAACCTGGACAACCGCGAGCTGATCAGGTGGTGCGGTGACCGCGGGATCGGGGTGGTGGCGTACGGGCCCCTCGCGTTCGGGTTGCTGACCGGCGCGATCACCACCGAAACCCGGTTCCATGACCGGGACTGGCGAAGCGGCGGGGCGGGCATGGGCAACTACCGGCGGCTGTTCGCGCCGGGAAAGATCGAGCGGAGCCTGGCGGTGGTGGACGGCCTCCGTCCCATCGCCGAGCGGCTCGGCGCCACGGTGGCGCAGGTGGCCCTGGCCTGGGTGTGGCACCAGCCCGGAGTGACCTCCGCGATCGCCGGCAGCCGCAATGCCCGGCACGTGCAGGAGAACGTGGCCGCCGGCGACGTGGACCTCGACGAAGCCACCCTGGCCGAGATCGAGGCGCTGACCCCCCTGGGGCCGCACTTCTCCTAGCTCGTTCCGGCCGGCGACCGCTGGTCAGCGCGAGCGTTCGCGCATCGCGCCGAGGCGTTCCAGGGCCGTCGTCGCGGAGCGATAGGCGTCGATCAGGATCGGATATCGGTCCCGGCCCCAGTGGCGGCGAGCCGGACCGAGGACGGCCACGTCAAAGCCCATGTCCCGGTAGCCCTGGATCAGGGACCGCACAGCGTCTCCGCACATGAGGTGGAAGCCCCGGTCCCACACCCGCAGCCAGCATGCCGCCAGGAGCGCGATGAACGCCCCGTGCCGGGAGTCCCGGTAGCCCCGCGCGACGATCCCACGCCCCACGTCCACGACCCGTCCGGCCGGTTCCACGACGACATCGAACTCCTCCTCCGTCGGGAGGCGCTCATGCGGTGCCGGGAAGACCAGCCGGGCGGTCGCGGCGAGGGTGTCGCCGTCCCATCCTGCGATGTGCTGCGCCCGGTCGTCGAACCGATCGCGCTCCATGCCGCCATCCAGGTCGCGACCGTCGTTCCAGCCCTTCTCCGCCACCACCTCGTAGCGAAGCCGAAACACCGCGTCCAGCTCCGTGGCGGAGGCCGCGACGGTGAACCGGATCGGAGCGGCCGCCGCCATCAGCTCCTCTGCGAGCCCGCGGGCCGGCCGGAGCGCCCGGGCCAGTTCCTCCGGTGAGGGTGGCGTGGGGGAGACCCTCATGCCCATGACACCTTCTCTTCGTCCGCCCTGAACCCGGCCAGGGCCCCCGCGACGAACATCATGGCGTAGCCCAGCAGCACGATCGACGGCAGGGCGACCGAGGTGAGGCCGCCCCCGTCGAGGACGACCGACCGGAACCCTCGCATGGCCCAGTAGGACGGAAACACCGGGGCCAGTCGTTGCGCCCAACCGGGAAGCAGGCTGAGCGGCACCAGCGCCCCTCCCAGTCCCGCCAGGACGACCGTCCCCAGGTTCGCGACGATGTTCACCTGCTGGAGCGTGCGAGAAACGGCGGCGACGGCCAGCCCCAGCGCCACCGAGCACACCACCAGCGCCGCGCACACCGGCGCCAGCGCGATGGCCGGGCCCCGCGGGCGGAACCCGAACGCGAAGGTGCCCGCCAGGAAGAGGAAGGCCGCCTGCACAGCCGAGATGCCCAGGATCGGGAGGACCTTTCCTGCGACGATCTCGGCGGGGCTCGCGGCGGTCGCCTTGAGGCGCCACCACGTCCCCCAGCCGTGTTCCCGGTAGAACGCAAGCCCCACGAACCCCACGACGAAGAACGAGAAGGTCACCACCACGCCAGGGATGGCCTGCTCCGACCCGTTGGCGGCCACGTGGCCTTCCGTGAACAGCGCCAGCGCCAGCGCCGGCCGGAGGAACGCGACGACCGCGAGCGGCAGCGCGAAGAGCAGGACGATCGGGAGCGGGTCCCGGCTCAGGATGCGCAGCTCGAGGCGAGCGATCGCCAGGCTACGGAGCACGGGCGGGCTCCCGCTCGTGGGGAAGATGGGGGGCGTACGGGCGCCCCGTGAGGGCGTGGAACACGTCCTCCAGGCCAGAACGGACGGGCGGGACGGATCCGGCGGCACCATGCCGGGTCACGAGATCCGCTACGGCGCCGTGTGCCATCAGGCGCCCCCGGTCGAGGATCGCGACCGAGTCCGCAACGGACTCCGCCTCCAGGAGGTCGTTGGTCGAGTAGCAGACGCCCGCGCCATCCTCGGCCAGGGTGCGCACCAGCTCCTCCAGTGACCGCGCGCCTCGAACGTCCATGCCCGCCCCCGGCTCGTCCAGGAGGAGCAGGGACGGTCCGTGGACGAACGCCATCGCGACGTGCAAACGCCGCCTCTCACCTCCGGACAGCAAGCGGGCCGGGCGCCCCAGCAACTTGGTCAGCCCCAGGTGCTGCGCCGCTCGCGCGACCCCCTGGTCTCGCGCAGCACCCCGCAGTCCTGCCAGCTCGGCGAACACGAGAAGGTTCTCTTGCACGGTGGCGGTCGGGTAGATCCCGAGATCCTGGGGCGCGAACCCGATGCTCGACCGGGCCCGCCGCGGGTCGGCGAATGCGTCCACGCCGAGCACCTTCACCGACCCGGCGTCGGGTCGCCGCAAGCCCGCGACGAGCGACAACAGCGTCGTCTTGCCGGCGCCGTTCGGCCCGAGCAGGGCGACGACCTCGCCCCTCCTGATCGAGAGGTCGACCCCGGCCAGCGCCACGACATCGCCGTAGCGCTTTTCGACCCCGGAGAGCACGAGCGCGGCTGGGGCATCCATCCCGTACGGGCCTCGGGGCTCAGGCGGTCGGCGGCATGGCCGAACGGCGGCGGGACGCCACGAGCGACCCGATGGTGAGGCCCAGCGCCAGCCCCCCGAGGGCGAAGGCCGCGTACGCCCATCCCCGAGCCACGGAGTCGGAGGCACCGACCACCTCCACCCCACTCACCCTCCCGGCAGGAGTGCCCGTCAGGATCGCATCTCCTCCGTAGAGGATCGTCGCACGTGGGGTGGTCGGCTCCGTCCGAGTCCCTTCGCCGCTGAAGCCGAGACGGATGGTGGCGCCCTGCGCTCCGAAGCGGTACTCGGTCCCGCCCAGGGTGAACGCCGTGGCCGCGGTCTGGCTCATGTCGGAGACGATCGTGGCGATGCCCGTGTTCGGGGCCTGCACGTTCACGATGTCCTGCCAGGTCCCCTCGAAGACCGCCACCGGCGTTCCCCGCTTGAACGATGCGGGATCGTCGAAGCTCGCTCCGGCAGGCGCCTCGCTGAAGTAGACAGTCGTGGTGGCTGTGCCCTGGGTGATGAACAGGTTGCCGTTGACCGCCCGGGCCTGGAGCCTGGCGGAGCTGAAGTAGATGAACCGCGCGGTGCCCTCTGTGCGGCCCAGCGGGTCCCCCCCGGCGTACAGGTCAGCCTCGTCCATCCCGGCCAGCTCCGAGACGTACCCGAAATCGTCGGACAGCGGCCCGACCTGGTCGATGCGTCCGACGAACTGGAACATGGTCTGGCCGGGAGTCGGGAGGCCAACCTGCGTAGGGCTCGCCGCCCGCGCGGCAGGCCCGGTTGCCATGGCGCCGACCAGGAGCAGGACACCGATGAGCACGCGGGCCAAGGCACCATGGGTCACCGTCTGCGATCGGACGCTGGGAACGGTCCGCCCTCCCGGGGCCGGAGCATATCGCAGCCAGATGCTTGCGCCGGCCCGATCGCCGCGCCCCGCCCTGACGCTCAGGCCGGTAGGCTGCACCCGTGCTCGATGCCCACGTTGACCGCGCAGTCGCACCGGTGGACGCTGGGGCCCTGGAGCGCGCCCTTGCCTCGTTCGGCGACAGCCGGACCCTTCCGCGCGAGGCGTACGTGTCGCCCGACATCCTGCGGTGGGAGGAGCGGGGCTTCTTCGAGGGGTCGTGGTTCTGCGCCGGCCGGGCCTCGGGCGTGGCCGAGCCCGGGGCACAGCGGGCGGTCCGCGTCGGATCGGAGGGCGTCCTGCTGGTCCGGGACGGCGCGGGAACCCTGCGCGGGTTCTTCAACGTGTGCCGCCACCGCGGGCACGAGCTGCTCGGCGTCGGCGACTCGCGCCGGCACACCGTGATCCGGTGTCCGTACCACGCGTGGGTGTACGACCTTGACGGGACGGTTCGCGGCGCGGCCGGCTTCCCCGAGCCTCCGGAGGAGACCCTGTCGCCCGTCGAGGTCGCCGAGTGGGGCGGTTGGGTCTTCGTGAACGCCTCGGGGGACGCCGCGCCGTTCGCCGGGTGCATGGGGACACTGGATGCCCTGGTCCGGCCGTGGGAGCCCGAGCGGCTGGCGGTCGCGGCCCGGGAGTCTTACCAGGTCGCGGCGAACTGGAAGGTGGTCAGCGAGAACTACCACGAGTGCTACCACTGCTCGAGCATCCACCCGGAGCTGTGCCGGGTCTCGCCGCCCGACAGCGGCCAGAACCTCGACTCCGACGGGGCGTGGGTCGGAGGTTTCATGGAGCTCGTCGACCACGCCCAGACCATGTCCCTGAACGGCCGCAGCGGCGGCGTGACGCTCCCGGGGCTCGACGAGCAGCGGCGGCGGCAGGTGCTGTACGTCCAGGTGTTCCCGAACCTGCTGGTCAGCCTACATCCCGACTACGTGCTGACCCATCGTCTGGAGCCGCTGGCGCCCGACCGCACCCGGATCGAGTGCGAGTGGCTGTTCCCGCCGGAAACCATGCAGGGCGACGGCTTCGATCCCGCCTACGCGGTGGCGTTCTGGGACGTCACCAACCGCGAGGACTGGCAGGCGTGCGAGTCGGTCCAGCGCGGCGTGTCCTCCCGCGCCTATCGTCCGGGCCCGCTCTCCCCGCGCGAGGACGCCGTGTACCGGTTCATCACGCTGGTGGCGAAGGGCTACCGGGACGGGCGCGTCAGCCGGCCGGCCTCCGTCGGCGAGCCGGAGCGGGCGCTCGAGACCTGTTCGGGGGAACCCCTACAGGCTCCCCCGAACCCTCCTGGTGGCCTCCACGACCACCCGGAGCTTCGCCTTGGCCTCCTCCACGGTCCGGGTCTTCAGCCCACAGTCGGGATCCACGAACATCCGCTCGGCGGGGATCAGCTCGAGCGACCGGCGGATGCCCGCCTCCACCTCGTCCACCGACTCGATCCGGTGCGAGTGGGAGTCCACCACCCCCAGGCCGATGGACTTCGTGAACGGGTACTCCCGGAACGACTCCAGCAGGTCGTAGTTGGAGTTCGCCATCTCCAGGTCCAGCTGGTCGACCGGAAGGTCCAGCATCTTGGGGTACGCGTTGTGGAAGTCGCCGTAGCAGATGTGGGTGATGGTGTGGACCTCGAGCCCCTCCGTGGCCACGCCCAGGGCCTTGATGGCCAGGTCCAGCTCGTCCATGCGCGTGGAGACGGCCGGCTCGTCGATCTGGATGTACTGCGCCCCGGCGGCCTGGAGGTCCAGGGCCTCCTGGTGGATGACCTCCGCCATCGCCATCACCAGGTCCTCGCGGGAGTCGTAGTACTCGTTGAACGACCAGTCGCAGATCGTGTACGGCCCGGTCAGCATGCCCTTCACCGGCCGGTCGGTCAGCGACTGGGCGAACCGCCACCAGTCCAGCGTGATGGGGTGGTCGCGCACGACCTCGCCCGTGGCGATGGGCTTGCGGTAGTAGCGGTTGCCGTAGGAGCGGACCAGCCCGCCCTGGGTGAACCCGGGCAGCTCCTCCGCGAAGAAGGCCACCATGTCGCCCCGGTACTGTTCGCCGTCCACGACGATGTCCATCCCGATCTCGTCCTGGAACCGGATCCACTCCACGGTGGCCTCCCGCTCCAGCCGGGTCAGCTCCTCCCTGGTGATCCGCCCGCGGGCGAAGTCGGTCCGGGCCGCCTGGATGTGGTCCGGCTTGGGGAGGCTCCCCACCTGCGTCGTCCACAGCCCGTCGGTCATCTCAGCCTCGCTTTCGTGTCCGCGAGCCTCCGCAGCTTCCGTTCCGCGGCCTCCCGGGGCAGGTACTCCAGCCCGCAGGACGGCGCGATCCACAGCCGGTCCGGGTCCACCGCCTCGCCCAGCTCGGCCACCGAGCCAGCCAGCCGCTCCACCGGCTCCAGCTTCGTGTTCCGCGCATCGACGATGCCAGCCTGCAGGACCCGGTCGGCCGGGAACTCGTGCACCATCTCCGCGTTCGCCGGCCCCGACACGAAGTCCAGGTGGAACCCGCCGAACGGCAGGTCGAAGAACGCCGGGCCGTGCGCCGAGACGTCGCCGAAGTAGGTGGCCAGGATGGTGGCCGCCTCGATGCCGTCAACCAGCTGCGGCGCGACGGCGGCGAGCACCGCCAGGTCGCCGGGAGGCTGGCCGGGCACGGCCGCCAGGGCCGGCTCATCGAACTGGATCACCGTCGCGCCCGCCGCGGCCAGGTCCCGGGCCTCCGCGTTCAGCGCGGCGGCCAGGTCCCGGGCGAGCGCCCCCGGGTCGCCGTAGTGCTCGTCGTGCGACAGCGCCGCCAGCGTGTAGGGCCCGCACAGCACCGCTTTCACCGGCACCGCGCTGTGCTCGGAGGCGAAACGGAACTCTTCCACCAGGATCGGCGCAGCGCGCCCCACGGGCCCCTTCACCACCGGCTGGCGGAAGTACGTGTTGTTGTCGAAGTACCGGAGGAGGCCGGACACCGAAAAGCCCTCCAGCCCGTCGGCCAGCCGGGTCAGGGGGTCGTCCCACCGGACCTGCCCGTCGGTGGCCAGCTCCACCCCGGCGCCGGCCTGCTCGGCCAGGACCTCCGCCACCAGGGCGACCCTGGCCGCGTCGACGTCCTCGGGCGACGCCTCCCCCCGGTCCAGTGCCTGGAGCGTCTTGCGCAGCCGGAACTCCCCACCCTCGCGGGGCGGCCGCGGGTAGGACCCCACCACCGTCACGGTGTACGCCATCGCTCTCCTTCCTCCACAAACGCAAGAAGGCCCGCTCATCGGGAGAGCGGACCCTCGGTCCAGCCGGACACTTCGTTGCCCCGTTCCGGTCGCCCGGCTCGGGGCCACATCCCCGCCTGCGCGGGAGGCACCTTGGGGGTCCGTCCCAGGTTGCCGTTCCCGGCGTCGTGCCGGGACTCTCCCGATGCGAACCGAACGCTAGCAGCGCCCCGCCGGCGTCGTCAATGAGGCGAAGGCCCCGGCTCGAACGGGTGAGCGCTAGTGGAACGAGTGGCCGCAGGCGCAGGTTCCCTGGGCCATCGGGTTGTCGATGGTGAACCCAGCCGCCTCCAGGGTGTCCACGAAGTCGATCGTGGCCTGGGAGATGTAGGGCGAGCTCATGCGGTCCACCACCAGCTGGACCCCGAACTGCTCGTCGGTGACGTCCTGGTCCCCGACCTGGTCGTCCAGGTACATCGCGTAGCGGAGGCCGGAACACCCACCGGGCTGCACGGCCACGCGGAGCGCGATGTCCGAGCGGCCCTCCTCCGCCAGGAGCTCCTTGACCTTGTCCGCGGCGGACGAGGTGAGCTGGATGAAGCTGGTCTTGGTCTGCGTGGAAGCCGTCTGCTCGTTCACGGCGCAAGTATACCCGGAGCCGGCGATACGACCCCGAACGAGCGAATCATCCCTCCCGGAGGTCGGCCGGAACGCCTCCGGAGGCCCGGAGCAGCTCCTCCGGGCTGATCCCGAACACGGCGTCGGGCGTGCCGGCAGCCGCCCACACCTCCGCGTAGCCGAGCAGGTCCCGGTCCACCAGGACCGTCAGGGGTCGGGGATGGCCAAACGGGGGTGTCCCGCCGATGGCGAACCCGGTGGCCTCCCGGGCCTCCTCGGCGGTAGCCCGCCGAACCGCCGACGCGCCGGTGAGGGCGGCCAGCTTACCGACATCCGCCCGGTTCGCGCCGCTGGTGAGGGCCAGGATGGCCCGGTCGTCGGCCATGAACACCAGCGACTTCACGATCTGGCCAACCTCGCACCCCACGGCCCGGGCCGCGTCGGGAGCGGTCCTGGTCCCCTCGGGGAACCGCCGGACGTGGATGGCCAGCCCGAGTGCCGCGGCCGCGTCCTGGACTCGCCGCACGGCCCGCCCAGCGGGGGCTCCCGTCTCGCTCACGGAACCGACCCCACCAGGCGGTCGGCGGACCGGGCCAGGCCCTCGGCCACGTCCCGGAGCGCCGCCACGGTGTCGCCGAAGGCCCCCGCCGGGCCCACCTCCGCCACCAGGGAGATCACCGGTACCCCCTCCAGGCTGATGTCGGCCTGCCCGCACACCACCGCCACGGGCTTCCCGGCCCGGCGGGCCGCCGCCAGGACGCCGGCGGGCACCTTCCCCCGTAGCGACTGCTCGTCCAGCTTGCCCTCGCCGGTGATCACCAGATCGGCCGAGACCACCCGCTCGGCGAACCCCACCGCCTCCATCACCACCTCCACCCCGGGACGCACCTCCGCGTCCAGGAACGCCATCAGGCCGGCCCCCAGCCCTCCTGCAGCGCCGGCTCCCGGCCGGTCCCGCACGTCCACCCCCAGGTCACGGCGGACGATCCCCGCGAAGTGGTCCAGGGCGGCGTCCAGAGCCGACACGTCCTCCGGGGTCGCGCCCTTCTGCGGACCGTACACGGCGGAGGCGCCCTCCGGCCCCACCAGCGGGTTGTCCACGTCGCTGGCCACCACGAAGCGAACTCCCCGCACCCGGCCGTCCAGCCCGCCGGCGTCGACGTGTTCGAGCGCAGCCAGGGCCAGGCCCCCGGGCCCCAGCTCCCCGCCGTCCGCGTCCAGGAGCCGGACCCCCAGCGCCTGGGCCATCCCGGCGCCGCCGTCGTTCGTGGCGCTTCCCCCGATGCACACGATCACCGAGGCCGGGCGGGGTTCCCGCGAGCAGGCCGCCAGGATCAGCTCCCCGGTTCCCCGGGTCGTGGTGATCGTGGGGTCGCGCCGGTCCGGGGGGACCAGGGCCTGGCCGGAGGCCCGGGCCATCTCCACCACCGCAGCCAGGCTCCCCGCCGCGTCCACCAGGCCGAACTCGGCGTCGACGGGTTCGCCCAGCGGGCCGGTGACCGGCACCGCCTCGCGCCGGCCCCCCAGGGCGTCCACCAGGGCGTCCAGCGTCCCCTCGCCCCCGTCGCCCATGGGGAGCTCGTCGACGTGGTCGCCGGGGCGGGCCCGGCGCCACCCCTCGGCGATGGCCCCCGCCACGTCCGACGCCGTGGCGGTGCCTCGGAACTTGTCGGGGGCCACCAGGACGCGCACGGGGGTGAGGGTACAATCCGCCGCGATGCCCGGTTCCCCCTATCGGTTCGGAGCGCGGCGTGAGCCTTGACCGCGAGCAGATGCTGGGCGTGGCCCGCCACGAGCGGGAGGCGCTGGGCCGGACCATCCAGTCGACGGACCCCGCGGCGTGGGACCTCCCCGCCGGGTCCGGCCGGTGGCGGTGCCGGGACGTGATGGCCCATCTGGCCAGCACGGAGGTGGCCGCCGCGGCCGTCCTGGCCGGCGAGGCCCCCACCGAGCTCGAGGAGTACCTGAAGTCCGAGGAGGGGGCCGATCCCACCCTGGACGGCTTCAGCCGGTTCGCCGTGGAGCGCCGGGCCCAGGTCCCCGTCCGGCAGGTCATCCTGGAATGGGGCCGGGCCGCCGACCTGTTCCTGTCCCGGGCCTCGCTGGTCACGCCGGGCGACTGGGAGACTCGTCGGGTGCCCTGGGTGGCCGGGGAGATCCCCCTGCGCTACCTGATCCAGTCCCGGATCGCCGAGTGGTGGAGCCACGGCGAGGACGTCCGGGCCGGCGCCGAGCTCGAGCCCCGTCGCGAGCACTGGCCCATGTACGCGGCGAACGACCTGGCCATCCGGGCCCTGCCCTGGGCCCTCGGCCTGGCCGGGCTGTCGTTCCCGGGGCGGAGCGTCCTGTTCGAGCTGGAGAGCGCCGGCGGGGGCACCTGGCACCGCGGCCTGGCCCCCCGCGAGGTCCCGGCGGAGGGCAAGCGCCCCGACGCCAGCGTGGCCGGACGGGGGTACCCGTTCGCGCTGGTGGCCAGCCGGCGGGTGCCCGCGGAGCAGTTCCTGGCAGACGGCACGCTGGTGGTGGCGGGCGACGGGGACCTGGCCCGAACCGTGCTCCAGAACCTTCGCTTCTTCGGATAGCGGCCCAGGGTGGGAGACGCCGACACCTCTCGCCTGGAGACCTTCTCCGACGGCGTCATCGCCATCGCCATCACGCTGCTGATCCTGGACGTCCACGTCCCGCATGCCCGCACCGGGACGTCGTTCGCCCACGACCTGGCCCGGCAGTGGCCCAGCTACGCCGGCTACATGGTCAGCTTCCTGACCGTCGGCATCATGTGGGTGAACCACCACCGCATGTTCAAGCTGATCGGGCGGGTCGACCACCCCTTCCTGATCTTCAACGTGATCTTCCTGATGACCATCGCCGCGGTGCCGTTCACCACCGCGCTGGTGGCCGAGCACATCCGTGACCCGGACACCCGGACCCTCGCGGCCGTGGTCTACGGCGGGTTGATGGTGGCCGTTGCCATCATGTTCAACGTCGTGTGGCGCTACGCGGCCAGGGGCCGCCGGCTGTTGGCCCCCGAAGCCAGTCCCGACGCCGTGGAGGCGATCAACCGGAGCTACGTGCTGGGACCAATCGCCTACGGCACGGCCACCCTGCTGGCGCTGGCCAATCCGTGGATCAGCCTGGCCATCTACGCAGGACTGGCCGTGTTCTACACCCTGCCCGGGACCACACCCCGGGCCGAGGAGCTGCTGGATGAGGGATAGTGGCCGGGAAAGCCAACCGACCTCCCCACCCGTAGTACCGGACGAACAGTGAGACGGATGCGCGCGCAGCCGGATCCGAAGGATCGGGGCCTGATGCGGGCGTACGCGGCCGGCGACCGCTCCGCAGGGGAGCGGTTGTACGACCGCTACGCGTCGCGGGTGTATGGCCTCGGCCTGGTCATGCTGGGGGGCGAGGCGGCGGCGGAGGACCTCGTGCAGGACACGTTCGTGAAGATCCTGAGGAGCGCCGAACGATACGACCCCACCCGGGGGTCGCTCGACACGTGGGTGCTGCTGGTGGCCCGGAGCCTGGCCCTGGACTCGCTCCGTCGGCGGGTCCTGCACGCGCGGATGCTGGAGGCCACCCGCCCGGTGAGCGAGGCCGACCACGACCCCGGTCCGGAGACGGTGGCGGAGACGCACGACCTGGTGGACCGGGCCCGGCAGGCCATGGCCGGCCTCTCCGACGGCCAGCGCGCCGCGCTCCAGCTCGCGTATTTCGGAGGGAAGACCAGCGCCGAGGTGGCGGAGCTGGAAGGGATCCCCATCGGCACGGCGAAGACGCGGATCCGCACCGCGCTGATCCGTCTGCGCCAGGCCCTGGAGGTGGACCGTGAACTGTGAGACCGTCCGGGACATGCTGGCCGAGCACCTGCTCGGCACGCTGGGGCCGGAGGAGGACCTGGCGGTGCGGATGCACCTGCGTGGGTGCGGCGACTGCCGCCGGCAGCTCGCCGAGCTGGAGGAGGGCCTGTCCACCTTCGCCCTGGCCGCCCACCAGACACCCCCGCCGGCGGACCTCCGCGAACGGGTCCTCACCGCGCTGGAGGAGGAGCGGGCCGACCGGCCGGTGCGGGCCAGACGGTTCACCCCCGCGCTCGTGCTGCAGGCAGCGGTCGTGGTCCTGCTGGCCGGCGCGCTGGCCTGGGGGTCGCTGGCCACCGTCCACAACTCCCACCTGTCCGCGCAGGCGGACCGGTACAAGGCCTTCCTGGCGGCGCTGGGGGGCCGCGACGTCCGCGTCGGGACCCTGCAGCCGCGCGGCCAGCAGGCCGCCGAGGGCAGCGCCATCCTGTACGACTCCGACGTCGGCCAGTCCTGGGCCCTCATCCTGGTCCGGGCCCCCGGCCTGACCGGCCAGGCCCGGGTCATCCTGACCTCGTCCGTCTCCGGCCGGACCATCGAGCTGCACCCGCTGGTCTTCTCGGGGGATGGCGAGGCCTCCTCCTGGCTGGTCACCCCCGCCGACATCAGCCGGTTCGACCGGGTCAAGGTGGTGGGAGCCGACGGCCGGGTCCTGGCCGCCGGGCAAATCGCCGGCGAGTAGGGCCTACCGCTTCCCCAGGACCAGGCGCTTCACCGCCCGGGGCCGGGCCCCGAATCGGTACTTGTAGGCCAGGTCGCCCTTCAGCAGGTCGAACCAGCGGCATCCGTCGAGGATGGCCCGCTCGATCAGGTCCGCCACCAGCACCATCCCCGGGGCCAGGCCCCGCCGGGCCCGGTCGAAGGCGGAGTTGTACAGGTAGGTCCGGTCCCCGAACACGAACCCGATCGCCCCGGCCAGCTTCACGCCGTCCGCCTCCAGGAACGCCAGCCGGAAGATCCCATCCGGGAGGAACGTCTCGGCCAGCCGCCGGAAGAAGATCTCCATGCCCGGGACCATGAACTTCCCCTTCGGCCCCTCGCTGGAGCGGTGCATGGCCACGAACGTTTCCAGGTCGTCCACCAGGGTCTCCGGCGTGGCCAGGGCGACGGCGTGGCCGCCCACCTCGGCGTCCAGCCTGCGGGCCTTCCGCCGGATCTCGTGGCGGAGCTTGCTGGGGAGGCCGGCCAGGTACTCGTCGTAGCTGGCCGGGAGCTCGAGGCACGGGGCCACGCCGTCCTCCCCCACCCGGACCGACAGCCCTTCCCCTTCCGCCGCCTCGTCGAGCCGGGACAGCCACGGCGAGTCCTCGGGCAGTCCCCGGAGGTCCGCGTCCGTCCACCGATCGACCGCCGCCACCGCGGCCATCAGCTCCTTGGCCACCCGGTCCTCGGTCCCCGGCGCGGCCACCGGCCCCATGTAGTCGGTGACCTCCGTCCCCCCCAGGAACCGGAGCGTCGGGCCCAGCCGCTCGAAAGCCACCGCGCCGACGGTCCGGTCGTCCTCCTCGACGAACGCCAGCAGCAGCTCGTCGACGTCGTGCCCGAACTCCTCCCAGTACAGCTTCAGGTAGCGCGGCGTGTGGAAGAACGTCGCCGCGGGGTCCGCGTCCACCAGGTCGGACCAGTCCCTGCGCAGGAAGTCCCGGCCGTCGTCGGAGAGGGAGACCCGCATCCGCGACTCGGGCCTCAGCGGTCCAGGACGAACGCGCTGTGGGGATAGGTCATCAGGGTGGGCCACTTCGGCCGGTAGGTCTCGACGTGCGCGATGGAGAGGTTCCGCTCCTTGAACAGCCGGACCCACTCCTCGGCCCGTCGGAACGTGTACGGCGTGGGCACCCGGTGCCGCTGGTTCAGCAGCCAGTCCCAGGCCGTGTTGAACGCCCGGTCCAGCCGGGTCTCCGGCGTGTCCTCCAGCACCACGATGCGGGAGCGGGCGATCCGCACCGCCTCGTCCAGCAGGCGTTCCTGGTCGGCGGGGCGAACCACGTGGTGGAACACGAACAGGAGCATCACCACGTCGAACGAGCCGTCGGCCACCGGGACCCGGAAGGGATCCTCCAGCCGGATGAACTTCAGGCTCCTCTCGCGGTTGCGGTACGACACGACATCGGTGAGGGTGGGGCGCACGCCGGTGTGGTCGCGCAGCCACCGGCTGATGAAGCCGGTCCCGGCCCCCAGATCGAGCAGGGTCTGGCCCGGCTCCAGCCACGGCGCGACCTTGCTCCCGATCTCGTTCTCCCGCAGGAACATCGCCGATCCATCATAGGAGCAGAGCGCGGCACCCCTTCCCGCCGCCACGGGCCCGCGAGTACGATCCCCTCATGACCCCTCATCGGAACCGTCGCGCCCGCGTCCGAGCGTTCACCGTGGCGATGGCGATCGGCCTCGCCCTCACCCTGGCAGGCTCGGCCGCCGGCGCGCCGCCCGGCAGCCTCGACCCCCACTTCGGCAGCCAGGGAACGGTGGTCGGTCCGCACGTCGGCGGCCAGGGCATCGACGTGCTCCCCAAGGGCGGGTTCCTGGTGGCGGGGTTCGGCACCTTCCACGGCAAGGAACGCTGGGTGGTGACCAGGTGGACGGCCAAGGGAAAGCCCGACCCGAGCTTCGGGGGCGGTGACGGCCTGGCCTCGTTCGCGCTCTCCGGCTTCCCGGTGCAGGGAGCCAGCACCGTGGCCCAGGTGGCGAACGGGAAGATCGTGGTGGGCGGCAGCGTCTGCGACGCGCAGAGCGTCTGCGACTTCGCCGCGGCCCGGCTCAAGCCCCACGGCAAGCTCGACCACACGTTCGGCGGCGGGGACGGGTGGGTGCGGACGGACTTCTTCGGCTTCGACGACATCCTGGACGGGATGGCGGTCCGGCCGTCCGGGAAGATCGTCCTGATGGGCGACGCCAAGACGGCGTCGGGCGACTTCGACCTCGGCCTGGTCCAGTACAAGAAGAACGGGACGCCGGACGGCTCCTTCGGGCCCGGCGGCAAGTTCGCCCAGGCCGTCGGCAAGGACGGCTTCTGGGAGGCGGTGGCCCTCGACCAGAGCGGCCGCATCCTCGCCGCTGGGCAGGACGAGGGACCGGGCGGCAGCCTCGACTTCGTCCTGGCCGCCATCCGGACCAACGGCACGCTCGACCCCAACTTCGGGGGCGGGGACGGCTTCGTGGAGACGGACTTCGACCACAACTACGACGTGGCCGACGCGCTTGTCGGGCTCCCCGACGGCTCCATCCTGGCCGCCGGTGAGGGGGGCACCGCCCTCCCGGGCGGCGGCGGGACCGACGACCAATTCGGGATCGCCAAGTACGCCCCCAACGGCACGCTCGACACGTCGTTCGGGGGCGGGGACGGGCTGGTCACCACCAACCTCGCCGTCCCGGGGTTCGACCGGATCGAGGCGCTCGCCGTGCAGAAGGACGGCAAGATCGTGGCTGCCGGCGCGACCGACCTCCTGGGGTCGGGCAATCGCGAGTGGGTGGTGGCCCGCTACCTGGCGAACGGCGACCCGGACACCGGTTTCGGCACGAACGGCGCCACGTTGACCAACCTCACGGACAAGGACGACTCGCCGTCCTTCCAGGGGGTCGGCATCGAGCACAAGGGGCGCATCGTGGTCTCCGGCTACGCCGGCAACGACCCGGCGCTGGCCGGCTACGTGGGCTGACCCTTCTGGAGGCGGAGCTCCATCCGGAGCGAACCGGCCGTCGGGACCAGCCGGCGGTCCCGTTCCGACGTGAGTCGCCGTTCCACTTCCAGGAAGCCGGCCCGCTCGTAGAACCGCCTGGCCCCCTCGTTCTCGATGCCCACGTCCAGGGTCACCGATGCGAACCTTCGCCACCGGGCCACCTCGATGGTGTCCCGCATCAGCTCGCTCCCCACGCCGCGGCCCCGGTGGCCCGGCGCCACGGCCAGCGACGAGACGTACAGCGAGTCGGCCGGAACGGACGGCTGGATCCGGTCCAGGACCCGTCCCCGGCGGACCAGCCACCACCCCCGGTGGGGGGCGGCGGCCAGCATGACCAGGCCGGTCGACACGCGGAGCCTGGGCCACAGCTCGCCCGGCCGCCAGCAGCAGCCCCACCACGGTCCCCGTTTCCTCGGCCACCAGCCCGAAGCGGTGGCTGAGGATGGTCCGCGGGGAGCGGAACGCCCCGGCGGCGGCACGGAGGGCGGCGTCCCTGCTGCCGGAGATGAGCTCCAGGCTCGGGGAGGGGCCCAGGATCAGCGCCGCGGCGCCCGCGGCGTCCTGCACCACCGCTCGCCGAACCGAAACCGGGCGGCTCACAGCGCCCGCACGAAGAAGAACGAGATGGCCATGATCGCGTAGGCCGCCACCAGCTGGGCTCCCTCCAGCCAGTTGCTCCGGCCGTCCAGCGAGATCACCGCAACGATCAGCGTGGAGAGCCCCACCGCCACCACCTCGAACGTGTCGAACACGAAGTCCATGGGGTGCCCCACCGCCAGGCTGATGAACACCAGCACCGGGGCCACGAACAGGGCGATCTGCGTGGAGGACCCCGTGGCGATCTCCAGGGTCACGTCGACCTTGTTCCGCAGGGCCATGGTCACCGCCGAGCTGTGCTCCGCCGCGTTCCCGATCACCGGCACGATCACCAGCCCCACGAAGAACCGCGACAGCCCCAAGTCCGCCAGGGCCGGCTCCAGGGCCCCCACCAGGATCTCGGACTCCACCGCAACCAGCGCGGCGGCGCCGACCAACACGAGCAGCGCCCCCCGCGTGCTCCAGGTGGGACGCTCCCCCGTGGCCGGCGTCCGGAACAGGTGCTCGTGCGTCACCAGCGTGAACGCCAGCGCCGCGACGTACAGCGCGATGAGGATGGCGGCGACAGTCACGCTCACCACCTCCCGCTGCCCGGTGGTCTGATGCCCGGCCGACAGCACGAACAGCGCCGGCATGACCAGGCCGATCACGGCCAGGAGCATGGAGGACGAGTGGACGGCGGCGGAACGTGCATTGAACTCCTGCTCCGCGTGCCGCAGCCCGCCGAGCAGGAACGACAACCCCAGCACCAGCAGGAGGTTCCCGATGATCGAGCCGATCAGCGACGCCTTCACGATGTCCAGCTCGCCCTTGGAGATCAGGAAGATCGAGATGATCAGCTCGGTGACGTTGCCGAAGGTGGCGTTGAGCAGGCCGCCCACCCGCGGCCCCGCGTGCAACGCCAGCTGGTCGGTGCCCCGCCCGATGAGGCCAGCCAGCGGGACGATCGCGCCGGCGGCGAGGAGGAAGGTGGCCAGCTCCTGGTTCGTCCCCAGGTCCACCGCCAGCGACACCGGAACCAGGATCAGGAGCCAGGAGAGGCTCGGCTTCCGCACGAGCGGGAGCCTATCCGTTGCGGGGGTGGGTGTCGGCGGGTCCCGCTAGGCCCCGTGGGGCGCTTCGGCGACGGCCTTGCCCGAGCCGGCCAGCGCCTCCTGGAGCACGTCCCACGCCAGCACGGCGCACTTGATCCGGATGGGGTACTTGACCACGCCCTTCAGCGCGACCAGGTCGCCGAACTCCTCCTCCGTCGGCTCGACCTCCCCCGCCATCATGCCCCGGAAGTCCGCGGCCAGCGCCTTCGCGTCCTCCACCGAGCGGCCCTTCACCGCCTCGGTCAACATGGAGGCCGAGGACTGCGAGATGGAGCATCCCTGGCCCTGGAACGAGATGTCCGCGACCGTGCCGTCCTCCACGTGCGCGAACACGGTGATCTCGTCGCCGCACAGGGGGTTGTTCCGGGAGCAGGACAGCTCCGCCTCCGGCATGGGCCGCTTGTTCCGGGGGCTCTTGTAGTGGTCGAGGATGACTTCCTTGTACAGGTCGTCCAGGCTCATGGAAGGAAGTCTACAGGCGCCCGCGCCTACGGCGGCTGGATCGTCACCCAGACCCCCTTCGGCGTGACGGCGAGCGCCTGCGCGAACCCGCCGACCGGGATCGCCGCGAGCTGCTCGAGCGTCCCGGCGTCGTACCGGAACACCGTGCCGCTCGGCCCGTCACCGGTGACGGCCGCGATCCACACGGACCCGTCCCCCACCGCCACGCCGTTCAGGGACTTGGCCACGAAGAACGTCCGGTCGATCGAATCGCTGGAGGGGTCGATCTGCGTGACCGTGCCGTTTCCGCTCAGCACCCAGATGGAACCGGCGCCTGCCCCGATCGCCACCGGACTGGCGCCGGCCAGCGAGACGGAGTCGACGATGCGGTCCTTCGACGGGTCGATCTTGACCACCGCGTCGTCGAAGTTGTCCAGGACCCAGATCGCACCGGCGGCACCAACGATCGCTCGGGGAACCTCGGCGGCGTTGGGGACACGGACCCCGCCCTGTCGAGCCCCGCTCTGCTGGTCGAACCGCCACACCATCTGAAGTCCGGGGTCCACAACCCATACCGAACCGCTCGCCACGGTCAGCGAGGCATTGCCTGTCTGGTTGATGAACTCGTTGCACGTTCCCTTGCAGTACGGAATGAATTGGACGGCCTGGTCCTCTGCCGGGTCGACCTCCGTCAGCGTGCGGAAAGTGGTGCCAACACCCTGGCCCAGTCCGCCGAACGTGGCCCACACCGGCGTGTGGTCGCCGACCGCGACGTCGAACGGCTCCACGTCGCGGATGACGTCGACCAGCTTCCCGGTGGTGGGGTCCAGGTGGACCAGGCTGCCCTCGTGGTCGACAACCCACAGCCCGCCCTCCCCGAACACGATCGAATCGAAGCCGTCCCCCCGCGCCTGCGGCACCGGAGCCTCGATCGACACCCGGTTAGTGGCGGGGTCGATCAGCTTCACCGTCTGCTCGGTGATCGAGGGGAAGGCGCTGGGCGAGGGGATTGCGGACGCCGTCTCGCTCGCGCCAGCGCTCGGGCTCACCGCGCCAGCCCGGGTGGTGTGGTGATGGCCGCCCAGAGCGATGGCCAGGACGATCGCGAGGACCACCGCCGACCCCACGGCACCGGCCACCAACGCACCCACTCGCCGCCGCCCTGGGAGTGCCGGCGCAGGGGCGGCAGGGGCGGCAGCCGGTGAGGCGGGGCTCGAGCTCCCCGCCACCCGGGCCAGATCGCGGCCCATGGCCCCGGCCGTCTCGTAGCGGTCCGCCGGCGACTTCGCCATCGCCCTCGCGATCACCTCGTCCACGGCCGTGGGCAGGTCCGGGCGCGTCGCGGTCACCTTCGGCGGCGGCTCCTGGAGGTGCGCGTAGACCACGGCCGCCTCCGTCTGGCGGTGGAACGGGACCTGTCCCACCAGGCACTCGTAGGCCACGCAGCCCAGCGAGTACACGTCCGTCCGAGCGTTCAGCGGCTTCCCCTCGAACTGCTCCGGCGCGGCATAGTCGAGCGTTCCCACGAACTGTCCGGTGCCGGTCAGCCCCGAGTCCGACGTCATCCGTTTGGTCAGCCCGAAGTCGGACAGGTAGGCGTGCTCGGTCCCCGCTTCGTCGCCGGGCACCAGGAGCACGTTGCTCGCCTTCACGTCGCGGTGGACCATCCCCCGCCGGTGCGCGGCGTCCAGCGCGCCGGCCACCTGCGCCACGATCGCCGCGGTCCGCTGCAACGACAGCGGCCCGCCGTCGGCGACGGCCTGCTTCAGGTCCGTCCCCTCGACGTAGCGCATGGCCAGGTACAGCACGCCGTCCTCCTCGCCCGCGGCGTGGATCGGCACGATGTTGGGATGGTCCAGGGAGGCCGCCAGGTTGGACTCCCGGACGAAGCGGTCCCGGAACCGCTCGTCCCGCGCCAGCTCGGGGGCAAGGACCTTGAGGGCCACCTTCCGCTGGGGGAATCGCTGCTCCGCGAGGTAGACGACCCCCATGCCGCCGCGGCCGAGCTCCCGGTCGATGAGGTAGCCAGCGAACTCACTGCCCGGCCGGAGGTCCATGGCAGCGCAGTGTGCCACCCGGGGAGGGCCCCGGGGAAGCGAACGCGCTAGTGTCCTGAGTCGTTAGTTCGCTGGAATGATGCTGGCATCCATGTTCTCATCGCCGTGCGCGAGGATAGGAGGCGGCGATGGCAGGACGGGGACGGCAGAAGGCCGAGCTCGTACTCACCGAGGACGAGCGCACG